>Ga0256832_1000064_pt1 | contig 61817 bp, 62 predicted proteins | sample 134614metaG_FD_190534 | JGI IMG/M metagenome (GOLD analysis project Ga0256832, IMG submission 190534) | Hydrothermal vent microbial communities from Lau Basin, Pacific Ocean - 134-614 | ecosystem: Environmental > Aquatic > Marine > Hydrothermal vents | place: Pacific Ocean: Lau Basin | collected...
TTTGTGATCCAGTTGGCATTTGTCCCCGGCCCGGTTCAGCGAAGATATTCCCGGAACAGGCGTCGGTTGCCACTGTCGGGAAAATCAGGGAGCGGCAGCATGGCGTCCTATCCAACTGCCTTCAAGGCCGAGTTCCGTCCGGAGTTCGGCAAGATAACGACTCGCTTCCTTCTTTCCGGCAAAGCCTGGCACGGTGACGCGAAATACTTTCTTCCCACGAACCCTGGCTGGCTGGATTCTTGCTTCCGGCACCTTATGAATATACTTTTCCAGCGCTTTTCTCGCCTGACTTTCACTCCCGTAGGAAGCAAGATAGACATTCCAATCACCCCTGGGCGCTTCCTGGGCTTTGCCTTCCCCTGGCGTTTCATTCACGGTGGGGGAGCGAGAAACACTTTGCGGCTCCTTTGATTCCTCCGGAGCTATACTTGAGTTTCCGGAACTGTTGTTATCCTCCCCCCCAGTGGAAACGGGCAAAAACCGCACTGTGGAAAGCGCCATCAGCTCCAGGCGCAGATCCATTTCCTCCTGCATCTGTTGCCGGTATGCCGCCATGTCCTCCTGCAGTTTTTCCGGGGAATACAAAACCTGGATGCGGCTGGCGTTGGCCGATACCTGGCGACGAAGACCGCTCATGGTTTCCTCGGCCTTTGACAGTCGGGTGCTGAGCTGGGCAATGCCCGCCTTGGCCAGGGCCAGTTCGCTACTGGTCTTGTACAGAGCATATCCCCCAGCGGCGAGCAGGCACAGGAAAAGTGCTGGAAACAGCCACCCGGCCCGATTCACCTTTACGGGTTTCGATTCCTCTATGCGGGCCGCCAGAAGCTCCTCGGCCGCTGCCCTGACAAGCTGGGTGATTTCCTCTGCCGTTGGCGACAGGCTCTTCGCCGATTCCCCGGCTGTGCTGTTGGATTCCGCTATCCGGGTACAGGCATCCCCCTCAGGATGTCGTCTGGCCTCCGGCTCTCCGGTAGACAGGGGCTTTTCATCCGCCCGTGAGCCAGCCGGTCCCTCATCCCGGATTCGGGTAATGATACTGCTGATATTGAGATTCTTCTGAGCGGCGCTGGCATCGGAATTCCGCTCCACGGTCTGTTCATTCGAATCCCCGGATACATGGCTGAGCAATGAATGAAAGTCCACGCTGTCTTCGCTCAAATCCAGTTCATTTTCGGGAGCAGCAACATCCGCATCCTGCAGGGCCTGATACCGGGATGCGGGTGAAGAAGAAGCCTGAGCGGACTCCTGCACCTGGGTACTGGTTTCTTTCCTGAACATATATCCTTCCCTCAAGCGTAGATATCGATATGCTGTTTGCCGTCCGGGTCAGGTTCAGAACCACCCTTGTCCTGTTTCCGGTCGGGTCTCCCGTCGGGCTTGTTCCGGCGCTCCTCCCGTTTTCCTACCGGCATCACCGCAGCCACCGGCCATACGGGGAACAGCGGCTTGATCATGTTGTCGGACATATATCCTCCTGGCGGAACGGCAGCCGGGTCGCTCCTCGGCTATTCCGGATCGTCCTCTACCCAGTCCCGCATCCTGGAGCGAAGCCGGGTGAGAGCCTGGGCATGAATCTGGCAGACCCTGGCTTCGGTTACGCCCAGCACTTCACCAATCTCACGAAGGTTGAATTCATCATCGTAGTAGAGCGAAAGCACCAGCTTCTCCCGTTCCGGCAGATTGGCTATGGCCTCGGACAAGCCCTCCTTGAACAGATTCTTCTGCAGCTCCGGGAGCAGTCCGGCTTCCTCGCCACCGTCATCGTCATCGTGCCCCCAGCTGTCTACGGAAAGATCGTCGTAACTGAGCACGTGGCAGCCATTGGTGTCCGCCAGAATCTTGTTGTAGGACGCCAGGTCCAGCCCCAGCTCCGCCGCAACTTCCTCGTCACGGGCCGGACGCTGTTCACGGTTTTCAACGGCGCGCATGGCCTCCGCCAGCTTCCTGGCCTTGTGGTAGACGGACCTGGGCGTCCAGTCGCCCCGCCGCACCTCGTCTATCATGGAGCCCCGGATCCTGATGCGTGCATAAGTTTCGAAACTGGCCCCCTTGGATGCATCATAGTTGTTGATGGCCTCGAGAAGACCGATCATGCCCGCCTGGATCAGGTCGTCTATCTGCACGCTGGAGGGCATGCGGGCCATGAGGTGATAGGCCACGCGCTTGACCAGCGGCGCGTGCCTGGTAACGGCTTCTTCGTAGTCCAGCTGCTCCGAAGCTTTCTGATACACGGCTGCCATGTTCATGTTTCCAACCCACCTGCTTCAGTCTCATTATTTACAAGACGCTCGACGAAAAACTCCAGCTGCCCGCCGGCATTGCGAACGCCCGGCCACCTTTCCACGTTACCGGCAATCTTGCGGAATGCCCCCGACGACGGACTGCTTGGATACAGGGCGACAACCGCCTTCTGTTTCTGCACGGCCTGCCTGAGCCGCTCATCCTGGGGAACGATGCCCAGAAAACTCAGGGTGGCATCCAGGAAATGATTCGCCGCCAGCGCCAGCTTGTTGTACAGCTCGGTTCCCTGCCGGTTCGAATACACCATGTTGGCCAGGACGTGGAAATGATCCACGCCATGTTCACGATTCATGACCTTGATCAGCGCATAGGCATCGGTGATGGAAGCCGGTTCATCACATACCACCACCACGACTTCATGGGACGCCTTACAGAAGCTGATAACCGAATCGGATATTCCCGCAGAGGTATCCACTACCAGGTAATCGACATCCCAACTGAGCTCACTGAAGGCATGGATGATTCCCGCACGTTCCGCCTGGGTGAGATCCGCCATGCGCGAAATGCCCGAGGAGGCGGGAATGATCTTGATTCCCCCCGGCCCCTGGATGATGATCTCCTCGAGGTTCCTCTCTCCCGAAACAAGATGCGAGAGATCGTATTCGGGGCTGAGCCCCAGCTGCACATCCACGTTGGCAAGGCCGAAGTCAGCATCCAGCAACATGACTTCATTGCCCATGCCGGCCAGGGCCAGCGACAGGTTCACCGCCACATTGGTCTTGCCCACGCCGCCCTTGCCTCCGGTGACGGCAATCACCTTCACCGGGCGAGGCTGCTTCATTCTCCTCAATCCCATGGCCTGGTCGCCGGGCCCTTCCTTTGTCAGTGCCGTTTCATACATGAGCATTTGCCACAAGTCCTCCGAAGTTGAATGCCAGCGCATCTTCTGTGAGCGCTTCCTGATGCCTCTGCATCAGTTCGACGGCATGTTTGACCAGTTTTTCCGCGCGGGCAGGATGAAGATCATCAGGCACCTGTTGTCCGTCACTGACATAGGCCGCCGGCAGGCCATGTCGCGCCAGTGTCGCCAGGGTGCCTCCCAGACTGCCAGCTTCATCGATTTTGGTCAGAATGCAGCGGTGCAGACCCGCCTTGCGGAAGGACCGGATCACTTCATTCTGCACCTGGGCCTGGCCGGTGGCGGAAAGCACCAGGTAGTTGCGTATGCCCTGCCCTCCGGCGCTCAGGCTGGAAAGTTTTTCCGTGAGATGCATGTCCCGCTGACTGACACCGGCGGTGTCAATCAGAACCAGCTTTCTGTCCCGGGCATGATTCAGGGCGGCCGCCAGCTCGTCCCGGTCTCCCGCCGTCTGTACGGGAATGCCAAGAATGCGCCCGTAGGTGCGCAGCTGTTCATGGGCGCCTATGCGGTAGCTGTCAGTAGTAATGAGCGCCACATGGCGGCGGCCGTGACGCAGGGCAAAACGCGCCGCCAGCTTGGCGACGGTGGTGGTCTTGCCCACCCCGGTGGAGCCCACCAGGGCGATTACCCCTCCCTCCGACAGAATATCGTCATCCGCCACGGGCAGCATTTCCGCCAGCAGCTTCAGGGAAGCGGCCCAGCCATTGTCCATCTGCCCGCGCTCCACGACCTTGTCCACGATTTCCCGGCACAGGGCAGCATCCAAGCCGAGGGTCATAAGCCGCTTCAGCAGATTGGCCCTCAAGGGCTGAACCTTGCGCATCTCTCCCCAGCCGAACTGCAGCAGAGGGGCTTCCATGAGATCCCGCAGGGCCTTGAGATCCTCGCGGATGCTTTCAATGGAGAACCCGCCGGCGGACTGCCCTCCTTCTCCGTCATGAAAGGACTGTTCACCGCCTCCTGGCATCTCCGGGACAGCGGCACTGTTTTCACAGGCTCCCAGGGCCTGATTGACCAGAGCCTCGTCATAGTCGAGGGCGGCAATGATTTCCACCCCGCCGGCAACCCGCCGGTTGGACAGGATCACCGCATTGGGTCCCTGGTCTTCCCTGACCCTGCGAATGGCCTGACGCATGTCAGGAGCAAAATACCGTTTCATTTTCATGACCGTTGCACCTTATTTTCTGTAGCGGCACCCGGAAGGAAGTTTTCCGAAGGGGTGCCGGCAGGAGATCATCCTCATACCGCCTGCTCCAGCTGACGCCCGACATGGGCCGTCACCATGATTTGCCTGTTGTCCGGCACTTCGTCGTAGGAAACGACATGCAGGCTCGGCAGTGAACTACGCAGCAGGCGTGAGAGCAGAGGTCTCAGGGGCGGACTGACCAGCAGCACGGCGCTTTCACCATTCATTTCTCTTTCCTGTACGATTTCTTTCATGTCAGTCATCAGCCGGTCCATGATGCCCGGCTCCATTCCCATGCCGCCGCCCTGGGCGCCCTGTACTGTCTGTTGCAAGATGTGTTCCAACTTCGGGTCAAGAGTAATAACTTTAACTTCTGTGCTCATTCCGTTGATTTTCTGGAATATTTGTCTGGACAGGGCGCGCCTGACTGCTGCCGTCAATGTGTCAGCGTTTTGACTGTCACGTCCGTACTCCGCCAAAGTTTCAGCAATCGTCCTCATATCCCGGATGGGAATGCCTTCCCAAAGCAGGTTCTGAAGCACCTTCAGCAGGGTGCCCAGGGGAATCGTTTTCGGCACCAGGTCTTCCACGAGTTTTGGAGAATGCTGTTTCAGAATGTCCAGCAGCTGCTGCACTTCCTCGTAGCCCAGCAGCTCATGGGCATGCTGTTGGAGAAGATGGCTGAGATGGGTGGCGATGACCGTGCTGGTGTCCACCACCGTATAACCGAGGGTCTGCGCTTCATCCTTGAGGGAGGGATCAATCCACACGGCTTCCAGCCCGAAGGCCGGATCCCGGGTATCAATTCCTTTCAGCACGCCATACACCTGCCCTGGATTGATGGCCAGCTCCCTATCCGGATACACCTCCGCTTCACCAATGGGGACCCCCATGAGGGTTATGCGATAGGCGCTGGGCGCAAGTTCCAGGTTGTCACGTATATGAACAGCGGGAATGAGGAAACCAAGTTCCTGGGAAAGCTTCCTTCTCACGCCCCGAATGCGGTTCATCAGTTGTCCGCCCTGCTCCTTGTCCAGCAGGGGAATCAGGCGGTATCCCACCTCGAGACCAACGGTATCCACCTGGGCGACTTCTTCCCAGCTCAGTTCCGCTTCACCACCTTCAGCGGAAGCTGCCGTCTCTTCCTCGCTCTCTTCCTCGGCAGGCATTGACTGCTTGACGTGAAGCAACCAGGCGGCGCCCGCGAGCAGTGCCGCGAGGAGCAGGAATACCAGGTTGGGCATGCCCGGCACCAAACCCAGTATGCCCACGATCACGGCGGTAACCACCAGGGCCTTGGGATTACTGAACAGCTGGTCCGCAATCTGCTGTCCCATGTCCCTGGCGGCTGTGACCCGGGTCACGATGATGGCGGCTGCCGTGGACAGAACCAGGGAGGGAATCTGGGCAACCAGGCCATCACCAATGGTCAGCAGCGCGTAGTTGTGCGCCGCCTGGGCAAAGTCCAGGCCGTGCTGCGCCATGCCTATGGCCAGGCCGCCGATGACGTTGATGAGCAGAATGAGAATACCGGCAATGGCGTCGCCACGCACGAACTTGCTGGCGCCGTCCATGGCTCCGTAGAAATCCGCCTCGCTGGCGATCTCTTCCCGCCTGGCCTTTGCCTGGTCCTGGGTAATCAGCCCCGCGTTCAGATCCGCATCCACCGCCATCTGCTTGCCTGGCATGGCATCCAGGGTGAACCGGGCGCTCACCTCGGAAATCCTGCCGGCGCCCTTGGTGACAACGACGAAGTTGATGATGGTGATGATGGCAAAGACGATGAGGCCCACGGCATAGTTGCCGCCTACCACGAACTCCCCGAACGCCTGTATGACCTTGCCCGCGGCGTCCCCGCCGTTGTGACCTTCCAGGAGCACTACCCGGGTGGATGCCACGTTGAGAGAAAGGCGCAACAGGGTGGCCACCAGCAGAACCGTGGGAAAAGCCGCAAAATCCAGGGGCCTGTGGGTGTAGAGCACCACCAGTATCACCATCAACGCGATGGCGATGTTGAAGGTAAACAGCACATCCAGCGCCATGGGCGGCAGCGGCAGGACCATCATCGACAGCATGACCACCAGCAGCAGGGGCGTGCCCAGCCCCCGATGGTGTAACGCTTTCAGATGTCCCATGAATTCCTGTGTCTGCATGCCTGCTTACCTTTGCTTGTCCGTTGATTCCACGGTTCCTGGCCCCCTGTTCATTTGAATTCATCCGGCACGGGAAGGTCCGTGGGCGGAGCCGGCTCTTCTCCACCCTGCGTCCGGGCGGCGTTCAGCTGGTACACGTAGGCAAGCACATGGGCAACAGCCACGTAGAGCTCCGCGGGAATCTCCTGCTCGATTTCCGTGGTGGCGTACAAGGCCCGCGCCAGGGGAGGCGCCGATACCACAGCAATGCCGTGCGCGCCCGCAATCTCCCGAATACGCAGGGCCACCAGGTCTGCCCCTTTGGCCAGAACCCGGGGCGCGCCACCGGCATCCCTGTCATAGGCCAAGGCAACGGCATAGTGGGTGGGGTTGGTAATGACCACATCGGCCTCGGGCACCCGCTCCATCATGCGCCGCTGCGACATCTCCCTCTGCAAAGCCCGTATCTTGCCTTTCACCTCCGGCCTACCTTCCGTTTCCTTGTTCTCATCCTTGATTTCCTTCAAGGACATCTTCAGCTGCTTCTTGTGCTGGTAAATCTGGAACGGTACGTCAATGAGGGCGACCAGGATCAGCACGGAACTGAGCAGCAGGAAAGCCCTTGCCAGGAGGGTCCCGGCATGGCCAAGGGCGGCGTGCAAAGACTCATGGGAAAGAAACAGCAGCTCATCTCTCAGTGACCAGATCAACAGCACCGAGGCCGCCGCCACCAGCAGAAACTTGGCCAGGGTCTTGACCAGCTCCATCAGTCCCTTGGCCGAGAAAATGCGTGCCAGGCCCTTTACCGGATTGATTTTTTCCGCCTTGAAGCTGATGGCCTTGGTGCTGAATACCATGCCGCCCATGCTGGCCGGTCCTACCAGCGCCCCAAGCACCAGCAGGATGAACAAAGGCGCCAGGGCCCACAGCCCTCTGCCCACCAGGGAGCCGAACTGCTGCACCAGCGCCACAGGGTCCATGGCCATGCCGCGCTCCAGCACCAGCCCCTCGCGCATGATGGTGGCCAGGTCGCCGACCAGCAGGTATCCCAGGCCCCAGAGGCCCAGCGCCGAAATCATCAGTATCAGAGTGCTGTTCAGCTCGCGGGAACGGGCCACCTGCCCTTTTTCCCTGGCTTCCCGTAGCCTTTTGGGTGTGGGTTTTTCAGTGCGTTCCTCGGAATTTCCACCAGACATGCCAACCTCCCCGCTACATGCTCAGCAGGCGTCTGATAATGCCCAGGGCATCCGTCAGAATCCTGGCGAAATGATCCGTGAGTGAAGGGGTAATGAGCACCAACAGGGTGAAGCCCGCCATAATCATCACCGGAAAACCAACGGCAAATATGTTGAGCTGGGGCGCGGCCCTCGATGCCACACCAAAGGCAATGTTCACCAGCAACAGGCCGGCCACCGCCGGCAGGGCGACAAGAAGTCCACCGGCAAACATGTAAGCTCCCCAGTAGGCCAGTGCCTTGAGCTGATCCGCGGGTGGATGCAGGGTTCCCACAGGCAGCAGGCGAAAACTTTCCGCCATCAGGTCCAGAAAAATAAGGTGGCCATCCAGAGCGAGGAACAGCAGGGTCACCATAATGAGCAGGAACTGGCTGACGACAGGCACCTGGACACCATTCTGGGGATCCACGGCGGAAGCGAATCCCAATCCCATTGCCATGGCGATGCTTTGCCCGGCAACGATGAACACGGCGAACACCAGCTGCAGAATGAACCCCATGGCCAGTCCAACGAGGATCTGGTAGAAACCGATGAGAAAAGCCTCACCACTGATGAGATCCACCTGCGGCGGCCGTGGCAGAACCGGCAACAACACCCATGCAATGAGCACCGCCAGCAGGATGCGCACCCTGACGGGAAGGCTGGACGCCGAGAATATGGGCGCGGAGACGAACATGGCGCCGATGCGCATGAAGGGCCACAGCAATCCCGCCGTTGTATTCATCAATTCCGCGCCGCTGAACTGATACATTCTGCTCAACCGCCTCCAACCAGTTCCGGGATGCTGTGGAACAGCTGGATGGTGAAATCGGTAATCAGCCCCAGCATCCAGGGGCCGGCGATGACCAGAGCCAGCACCAGCACCATGAGCTTGGGAATGAAGCTGAGAGTCATCTCCTGAATCTGCGTGGCCGCCTGCAGGACACCGATGAGCAAGCCAATGGCAAGAGCCGAAAGCAGCAGGGGCGCGGCCAGCATGATGGTGACCGTCAACGCGTTCTGACCCACGCCGAGAATGGTTTCCGGTGTCATGAGCCGCCCTGCCCCTTGTCGTTGTTTGTTGGTTGCATGCCGCCTGCCCTCCCTACATATAGAAACTGGACGCCAGGGTTCCCATGATGAGCGACCAGCCATCCACCAGCACGAACAGCATGAGCTTGAACGGCAGGGAAATAATCATGGGCGACAGCATCATCATGCCCATGGCCATGAGAACGCTGGCCACCACCAGGTCGATGACCAGGAATGGAAGGAAAATCAGGAAACCGATCTGGAAAGCCGTCTTCAGCTCGCTGGTGACGAAAGAGGGAAGCAGCAGGGAAAACGGCACCTCATCACGGGACGGTAGGCTGCTGCGTCCGGAAATTCGGGTGAACATGAGCAAGTCCGCCTGTCTGGTCTGATCGAGCATGAAGCGGCGAAAGGGGGCAGCGGCATTTTCCAGAGCCTGTTCAGCGCCTATCTGTTCGTCCAGGTAGGGTTTCAGGCCGGTGTCATAGGCCGTCTCGAACACCGGGGCCATGATGAACAGGGAGAGAAACAGGGAAAGCCCGATGAGAATCTGATTGGAAGGCGTCTGGGCCGTACCCAGGGCCTGGCGCAGAATGGCCAGGACAATTATCACCCGGGTGAAAGATGTCATCATGATCAGGGCGGCAGGCAACAGGCTCAGCACCGTCATGAGCAGCAGAATCTGGATGCTGACGGTATAAGTCTGGGCCCCACCGGCCCCCGGCGTCACCGTCACCGCGGCGAAACCTGGCTGGGCGCCCGCGTCCTGGACGAATAGCAGCAGGAAGGCAAGGCCGCCAAACAGGAACAGCCCCCTGTGGCTGGAAGCCCTTTTTCTGCCTGTCATGAAAGCCCACATCCGGTTCACCTCAGCTCTCCCTGCCCTGTCCCTGTTCCAGCAGTTCAGACACCTTTTCAGAGAATCCCGGCATTGCCTGGGCCTCCCCGGTCAGCGGTTTCTCCAGCACGTGCAGAGTCTGGAGGCAGCCCGGCGCCACACCGACAAGAAGCTGCCGCTCGCCAACCTGAACCAGGACGATGCGCTCCTTTGCCCCCAGGGAGATTCCGCCAACCAGCCGCAGTCCCCGGGTCTGGGCGGTCCTGGAACGGGACAGGCGCTTCGCCAGCCAGGCCAGGACCAGAACCAGCGCCAGCACCACGCCTAGGCTGCCCAGCACCTGCGCCAGCTGTTGGCTGACGTCCATTCCGGCACCGCCGACAACGGCAGGGTTCTGGCCGCCCAGGCTTTCCAGCGGAGCGCTTGGCATCGTTTTCAGCGCGGAGTACAGCTGCATGTTACCGGCCCCGGCCTAGCGCAGTTTCTTTACCCGCTCAGCGGGACTGATGACATCCAGCAGGCGTATGCCGAACTTCTCGTTGACCACCACCACCTCTCCGTGGGCGATCAAGGTACCATTGACCAGCACATCCATGGGTTCACCCGCCATGCGATCCAGCTTGACCACGGAACCACGGTTCAGCCGCATCAGTTCCTCTATGGTCATCTGGGTTCGTCCTATCTGCATGGACAGGGTTACCGGAATGTTCAGAATGACATCCAGGTTCGGCTCTATCCCTTCAAGCTCGACATCATTCTCCAGGGTTTCGAATTCCGCGCTGCGGTACTCTGCTTCCTTTACCCCGGTTTCCGCTTCTCCTTCTTCCTGCCCTGTATCAGGCAGGGAAACCTCCTCATGGGTTTCTGCCTGGGGAGACATATCCATCTCCGGCGGTGCCTCTGGCTCCGCGGCGGTTGTGGCTGCTTGCTCACTCATTTTCAACTCCTGTGCTTTGGATTTCTGCCTGTGACCGCATTTGTGAAAGCGGCTCCAGTATCTTGATGGCGTTTTTGCCCTTGGCTACGCCAAAGGCCCCCTGAAGCAGAGGCACACCAGCTGCCCGCAGGCTCACGCATTCTTCAAGGTCCATGGGAATGACATCTCCAGGTTGGAGTCTGAGAATCTCCCCCAGGGTCATGGGAATCTCCACCAGGACACTGTCCAGGTCCACTTTTACCTTGAGAAGATCCGCCTGCAGGGCCTTGAGCCAGGACCGGTCCCCCTTTTCCTCCGCGGAAGGCATGCCGGGCTCGAGTTGCTCCCTCAGGGGCTCCAGCATGTTCAGGGGGATGGCCAGATCGAATATGCCACCACCGCCGCCGAGGCTGATTTCGATACTGGTGACAGCCACCAACTCGGAAGGCGTGGCGATATTCACGAAATGGGGATTGGTTTCCAACTTGTCGAACTGGAATTCCAGGGGAGCAACAGGGCTCCAGGCCTTGCCAAGGTCGTCCAGGGCCAGGTCGATGATAAGCTGGATGACCCGACGCTCGGTGGGCGTGAACTCCGCGCTCACCCGGCCACTCTGGAAACGGCCGTCACCGCCGAAGTAGTTGTCCACGGCAATGAACACCAGCTTGGCATCCATGGTCAGCAACAGCTTGCCTACCAGTGAATCCACCCGGATAAGATTGATGCTGGACGGCATATCCAGGCTGTCCATGTACTCGGCATACTTCATGAGCCGGGGTTCACCCAGCGCCATTACCGGCGTGTGCTTGAGCAGGCGGTACAGGCTGATGGTGAAATGCCGGACAAAACGCTGGTGTATGGTATCCAGCACCGGAAGCTGATTTCTGGGCAGATACTCCTGGTCATCGAAATCGAAAGGCAGTATCTCGGCACTGGCCGATGGCAGCCCGGTGCCAGCTTCCACCTCGCCACTCTCCACCCCCACCAGCAGGGCGTCGATTTCATCCTGGGAAAGCAGATTCTCGGCAGTCATGGCAGTTACTGCGCCACAAAGGCGGTAAAATACACGGCCTCGACACCATCGATGCCGGCTTCGTTACTGAGGGTGTTGTTTACTTCTTCCAGGGACTGCTCCAGCAGCCTTTCCTTGCCCTCCCGGGTAATAACGTCCTCGAATTTCTGTGAGCTGAACAGCAACAGCAGGTTGTTGCGCAACATGGGCTTGTACTGATCGATGGCCTCGATCACTTCGGGGTCGCGGGACATGAGTTCCACGCTGAGCTGCATGAAGCGAGCCTGACTCTGATCCTTGAAGCTCACGACGAAAGCCGGGTCCAGGCCGGTAAACAGCGGGGGCTCGTTGCTCCTTTTCTTTTTCTTCTTCTTATGAACAGCGGGTTCATCGGCTTCTTCCATGCCCGCGTCAGACTCGGCCACCATATCTCCCTTCATCACCAGGAAATACCAGGCAGCGCCGCCGCCTCCCCCGAGAACCAGTATCCCCACGAGCAGAATGATGATGAGCTTCAGCTTTGAGGATTTCTTGCCTTTTCCCTCGACATCCAGATCCAGATCTTCTTTTTTCGCCATGACCAGTCCTTCCTGAAAAAAACAGTTGCACAAACTGAGATGCAGGACTCATGCCAGATTCATGATTTGAAGGAAAACGGTTATTGCGCCAGGCGGGAACCGTCAAAAAATGCCGCACCATGGCCATGGAAAAAGGCGCCGGCACACCCAGGAACAAGGCAATTCATTGATAATATTGATATTTCCATGATGCTCAGGACATCATCATCCCGGCAATGGAAACCACATGACCCGGCTTCCCCCGGTAAAGCAGGCTATCGCCAGCCGGGAACAAATCAGCACACGGTGGATTTTTGTCACGGATGACGCCGGTTCCTTGACAGCCCTTCCCTGGCCCGTGTCCGTTTCCCGGCATTGGTCACAAAAGTTCTTGCCAACCCCTGCCGGTGTCGGCTGGCGGACGAGCCTGTTCCGTCGATCGCTGGGGCTACACGTAGTAATCCAGCAGCTGGTTGTCGCCCTTTCCTTTACGGGATTCCCTGCCAGTGTCCATGACGCCACCCTGCTCATCTTCACCACCACCAAACAGGTTTCCCGGGGAAAACTCACCGCTCCGAGCGTCACCTTCCCGTCCCCTGGCGGTATCCTGGCCGCCCACGTCCACATTACCGAGATTGATACCGCTGCCGGAGAACATCTCCCTCAGTCGGGGCAGACTGGCTTCCACGGCTTCCCTGACCACAGCATGTTGACTGGAGAAAGCAATGCTCGCCGAGTCCCCTTCCACCTGCAGCTTGATATCCAGGCTTCCCAGATTGGAGGGATTCAGCTTGATATGCAGCTGTCGCAGCTGACCCTGGCCAGCCTGCAATACCTGCCTGGCCAGGCTCTGTTCCCAGGCCGCATGTCCCAGGGGGACATTTATCTCTGTCTGCCGCGGCAATACGCCCGCTGTACCTGAACCCGGCATGGCGGCTGTCTGCATGGGAGCCTGCCGGGCCCCCATTGCAGAAGTTCCCCCATCCCCTTCTTCCGATACCAGGGCGGAGAGCGAAGCATCCAGCCGGTTGTCAGTGTTCGATGAGATGGCCGCAGGACGAATTACGGATTCGGCCGGTTTATTTTCCGGCACCTGAAGCTGAAACGACGAATTGCCGGCCATGGTTACACTTGCGTCCCTGCCCTTGGGCACGACTTGGGCGTTTCCATCACCTGTCCGGGAAATCCGCGAATGGCTGACGCCGACCCCGGTAGCGCCAACCGGCGGGAGCACCATGGCAGGCCGGGAAAACGCCTCGGCAACCGGTCGGGCTGGGCTGGCATCCGCGGCATGGGCCGCGACATTCCGCTGGTACAAGCCTGCGCCCTCTCCTTTCAGGTTTTCACGAGCTGCCAGCAAGCCGCCTTCCCGGCTCCGTCCCGGCTGGACTTCGGGAAGAACCTTATCTCCCGCCATTTGCGGGCGCATCTCCTTTCTGTCTGTTACGGTAAACAGAGCCGAATTCCCGCCTGTCTCCTCCGACATGATCTCCGGGCGCGACACGGGAGGCCGCGTTCCAATAATTTGTAATGATGAATCCTGACCTGGTATTCCGGCCTCCCGCCAGCCTGGCCCAGGCCCAGCTGCTGGAAGGGGGTTGCCCGGCATCCGCGGAACATCATGTGGCGCCGGGGCGGAACCGCCGGGGAACAGCCCATTGCGTCTTTCGGGCAACAGGGCATCCTTGACAGAAACCACAGCCGAAGAAGGGGGCAACGACCGGCTCTGTCCCACAGTTCCGAGGTCAAGCTGTGCCAAAGAGGCTTCTTCCACGGCCGGCTTCATCGAGCCCTCAACAGACAACCGGCTTACCTGCCGCCCCTTGCCTTCCGATACAGTACCTGGAAGAGCGACCGGGCAATCAGCGTTTTGGATGGCCGAGGTATCTGCCGCCAGCGGGTTGAGCATTCCGGAGAGAAATTCTTCCGGCATGGATTCGGCATCCCAATCCTGCCAGGAAGGAAGCGCTTCGAAACCGCCAAAATCATCCGCCCCTCCCAGGTTCTCCACGGCCAGGTCCGAGAAATCCGGCAAAGGCTTGCCGGCAAGCGGCAAAACCGCCGGCAGTTCCCCCTCAGGCAATCCGCTTGCTCCTTTGACGCTCATGGCATTTCTGAACACATTCACAAATCCTTCTGCCTTCTGCCCGCTCGGCAAATTATCCCCGGAAAACAGCAGCTTGTATTCCAGCGGCCCATCAGCAGCGCTGAGGCTACCTTCTGAGGAAAACGACGCGCCAAATCCAAAAAACGAAAAATCCATCCATTTGCCCCACGATTGGTGTTTGTGCCTGTTCATCAATACAGCAATATCGATGCCAGTTTAAGAACCACCCCCTGCCGCCGATAGCATTCCTGTCATGAACCCGCAGCTGCAGGCACAGATCCATGGATAAGAATCTTCTTTCGAACACCGTGAAGGAACATGCTACAACCAGAGGTACGGCAACCGTCCTGCTGGCCGAAGACAACAAGGTTAGCCAACAAATAGCTATGGTCATGCTGAAATCCCTTGGTTGCAGCGTGGATATCGCCGGCAATGGGGAAGAAGCGGTTATGGCCTATTCCCGGGGGCATTACGATCTGATACTCATGGACTGCCGCATGCCAGGCGTCGATGGCCTGGAAGCCACGGCAAGAATTCGTGAAATGGAAGAGGCCGCGGGCACGCCGGTGATTCCCATCGTCGCCCTCACCGCTTCGGATGACGACAGAACCCGGGACAAATGCATTGACGCGGGCATGAATGACTTCCTCAGCAAGCCACTGAAAAAGCAGACTCTGGAGAGAAAACTCGCGCACTGGCTGCAGGTGCGGGAAAACGGTCTCCTCTCCCTCCATGGTAACAACCGGGAGCCCAAGCCCGTCAGGACAGAGATACTCGATGAACGCGCCATCGAGCGCTTGCGTGAGCTGGAACAGCAGACAGGAAGCAACATCCTGTCCCAAACCATCACGCATTTTCTGCAACAGGCCCCGAAGGACATGAAGGACATCCGGGATGCGCTGAAAGGCAGGGATAGAAAACGACTTGGTTTCCTGGCGCACAACCTGAAGTATTACAGCGCCACCCTGGGTGCCAGGGAGCTGATGGAACAGTGCCGGTTGATGGAAAAGATTTCACAGGAAGGAGACTGGCAGGAACTGGTGGAATTGGCCAGGGACATGGAGAACAGCCTGGCACCTGCCATGGAGATGCTCAGGGAAGTCCTTGAACAGCAATCCGCTCCGAACAGAAAATCTGAATCAAACCCCATATCCTCTTCCCGGGAAACGCTGCTGCTGGTGGACGATGACCCGGTTTTCCGCCAGACCACCAAGGAGGTGTTGGAGGCCGCGGGCTACAAGGTACTGGAGGCCACCCAGGGCACCGAGGCACTTGCCATGGCATTGCGACACCAGCCGGACCTGCTTCTGCTGGATGCGGTCATGGAAAACATGGATGGTTTTGAAGTGTGCACGCGCCTGCTCAGGTTCCCTTCCCTGTCGGACACGCCGGTGATCATGGTCACGGGCCTGGACAACAACGAATCGGTGGAAAAGGCCTATGGAGTGGGGGCGTCGGGTTTCATCATCAAGCCTGTCAACTACCCCTTGTTACTACAGCACATCCGCTTTCAGCTGCGAGCCAGCCAGAATGCCAAGAAGCTGAAGGAAAACCAGGAAAAACTCCTGAGCGCTCAGCGCCTGGCCGGGCTTGGCTACTGGCGGTGGGACTCCCAGACCGACAGCCTGGAGATCTCCGAGAACCTCGCGGCCATGCTGGATCTTCCGGCCGAGGAACAGCAATACTCCCTTGATCGCTACCTGGCCCATGTACACAACGACGACCGTGACTACCTGAGAAGCGCCATCATCGCGACCACAGCCGGGGATTCCATGGATCCCTTCAACTATCGCTTGGTGGTGAAAGGGCGCTCCGTCATCACCGTACACCAGGAACTGGGCATGGCGCCCAACTCCAGCCAGGTACTGCTGGGCACCGTCCAGGACATCACCCAGAAGCAGGCCACGGAAAGAAAAATGCATCAGCTGGCCTATTCCGACCAACTCACCGGTCTGGCCAGCCGAACCTGCTTCTATAAATACATGACGGATACCATTCATGCTGCCCAGAAGGAGAACCGGAAATTCGCCCTGCTCTGCCTCGACCTGGATGGATTCAAGGACATCAATGACAGCCTGGGGCACGACGTTGGCGACAGGCTGCTCAAGACTGTTGCGCGACGCCTCCAGTCGGTGGTGAGAGACTCTGATTTCATTGCCCGCATCAGCGGGGACGAGTTCTTTATTCTGGTAAACCAGATAACCAACAAGGCTGATGCCGCGGAGGTCGCGAGCCGCAGCCTCACTGCCATCAACCGGCCGGTGGAGCTTCCTTCGGGAGAACTGCGCCCCAGATGCAGCATAGGCATCGCCCGCTACCCGGAAGACGGCCGTGATCTGCACAGCCTGCTCAAGGCCGCTGACAGCGCCATGTATGCCGCCAAGGACCAGGGCAAGCACAGGTACGTGTTCTACGAAAAAACCCATACCCGGGAGGCGGAAAAAAGATTGCGCATGGAACAGGATCTTCGACAGGCCTTGGAACTGAATCAACTGATCCTGTATTACCAGCCCCAAATCGACCTCAAGAGCGGAAAGATGCTTGGCGTGGAAGCGCTCATTCGCTGGCAGCATCCTGAAAGAGGCCTGGTCCCGCCGGGCCAGTTCATCGGCCTCGCGGAACAAATCGGCCTGATCCGTGCCATTGGCGAATGGGTATTGAAAACCGCTTGTTCACAAGTGTCAGCCTGGAAAAAAAGGGGATTGCCGGAACTGCGCATGGCCGTCAACATCTCACCCTTGCATTTCAACGACCCCTCATTGCTGCACACAGTGGAAGCCGCTCTGGCGGAATCGGGGGTGTCGCCTTGCAGCCTGGAGCTGGAAATCACCGAAAACGTGGTACAAACGACCGGCAGCAATATCGCTGTTTTTCAGAAACTGCGCGATCTGGGAGTCAGGATAAGCATTGACGATTTCGGAACGGGTTACTCATCACTATCATCCCTGAAATCCCTGCCCATCGACTGCCTGAAAATCGACAGGGTGTTCATTTCCAACATGTTCAGTGATGCAAGCTCAGCCATACTGCTCAGGTCCATCGTGGATCTTGCCCATGCGCTGGGCTATGTCGTGGTGGCCGAAGGTGTGGAAAAAGATGAAGAGGTAAAGGTATTGACGGAAACGGAATGTGACCTGGTACAGGGCTACCTGTTCAGCAGGCCGGTAACGCCGGATCAGATACCACGGCTGGCGAGGCAGCAATTTCTGAAAGGAGGCGGGGAAGATAAGCTCGTAGCCTGCTCCTGATTGGACTAACACCTGTAGGTCGGACTGCAGTCCAACACGCAGCGGGGGATAGTCGGGCTAAAGCCCGACCTACAACCGTCAAGGAGTTTTCACTTGGTTAATGAGATGGTCCATGATTCCGGAACATCCAGCCGGCCCGTTCGTCCAACTCTTTCTGTTCCCCGCGGGCGCGTTCCGCCATGCCGCGCAGCTGTCGCTTGTTGATGAGTTTCTGCAGCGCCTTGTTTTCTCCGTGCAGTTTGAGCCACTGCAACTGCATTTTTTCGAAGGCCTCGCGGCTTTGCCGCAATGCCTGTTGCTGCTGATCGATAGCCTGGTCCAGGCGGGCCAGGAACACCCGGTAATCCTGGAGCTGGGCCGGCTTGAGGCAACGGCCGCCGGCGCCATGGAACCCCTCCAGGTACTGGTTGCGGTATTGCATGAGAGACATCAGCTGCTGCTCATCCTTTTCCATGTTCACACGGCAGTCACCCATTCTGCGCGCCATTTCCCTTTCCTCGTTCCCAACGACCCGGGCAACGGTTTTCAGGGAGTCACCATGTTTCATGCCGCCTCATCCTCCGTCGTATTACTGTCAGCCTGGCTGGCATCCGTCACCGCCAGAAGCTGCTTGAAACTCTGCTCGAAACCCACGGCCGTGGTTCGGTCCTGTTGCAGGAACTGCACCAGCCTGGGGTAATAATCGATTGCTTCATCGACCCGCGGATCGCTGCCGGGCTTGTAGGCGCCCACGCTGATCAGATCCTGGTTCTTGTGATATGTGGAGTACAGCTGGCGGAAGCGCCGGGCCGCATCCAGGTGCTCAGACGAAACGATGTCATTCATCACCCGGCTGACCGATGCTTCCACATCGATGGCCGGGTAGTGTCCGCCTTCAGCAAGGTCCCTGGACAGAACCACGTGACCGTCCAGGATTGCCCTGGCGGAATCCACCACCGGATCATTCTGATCGTCTCCTTCGGCCAGGACCGTATAGAAGGCCGTAATGGAACCACCTCCCTGTTCCCCGTTCCCGGCCCTCTCCACCAGCTGGGGGAGCCTGGCAAAGGCCGAGGGGGGATATCCTTTGGTCGCGGGAGGCTCACCAATGGCCAGGGCAATCTCGCGCTGAGCCTGGGCAAAGCGGGTAAGCGAATCCATGAGCAGCAGCACGTGCATTCCCCGGTCGCGGTAGTACTCCGCAATAGAAGTAGCCAGCCAGGCGCCATGCATCCGCAACAGGGGGGAATTGTCCGCCGGACTGGCCACTACCACCGCGCGCCGGCGGCCTTCATCGCCAAGGATGTTCTCCACGAACTCCTTCACCTCCCGGCCACGCTCACCAATCAGGCCAACCACCACCACATCCGCGTTGGTGTACTTTGTCATCATGCCAAGCAGCACGCTCTTTCCCACGCCGCTGCCGGCAAAAAGACCAATCCGCTGCCCCCGGCCCACGGAAAGCAGCGCGTTGATGGAGCGCACGCCGACATCCAGGGGAGTGTCTATGGGCCAGCGCTCCAATGGGTTGATGTTGGTTCCCAGCAGCGCCCTGCGGCTGCTGTAGCTGATACGTCCCTTGCCATCCAGGGGATTGCCCGATGCATCAACCACCCGGCCGAGGAGACCGTCACCCACCCGGGCGTCATAGGAGGCTTCTCCCGGCACCACGCGGGCATTGGGCATCAGGCCGCGGCTGTCTCCCGCAGGCATGAGATAGGTGCTGGACCCGGCAAAGCCCACCACCTCGGACTCCACAACCGAATGTTCCGTATGAACCTGGCAGCGCGCTCCTATGGGCGCATGAATACCCACGGCCTCGATGGTCAGCCCCACGACACGTTTCACCCGGCCCTCCACAATCATGGTGGAGGTGCTGGAAACCTGTTCCCTGCATTTCCCCAGGGTTTGTTCCCAGCGTTTGAACCTGGACGCCCTGCACTGTTCAGGCACGCTGCTCATTCGCCATCCACCGCTCTTTCTCCGCCGAACAGGCCGGCGGCAATCTGATTGATGCGGGTTTCCACCGTCGCGTCTATATGTGATTCACCATTGTCGATGCGGCACCCTCCCCGCGTCAGGGTGGGCACCTCCCGGATGCGCCAGCTGGATTCCCCTCCCTCATCCAAGTTGAGCACATCGCGCACCAGGGCGGCATCCTCCGGGTGCAGCTCGATGACCACCCGGTTGTCGCATACCGGCAGCCGGGCCACCGCGGTACGGATGACGCCGACGATATGGGAGGGCTCAGTCTTCAGTTCCCTGCGGATGAGCTGCTTGGCAATGGCCAGGGTCAGCAGCAGCAGTTCCTCCTCCACGCGGGCATCCAACTGTTCCAGGGGGCGGGAAAGACAATCCATCAGGGAATCGAGGCGTTCGAACCGCGCCTCCAGCTGCTCCCGCGCCGCGGCCAGCCCTTCCTCAAGTCCTTGCGCAAAGCCTTCGTCCCGGGCCTCCTTGTGCATGGCCTCGATCTGGTCTGCCGTGGGCAGGCTGATGCTGTCCTCCCCGTCCCCGGCATCTTCCGTGCCCGATACCAGGGGCGGCGCCTGCCAGGGGCGAACCCCGCTGCGGGAAAATGCAGGGGAATCAGACAAACTCATCACCTCCGGAACCGCCCAGGGCGATTTCACCTTCGTCGGCCAGGCGCTTGGCGACAGCCAGGATGGCTTTCTGCGCTTCTTCTACTTCACTCAGGCGCACCGGCCCCTTGGCTTCCAGGTCATCACGCAGCATGTCGGCGGCGCGCTTGGACATATTTTTGAAAATCTTGTTCTTGACCTCTTCATCGGCCCCCTTGAGGGCCAGCAGCAGGGTGTCGGAAGGCACTTCCCGCAACAGGGTCTGGATTCCCCGGTCATCCACATCGAGGAGATTGCTGAACACGAACATCAGGTTCTGGATTTCTTCCGCCAGGGCTTCATCGACCTGCTGAATGGCCTCGGTGATCTTCTGCTCCGCCTCGGCATCCAGGAAATTGAGAATGTTGGCCGCCGTCTCCTTGCCGCCGGATGCGGGGCTGGTGAGGGAGAAGCTGCCCGCGTACTGGCGTTCCAGGATGTCATCCAATTCCTGCAGGGCGGAGGGTTGCACACCGTCCAGGGTGGCAATGCGCATAAGCACATCGGCACGCCTTTCCTCGGGAAAATGCTTGAGCACCTCCGCCGCCTGGTCGTTGTCCAGGTAGGAAAGGACGATGGACACGATCTGGGGATGCTCGAAACGGAAAATCTCGGCAATGGCCCGCGGATCCAGCCACTTCAGGGATTCGATACCCTTGGAATTGGGCTTGGTCAGTATCCTGTCGATGAGGCTCACCGCCTTCTCCACGCCAAAGGCTTCCACCAGGGTGTTCCTTACATACTCCTCGGAATCCAGCCCCAGGGAAGTTTCCTTTTCCACCGCCTGGGCAAAGCTTCCAAGCACAGCGTCGATCTGTTCGCGGGTCACATGGGTCAGGGCCGCCATTGCGGAACCCACGCGCTGAACTTCCTTGGGCTCCATGTGGCGGATGATGGCCGCCGCCTCTTTCTCGCCCAGGCTCATCATGAAAATCGCTGCTCTTTCAAGGCCGTCAATACTTGCCTGCTCTGTGTCACTCATCGTCTGCCACCCAGTTCTTCACTACCTGCGCTACCCGTCTAGGGTCTTGCTGCACCATGTTTCTTGCTGTCTCCAGATCCAGCACTGGCGCGCTCCGACCGGTTTCCTCGCCTGCCTGTCTGCCGCCCTCACTGATGACCACTTCGTCTTCCGCCAGGGGCACCCCCTCCGGAAGTTCTCCATCCTCGGGAGTGGGCAGACCGGCTACGGCGGCAGCACCATCCCCCGCCAGGAGCACTTCTCCCTCGGTGCTGGCATGAACAATGCGGCCGGCTTCAGACAGGTTGTTCAGGGCGGGGCGTAGAACACCGAACACCAGGATCAGGACAAACAATCCGCCAAGCGCCGGCTTGGCAAGATCCCACACCCAGGTCTGCTGCCAGAGAGGGAGCTCCTCCACCGGCTCCATCTTCTGGATATCCTGAAACGAGGTGTTGATGACGTTGACGCTGTCGTTGCGGCTCGCATCAAAGCCCACGGCTTCTTTCACCAGGGCGGTGATATGCTGGAGTTCCTGCTCCGTGAGGGCCACCTGCTCAATCTTTCCGTCTTCCAGGACTCGCTTCTTGTAGTCCACCACAACGCCGACGGACAGCCTGCGAACCTGTCCGGGAGAGCGGCGGGAGTGGGTGATGGTCCTGTCCAGCTCATAGTTTCGAATCACGTGCTTGGAGCTGGTTCCGCTATTTTCCTCGCCGGTTGTCGCGGGTACATTGCCCACGGTTCCGCCTCGTGGCGGCTGATTGGTCAGGGCCCCCGGCACGCCCATGGGTTTGCTCAGGCTGTTCTTCTCTTCGCGGATGTCCTCGCTGCGCACCAGGTTCTTCTCCGGAACATATTGCTCCTGGGTCTGCTCGGTGACGGTGAAGTCCAGGTCAGCCACGACCTGGGCGCGAATCCCCCCGCTTCCCACGAAGGGGCTGAGAATGTCCTTGATGCGCTGCACATAGAGGGCTTCCAGCTGGTGGGTGTACTCCAGCTGGCTGGTGCTCAGGCCCAGGCCGTTTTCGTCCATCTTTTCAGTCAGCAGGTGTCCCTGCTGATCGACCACGGCGACATCTTCAGGTTTCATCTTTGGAATGCTGGAAGCCACAAGGTGCACGATGCCGGCCACCTGGGCCCTGTCCAGCTCCTGTCCGGACGCCAGCTGCAACAGCACGGAAGCCTCGGGCCTCACCCGGTCACGGACGAATACCGATTCCTTGGGCAGGGCCAGGTGCACCCGCGCCTGCTGGACATCGTCGAGAGCGCTTATGGTGCGTGCCAGCTCGCCTTCCAGGGCCTGCTGGTAGCGGGCATTTTCCAGAAACCGGCTGGTGCCGAATTCCATCTTCTTGTCCAGCAGCTCATAGCCAACGGCCTTGCTTCTGGGCAGTCCCTGGGTCGCCAGCCGGATACGCGTCTCATGTATCTTGTTGCGCGGAACCGTGATCGAGCCGCTGGCATGCTCCACCTTGTAGGGAATATTTGCGGCATCCAGCGCATTGGCCACATCCACCAGTTCCGTGGCAGGCAGGTTGCCGTACAGGATGCTGTAGTTGGGCGTCCTGGACCACAGCACGACCGCCACCGCAATGGCAATGGTGGCGGCAAGCAGGGCCATGAGGCCAAGCTGACGCAGCAGCGGCAGGGAGCCGAAGCCCTGCATCTGTTCAAGCATTCTTTCCGTTTTTACCAGTGCCATGATTTCACCCGCCCTGCCACATCTAGACCTGCATGCTCATTACGTCCTTGTAGGCGCTGAGCAATTTGTTTCTTACCTGTTTCATCGCTTCGAAGGACACGCTGGCTTTCTGCAGTTCCACCATCACCTCGGTGAGATTCACCGATGGATCACCCAGTTCGAATTTCCGCGCCATGTCCGAGGCGTGGCTCTGAATGTCATTTACGCTCTCGATGGAATCACGCAGCACATTCTCAAAATCGAGGCCACTCGTGTTGCCAGGTGCCACTTCCGGCTTCCTGTCGGCCAGGGCGGCCATGTGCTTCATCTGAGTCAGGAGTTGATTGACATCTACGGTACTCATGGTGATCTCCTTTATATCTGGGCCCGTTTCATTGATCGACGTTGCTTCCCTCAGGCGGGAACGGGTATTCCCGCATCACGCAGTTTTGCCAGCTTGTAGCGCAGGGTGCGGGGACTGATCCCCAGTTTCCTGGCCACTTCCGTGCGGCTGCCCCCTTCCTCTAGCGCATTGATGATGATGTCCGCTTCCTGCTGGCGCAGGGTGTTGTCCAGACGCTCACCTCCGCTGACGGAGGTGGGCTGGCCGACCGTGGCTTCAGCCTGGCGGGGGGCGTACCCGGTCATCTGTTCGAAGTGGATATCCTCCGCCACGATTTTCGTGCCCTGTTTCAGAATCAGCGCCCTCTGGATGACGTTTTCGAGTTCTCTCACATTGCCGGGCCAGTCGTATTCCTGCAGCTTCCCCATGGCATCCCTGCAGAGTTCTGGATAGGGCTGGCCGTCCAGATAACGGGATATGAACTTGCGGGCCAGAGGCAGGATGTCTTCCCGGCGTTTTCTCAGGGGTGCCAGTTCCAGGGGAAAAACATTCAGGCGGTAATAAAGATCCTCCCGAAAACGACCCTCGCGGACCGCCTGGGCAAGATCCCGGTTGCTGGTGGCCAGCACGCGCACATCCAGCTTGATCATCTTCCGGCCGCCCAGCCTCTCCACCTCTTTTTCCTGTAGCACCCTCAGAAGCTTGGATTGCAGTCCCGCGTCCATTTCCGTTATCTCATCCAGCAGCAGAGTGCCACCCTGAGCCTGTTCGAACTTTCCCGGGCAGGACTGGTGGGCTCCGGTGAAAGCCCCCTTCTCGTACCCGAACAGAACCGCTTCCAGCATGTTTTCCGGGATGGCCGCGCAGTTGATTGCCACGAAGGGCTGCCGGGAACGCTGTGAATGCCCATGTATGTATCGCGCCAGCACCTCTTTTCCCGTGCCGGACTCTCCGGTAATCATCACCGTTGCATCACAGCCGGCAACACGCCTCGCAAGGCGGGCCAGTTCCCGGCTGACCGGGTCCGCTACTACCATGGTTCCCTGGGTATCGGGCTCTCCCGGCATGACATGGCGCTCTACCATGGATAGCAGCTGCTCGGCTTCCAGCGGTTTGACCAGGTAGTCCACCGCGCCTTCCTGGATGGCGTTTACGGCACTGTCTATGGTGCCGTAGGCGGTCATCACGATGACAGGGAGGCTGCGGTATCTGCGGCGTATCTGTTTCAGCAATGTGTATCCATCCATGGGTTTCATCTGGATATCCGTAACCACCAGACTGATGTCCCCATGACGCTCCAACACCGCCAGTGCCTGTTCTCCGTCATCGGCCACATGCACCCTGTATCCAGCGATGCCAAGCGTTTCACCCAGGGCCTTCTGCAGGGGCTTGTCGTCTTCCACGATCAGGATCACTTCATTGGTCATGCGTTCTTCTCCATTGTTCTGGATGTCTCGGAAGCGGCTCTCAGCTGCGCCGAAGCCGGGGCCGGGGTATGTTTCGGGAGCATTGCGGCAGGCAACACATCCTGGATGTCCTGGCCGGGTATGCGGATATGGACCCGGGTTCCCCGGCCGATTTCCGAGTGCAGATGAATCACTCCCCCCAGCCCCTGGATCACCGCCTTCACCACGGCAAGGCCCAGCCCCGTGCCCGAACTGCGGGTGGTATAGAAAGGCTCGAAGACCTGATCCATCACCACCTTGCTCATTCCTCTGCCGTTGTCCGCGAGTTCGATGACCGTGTCGCCCTCGTCACCACGATAAGCCCGCAGCCGCAGTTCGGGCTGTTCTTCACAGGCCTCCAGGGCATTGCTCAGGAGATTGACCATCGCACCGAGAAAGGCATCCTTGTTTCCCCTGATACAAATGTCCCCGCTGGCACAGGAAACATCCAGTACGGCCTGCCTGCGCTCCAGCTCGGCCTTCATGGTCTGGACCAGGTTCTCGATGATGTCGCAAACCAGGAAGGGCTCTTTCCTGTCATGGTCACGGCGCGAGTAAGCAAGCATGTTGAGGGTTGTCTGCTCCATATGATGAAGGCATTCACGCATTCTCGAAGCAAGCTCCTTTCTTCTGACTGAATCCAGGCTTCCACTCTCCACCTGGGACAGGTAGAGCAACAGGGTGGACAGGGGGGTGCGGATCTGGTGCGCCAGCCTGGCGGACATCTCTCCCAGGGCCGTGAGCCGCTGATGCTGATCGAGCAGAGCCTGAAGACGCCGGGTCTCGCTGATATCGGTAAGCAGGAGAATCTTTCCACTCTCCTTGTCGAGCTGGCTCATGGAAAGGCTGATCCAGCGACCATCCTTCAGGCGCAGTTCATCACCACCGGCAGCGAAAGCGGACAGGGAAATCTCGTTCCAGTCCCGGCCCACCAAATCTGTCCCGAGCATGTTTCGGGCAAGGCGATTGGCATCCCTGACACAGCCCCCCTCGTCCAGCACCAGGACACCGGCAGGGAGAGCCTGCAGCAACTTGTCCAGCCGGTCTGCCAGCCGTTCCTTTTCCTCCAGTTCACGAACTTTCTCGTCACGCGCTCTGTTGAGCTCCCGAGTGAGCTTGACGACCTGGTTCTGTAGCTCGCCATAGGAGCTGGACAGCTGCGCGCTCAACTGGTTGAACGCCAGGAAGGCGTCTTCCAGTTGTCTGGCGGTCCGGGAACTGGCTGCCGTCATCGTTATAGCCCCTCAACGTGAAAAATCCATTGTCATCTGAGAGAAAGCAAGTATCGTGCCCATTTTTCCACCCTTAATATTCAATAACTTGGAGCACACACTGAAACGACGACAAGGAATTGGCACAGAAGGACAGGCACCATGATCCCTTAAGCGTCAAGGAAATGACTGAATGACGCGAACCTGTCGGAATAACGGGTGGACGATTGCTTTCTTTCCAGTTTCCGGCAAGATGCGGGCAGGCTTTGCTATGATTGGGTTCCCACGACACCCAGCCGACATCAAAGGAACCGGAACTTGCCTTTATACGCACTGGAAAAGCTGATCGCGGAAACCCGCCGACTGGCTGCCAGATACCGTGAAACCACCGGCCAGACATTGCCGGTCACGGGAGAAATTGCCCGTTTCGACGCAGCCAAGCACCTTGGGTTAAAGCCCCTGGAACCAAGGGAGCCCGGGGTCGATGCCACGGGTACGGGTGAGCACAGTGACCGGCGCTACCAGATCAAGGGACGGGTCATTTTCAAGGAAGGCAAACCCGGCTACCGAATCGGCCAACTCAATACCAATGGAGACTGGACGCATATCGCCCTGGTGCTGTTGGACGCCAATTTTGAACCCTTCAAAATCTACGAGGCATCCCGGGAGGAGATTCTTGATGCCCTGTCGGATGCTTCCGGCAGGCGCAGCAAGCGGGGAGCCATGTCAGTCGCCAAGTTCGAGATCATCGGAGAACTGGTCTGGACCCGTGAAAACGGGCTGGAAGAGTCCCTGTGGAGCAATTATTAACCCGGCAAGAAATTGTATCGCCGTGTTGGTATTGATGTGGACGTCGCCCCCCTCCCAAGGAGGATGTCGCAAAAGCCTGTCGTGACAGTCAACCTGAATGGGCACGTTCAACCGGTTGCTGGGCGGAAGCGGTGTTCTGCCCATAGGCCGCCACGGCGCGGCGGCCCTTTTGGATGGAGCTGATGTCCTGCCCCAACCCGCCTCTGCCTTTCTTCACCAGCCTCATGAGCTTGTCATTGATGCCCAACATGGTTTCCAGAGCGGCGCGGACTTCTGGCAGCTGCTCTTTACTTATGGGCTTCTGGAAAAATCTTTGCAGGCGTTCCTGGCGGATCTTCTCCCCTGCCGCGACATCCACCCATTTCCCCTCTTCCGCCCATTGCAACATGAGATGGTGCAGGGAAAGCAGCTCCTGCAGAAATGCTTCCCGATCATCCATGGAGGATGCCTCCACTACAGACGCGATTCTAGCGGACACCGGTTGCGGCTCCCTCGACAGCGGCAGCCTCTGCCGGGTTGGCACGCACTTCCGGTGGAATGGCCAGCCAACCTTCCTTGATCTCGTGCAGCAAGCTCGATACTTCCTCCAGAATGGCGGCGTCGCTGCGCAGGTTGGCGTCCAGAAGCCGTCTTTCCATGTAGTCATAGAGGCGGTCGAGATTTTCCGCCAGCTCCCCTCCCACTTTCAGATCCAGACTGCCGCGAAGTCCATTGACGATGGAAATGGCTTGCCCGATGGCCTCGCCCTTTGCCGGCACGTCACCCCGTTCAATGCTTCCCTTGGCAACAGCAATATTGCTGAGCGCGCCATTGAGCAACATCAGCACCAGGCGATGCGAATCCGCACCGGTAACGCCCGTGTAGGTATCAACCTGGCTGTAGTGGTTGGCTGCATTCTGTGTGGCAGGATAGCTCATGTGTTTTTCTCCGCTGTGTCCATTCGATTCAGGATAGTGATACTACTGTTACCAAGACGCCTATTGGCCAGCCCCCGGCAGGGAAGCCAGCTGGGATGTGAGGAAACTGCTGGTTCCCTGGAGCTGGGACATCAGGGAATCAAGGCTGGAAAACTGTTTCAGGTAACGTGCTTCCACCTGGGCGAGGCGGCGATCCATGGCGCTTTGCCTGTCTTCCAGATCTTCGATGCGGGAGTCCAATCCATCGGTACGGGAGTCAATCAAGCCCCCGTCCTCCAGCCACATGCCGGTGAGAGACCCGAGCCGCACGGCGTAACCGCTGTCGGCGTTGGCAAAAAGTTCGGCAACCCCCGAATAGTCTGTGTTCAGGGCTTCTCCCAGCCGGCTGTTGTTCACGCTCATGGTGCCATCCTTCTGGATGGAAACACCGATTTCCGTCAAATGACTGAAAGTCCCTGAAGCGGTGGGGTTGTTGAGAATGCCCAACAGCCCCCGCTCAATGCTCAGCAGGGTGCTGTCAGCCTCCAGCTGCCCTTCACGCAGGCTGCGGATGGTGCTGCGCAGGTCATTGTATGCATCCGCAAATCCCTGTACAGACTCCTCTACAGCTGAAATATCCCGCTCCACGGTCACCTGGATGTCCACACCGGGGCGGGCGGACTGAAGACCCAGGGTTACGCCCTGAATGACATCGGTCAGGGTATTGGTCGAACGCATGATGCTGTATCCATCCACGCTGATCTCGGAATCCAGCAGGCTCAGGTCTCCGCCTATGTCATTGAGCGTCTGCATGCCGAAGGTGGATGCATCGATGCTTCCGCCGTAGGAAAGGGAAATGGCCGATGAGCTTCCTGTCTCATCAGCCGTCAGAATCAGCTTCTGGTTTCCGTTGTTCCCATTGATGATGGTGGCCGTGACCCCCGGATTATCAGCAGCATCATTTATCTGGTCGCGGATGTCTTCCATGGACATTGCGGTGCTCAGATCCACGGTAACGCTGTTGGTGGCCGTTGATCCAACCTGTATGGTGAGGCTGTCACCAGCTGTCCCCCCAAAAGTCGTGGTATCCGCAAATTCGGCGGAAGCCATCTTGTGATTGGCGGCAAGGCGCTCCACCCGTACATTGTAGGTTCCCAGGGAGGCGCTGCTGTTGGCGGAGACTTCCAGGGCGGATTCATCGGCGGAAGTTGCGGCATAGATCTTGAACGCGTCGGTGGCGCCAAGCTCATCCATGGCATCCTGGAAACTGGAGAGCGCGCTCTTCAGCTGTCCATAGGCACTCAGTTGCGCTTCATATTGATCCTGCCTGCGCGCCAAGGCTTCCAGTGGCCGGCGCTCCAGCGCCATCAGCTGGCTGACGATGGATTGTACATCCAGACCTGATCCGACTCCCGGTGCTGTAATCATCATTGCCTCGCTACAGGGTTTGCACAATTAATAAGTTAGCAATCATCATGCCAACTCAGGTTTCCCTGGAAAAGATTGCGCTCTCTTTCTTGCTCAGATTCTGGGAGAGAGAGACCACCTCCTCCGGGGGTATCTGGCGGATAACTTCTTTCGTTTCCGCATCCAGGACCTTGATAACAGTGCGGCCACTGTTCTCATCGATGCTGAACTCGAGTTCCCGCCGGATGGTCTGAACATACTGGTTCAGGTTGTCAACGGCTGATGAAATCGCGTCTCGCGAAGGGTTCTTGTCCTGTTCTGACGGCAAGGTTTTACCGGTATCCGGCAACTTCTGACCATTTTCCGGCTCGGGAACGCCCCCAACACCCGGAATGCCTGCAGGCAAGGCGGCTCTCACCAGCGGGATCACATTGGATTCGATTTCATTGGCCATGATCCGGTCCTCTGCTGTCACTGGCGACCTGGCCGGGCTGCAACCGGGCCAGGCCGCTGTTTGCTATCGCTTACCGCAGCAATGAAAGCACGTTCTGCGGCGCGGCATTGGCTTGCGCAAGCATGGCAGTGCCGGCCTGCTGCAGAATCTGTACCTTGGTCAGATTGGCCGTTTCCGCGGCAAAGTCCGCATCCTGAATCCGGCTGCGAGAAGCAGACAGGTTCTCGGTATAGCTCTGGATGCTGCTGATGACCGCCTCGAAACGGTTCTGCACGGCGCCATAGGTGGCTCTGGCACTGGAAACCGCATCAATGTCGGCGTCGATGCCACCTGCGCCACTGGCGATCACCGCCTGGGCGGCTGCCTGGGTGCTGATATCCACGGTGCTGGCCGCGTTGCCGTAGGAATTGAGGCCTGTCATGTCACCCTGGGCTACGGAAATGGTTTCCCCATTGTCCTGGCCAACCTGGAAGGTGATAGCGCCGGAAGTACCGTCAAGCAGCTGTACATTGTTGAACTTGGCGCTGCCAACGATGCGGTAAATCTCCGCGGTGAGCTGGTCCACCTCGGCCTGCATACCGGTACGGTCTTCCACGGTACCGTTGGCGGACTGAACAGCCAGTTCACGAATGCGCTGCAGATTGTCGCCAATCTGACCCAGGGCGGCTTCGGCGGTCTGGGCCAGGGAAATGCCATCGGCGGCATTACGCGCCGCCTGGTTCAGGCCCTTGATATCCGCAGTCATGCGGTTGATGGTGTAGAGGCCGGCCGCATCGTCCTTGGCGCTGTTCACCCGCAGACCGGAGGAAAGGCGCTGCATGGCGGTGGCCAGCTGGCTGTTGGTCTTGTTGACATTGCGCTGAGCGTTCAGCGACATGATGTTGGTGTTGATTACCATTGCCATGGTCATAGTCTCCTATGCATCAAGGGCAAGTGCATCGCCCCTGTCGTTCGTCTTTAGCGGACATGTCTATGTAATCCAGACAATTACCGCTTCCAGTTATCTCATCGTCAGGGGGACGGGGAACTTAAGAAGTTTTTGGAAAGAAACGAAATGACGGCAGGCAAAAAAAAGGGGCTCTGACGAGCCCCAACAGGGATGATACCGAATTAACGCAGGAGAGAAAGAACGTTCTGCGGGGCCGCGTTGGCCTGGGACAGCATAGCGGTGCCTGCTTGCTGGAGAATCTGAACCTTGGTGAGGTTCGCTGTCTCCGCGGCAAAGTCGGCATCCTGGATACGGCTGCGGGATGCTGACAGGTTTTCCGTGTAGCTGCTGATGCTGTTGATGACCGCCTCAAAACGGTTCTGCACCGCGCCGAAAGTGGCTCTGGCGCTGGAAATGGCATCGATGTCCGCATCAATGCTGGTAGGGTCGGTGCTGTCCAGCACAGCCTGGGCCGCCGCCTGGGTGCTGATATCGAAGCCATCTGTGGCGCCACCACCACCACTGTCATAGCCCTGGAGAGTGGTCATGTCGGAAAGGCTGACGCTGATGGTCTCACCGGCGTCCTGGCCTACCTGGAAGGTAATGGAAGCCGTGCTGCCGTCCAGCAGTGACACGCCGTTGAACTTCACGTTATCCACGATGCGGGTGATTTCCGCATTGAGCTGGTCCACCTCGGCCTGCATGCCGCTACGGTCTTCCACGGTGCCGTTGGCGGATTGCACGGCCAGCTCGCGAATACGCTGCAGATTATCACCGATCTGACCCAGGGCGGCTTCAGCAGTCTGAGCCAGGGAAATGCCGTCAGCGGCATTACGTGATGCCTGGTTCAGACCCTTGATGTCGGCGGTCATGCGGTTGATGGTGTAGAGTCCGGCCGCGTCGTCCTTGGCGCTGTTCACCCGCAGCCCGGAGGAAAGGCGCTGCATGGCGGTGGCCAGCTGACTGTTGGTCTTGTTGACATTGCGCTGAGCGTTCAGCGACATAACGTTCGTATTGATTACCATTGCCATGGTCGTAATCTCCCAAGATTACACAACCGGAATCGCCGGTTGCCTGTTTGTACTTAGCGGACATATCTGTCTGGTTACTGAGATATTTACCGCTTCCATGCCTGTAATCGCCCTGAACGGGGAAAACTTAAGAAAAAATTTATGCTGGCAGAAAAAACCCCTGGCACTCTTGTGGCGGTCGGGGTCGGAGTCAAATGGGGAGGATATTGGAAAGTTCCGATGGCATGGAACAGTTTGATTCCGTTCATAAATAACGGTTGAGTGGAATATGATTCCGACCCCGGGAAAAAGCCCCTGGCGCTGTTGCGCCAGGGGCGGCACCCGGTTGTGGGCGCCATCACGGCCTGTCAAAGGTAGTTGAACAGGGACAGACCCTCCACTTTCATGAAACTCTGCTGGGAGGCCTGGAGAATCAGTTGCTGTTGCTGCAGGCGGCTTACCGCTTCCGCGTAATCCAGGTCCTCCAGGTCGGAACGGTTCTGCTCCATGACCAGGCTGAAGGAATCATTGATTCCTCGCTGGGTATCGATGGCGTTCAGGCGACCGCCAAGCCGGGTTCGTGCTTCCTGGATCTTGTCCATGGCGTTATCCAGCGCCGTCAGGGTGCTGCCGGACGGCGTATTGTTTTCCAGGTCCGTCACGAAGTCATGGAGAACGGCGAAGGCATTGGTGGTGCCGCCGCTTCCGTCATCGATTCCCATGAACACGGCATCGCCCGGATCATTGCTCGCTACATGGCGGGCACTGCCGATTTGCAGGCGGCGTTGTCCCTGGTCCCCCTGGTAGCTGTAACTGCCACCACCACTGTCGGCAAAAGGCTCCACATCAGTACGATACCCGCCGAAAATATATTCCCCGTTGGTGTCCGTGGCATTGCCCAGCGCCAGCAGTCCTTCCAGGTGCTGCTTGACTTCCTCGGCAATAGCCTGGCGATCACCGGCGCTTAGTGAATCATTGACGGCGCGAACAGCCAGTTCCCGGACACGCTGCAGAATATCCCCTGCCCCACCCAGCACATCTTCTTCCCGGCGCAGGCGGGACTCGGCCATGTCCGCATTTCTCTGGTACTGGGCCACCGTTGCCAGCATGGAATCCAGTTCCAGGCCCCGGGTTGCCGCCGACGGGTCATCGGCAGGAGAAAGCAGACGTCGCCCTGAAGCCAACTGTAGCTGGGTCTTGGAAAGATTGCTCTGGTTGCGCAGCATGGAGTCTACGCCCTGCCGGTACCATTGTGCGGTGGATATGCGCATGACTGTCATCTCCTCACTGCGCCAAGCAGTGTATCGAACATTTCATTGGCCGTGGAAATCACCTGGGCCGCGGCCTGATAGGCCTGCTGGAAGCGCACCAAGTTGGCCGCTTCCTCATCGAGATTCACACCCGAAACGGCATCCCGGGCATCCAGGGAGCGCTGCAGCAACTGCCCATGGGAACGCTGGGCCAGGTCCGCCTGACGGGTGGTGGTTCCCACGTCGGACACCAGGCCGTTGTACACATCAGACAGGCTCTCCGTGCCGCCGCCCATAATATTTCCACTCAACACCCGGCCAAGGGCAAGGGCATTCCTGTTGTCTCCATCACCGTTACTGTTATACGCGATGTTGAACTCATCCCCTGCCGCCGGATCTCCGGTAAGGCGAACCTGGTAGCCGTAATCCAGTCCGCCCGGTGTGGGAAACAGGTCGGCACCGGCGGCGGGATCATAGCCGCTGACGGTTTCCAGCAGGGCTGGGGAAGCCGGATTGCTGTTGTCGTAGATTTCATAGGTTGTCGGACTGGTGAACCTTATCATCAGCGGTGGAGACAGACTCCCCGGCGAAGACTGGAAGGCCGGATTGTTGATGTTCGTGATTTCCGGCACGCTGATCCGGCCGCTGCCCGTATTGGCAGCCGATTCAGTGGTGAGCACGGGAAACGCCGCCGCCACCAGTCCCGGCTCGTCGATGAGGGCCTGCAGGGACATTGCCCCCTGTCGTGTCGGTTGCACCAGGAAGGTATCCCCGCTCACCGCGGCCGAGTCCACGACGATACTCAGGCCATCCGCGACAAAGGGATCAGCGGCTGTCCCGGAGCCCGTCATGACAATGTTCTCACCCGTATCCGTACGGGTCATGGTCCAGCTGCTGCCGTCAAACTGCAGCTTGTAGTTCGCCCCGGCCACCTGGCCGATATCATCCCAGGAAACCGACAGGCTGCTGGTCACCCCCGGATAGCTGTCCCATTGAGGCTCGGGAAAGCTGAAAAATGACCGACCGAGCTGACCATTGATGTCCACGCCCTTTTCATGCTGTTCATTGAAGAACTGGGCCAAGCCGATGGCGGTCCGTCCCAGCTCATTGGTTGCCGGCTCAAGAACCCGTTCCCGAAACTGGAGAACACCACCTACCTTGCCACCAGAAAGCTGCTCGGTTATGGGGACATTGCCATTGGCGCCGATACGCAGGGCAATCATCTGCGGCCCATGAACACCCGGCCCCCTGTAGGTTTCCAGAGTGTTGCTGGTACTGCCCACCACCAAGGCCTGCCCCGTGCCTATCATGACGTTGACAGCGCCATCTTCCTGCTCCAGAGTTGTCACCCCGACTTCCTCGGACAACTCCCGAATCAGCATATCTCTCTGATCCAGGAGATCATTGGGGGGCTGGCCGGCGCCAGCGCCATAGGCCAGAACAATCTTCTCATTCAGATCGGCAATACTTGCGGAAAGACGGTTGATATTGGTAACGCTGGACTTAAGCTCGCCGTTAACCTGGGCATCCATGTCATCCAGCCAGCTTCCCAGGCTGCGGAACTGATCCACCAGGCCCTGAGCCTCACTGATGAGCACCTGCCGGGCCGCCATGGAGCCGGGGTCATTGGCCAGATCCTGTACAGCAGCGTTGAAGCGTTGCATGGCGGTGCTCAGACCCGCGTCCGGATCGGCCAGCACGTTGTCAATCTGCGCGGCATACTGGTGCAGGGTGGAGAATTCCGTCGTGGAAGACGTGTAGTTCTGTACCTGGTTCCCGATGAATGCATCATAGAAGCGTTGCACCGAGCTGGTGCGCACGCCGCTTCCCACGTAACCATAGCCGGTAAACTGGGGTGGCGCCGAAACCAGGTTCACACGCTGACGGCTGTAGCCGGGGGTGTTGGCGTTGGCGATATTGTGGCCAGTCGTATTCAACGAGCGCTGGTAGGCCTGCAATGCGGATATTCCGATTCCGAGCAGGCTGCTTCCACTGGACATTTTCTTTCTCCATGTCTGTTTAACAGGCTGTTGAAAAACTACCGTTTTTCGACAGCCTGTGTGTGGCACAAGGATGTGCCGCCATTTTTTATGGCTGTATAAGGGAAGCGGGAAACCGCGTTTTCCGCTTCCGTGGTGGAAAAAGTCCATGGAAGGACTTTTTCAACATCCTGTTAAGAAGGCGTAAGCCTGAGCTGGGATTTCATCAGGGGTGAAATCCCGGAGTTCCGGCGGCCACCCATGGCCGTATGCCTCCATCAGCCGTATCGGCAGTATTCAGGACAACTTAAGCATCAACCTTCTGTAAGTTCCGATACCCCCATCACGACAGTTTTCAGCTGGCCTTGAGCTGGGCCACAATACCCGAGAAGCGCTCACTTTCCATGATGGACCTGATCTTCCGGGCATAGTTGGGATCAGTCGCATATCCGGCTTTCTGCAACTCCTCGAGATAACGCCGGGAATCACTCGCATTCTTCAGCGCCTGTTCATAGCGGGGATTTTCCTTCAGGAATCTGGCATAGTCCTCCATGCTGTCTTCCGGAGAATCATAGGATCTGAAATCCGCGCGCTGCCTGATGGCCGCCCCTTCCCTGTATTCCAGCGTCGATACACCCACGCGCCTGCCTTGCCAGCGGGCATCCGCCTTGATGCCGAACAGGTTCATGCTGCTGCCGCCGTCATCCGTGGGAATCTTCCTTCCCCAGCCGGTTTCCAGCGCAGCCTGGGCCAGAAGCACTTCCGGAAGCAGTCCCAGGCGTTGCGCCACCTTGCGGGCCGCCGGCCACAAACGCTGAACGAAGGCTTCCGGGCCGTCGGGCAGCCAGTCCGATGCCGACGATGAGGCGACTTCCTTGTCCTCCACAACCCGGGATGCCTTTTCCGGCCTTGCTGCCGTAATACTCCGCCGCGCTGGCACGGACAGGGACGAGTCCACATCCCTTGGCGGCTGCAGATGGCGCTCCAAGCTTTCAGCCAGGCCCATGCTCTTGTTTCGTGCGAGATCCAGGGCAATCTGCTGGTCGAACATCTCTTGGTAGAAACGAACCTGATCGCTTCCCTCCCCGCTTCCCGGCGCCGAGGCATCACGCATGGACTTGAGCATGATCTGAATGAACATGGCCTCGAACTGCCGCGCCACCTCCTTGCGAGCCTCCGGCGATTGCTCACGAGCACCGGCCTTGAGCTCTGTCAGGCCGCTGAAGCTGGTGTAAATTCCCGCATTGTTCAGCGCCGATGTCATAATTTCTCTCGATCAGATAATAATCAATTCCGCGCGCAGGGCGCCCGCTTCCTTGAGCGCTTCCAGGATGGCCACAAGATCACCTGGCGCCGCGCCGACCCGGTTCACCGCTTCGACGATGTCATTGAGATTGACCCCCGGCTTGAACAGGAACATGCGCGCATTCTCCTGGTCGACCTGAACGCTGGACTGGGTGACGACTTCCGTGGACCCGCGCCGGGCAAAAGGCCCGGGCTGACTGACGGAAGTATCCTCAGAGATGGTCACAATGAGCGTACCGTGGGCAACGGCGGCAGGCATGACCCGCACATGGCTGCCGATGACCACGGTGCCGGTACGGGAGTTGACCACCACCCTGGCAGGTGCTTCACCCGGCTCCAGCTGGATGTTTTCCAGTATGGAGACGAAGCCGACCTTCTGCCCGGGATCACGGGGCGCCCTGACCTCCACGGAGCCACCGTCCAGGGCCTTGGCAGTCCCCTCACCTATCATGCCGTTGATGGCCTTGACGATTCTGTGAGCCGTGGTGAAGTCGGCGTTGTGCAGATTCAGAATCAGGTGGTCGGCATTGGCAAAGGGGCTGGGCACGGAGCGTTCCACCGTCGCGCCATTGGGGATGCGTCCCACACTGGGAATGTTGACCGTAACCTTGGAGCCGTCACTGCCTTCCACGCCAAGGCCGCCAACCACCAGGTTGCCCTGGGCAATGGCATAGACATTTCCGTCGGCTCCCTTGAGAGGCGCCATGAGCAAGGTTCCTCCGCGCAGGCTCTTGGCATTGCCAAGGGAAGAGACGGTCACGTCTATGGCCTGGCCGGGCTTGGCGAAGGGCGGCAAATTGGCGCTGATCATCACCGCGGCCACATTCTTGGGCTTGGGGTTGACGCCGGGAGGCACCACCACGCCAAGCTGTGCCAGCATGCTCTTGAGGCTTTGCGCCGTGAACTGGGTCTGGCTGGTCTTGTCGCCTGTGCCATCCAGGCCAACCACCAGGCCGTATCCCACCAGCTGGTTCTCCCGCACCCCGGCGATGGAGGTAAGATCCTTGATCCTTTCCGCCTGCAGCGGCGATGCCAGTATTCCCAGCATCAGGACGAACATCATGGCTCCAGTCTTCAGCTTGTTCATTGGTTCAATTCCTCATCAAAACGGCATCAGGGGACTGAGGAAGAATTCGGTCAGCCAACCGGGCTTGTTGGCACGCGCCAGGGTTCCTTTGCCGCTGTACAGAATCTGAGCATCCGCCACCTTGGTGGAGGAAATACTGTTGTCCGGCTCTATGTCCATGGGCCGAACGATTCCGCGAATGCGGATGAATTCCTCTCCATGGTTGATGGTTATCCACTTCTCGCCCTGCACCACCAGGTTGCCGTTGCTCAGCACCCTTGCCACGGTTACCGTAATGCTGCCTTCCAGCTTGTTGCTCTGCTTGCTGTCACCCTCGGTTTCAAATTTGTGCCCGGCGCTGATGCTGTTCTCCAGCTCCGGCACCGTCTGGCCAAACAACTTGGGTACGCCGATACCAGTTTCCGAGGACTTGTCCACGGTGGTGTCCGCCTTTTTCTCCGCATTGGTGCGTTCGTTGAGAACGATGGTCAGGATGTCGCCCACCCGCTTTGCCTTGATGTCCTCGAACAACGACATGGAGGTGCTTGCCTGGTAGATGGCGCCCGTGCTCTTGGGCTCCGGAGCAACATATACCGGCTGGGTGGCCACATACTTGTCTTCACCCATTTTGGGCGTGGAACAGCCGGTGAGGAACAGGGCCAGGGCTCCCAGCATCAACGGGAAGCAGCCCTGCATTTTCAAATGAGTCATGGCCTGCTTACTCCTAGAGATTGTTGCTCACGTACTGCAGCATCTGATCCGCCGTGGATATGGCCTTGGAGTTCATTTCATAGGCCCGCTGGGTCTCGATCATGTTTACCAGCTCTTCCACGGTATTCACGTTGGAGCTTTCCAGGGAGCCTTGGATAAGAGTTCCCAGGCCATTGAGCCCCGGGGTACCCACCTGGGGAGAACCGCTGGAGGCGGACTCGATGAACAGATTGTCCCCCACCGCCTGCAGGCCCGAGGGATTGATGAAATCAGCCAGCTGGATGTTTCCCACCTGGGTCGGCGTGGCCGAACCCGCTGTGACCACGGACACGGTGCCATCGGAACCGATGGTGATGCTCTGGGCATTTTCAGGAATGGTGATGCCGGGCTGAATCAGGTAACCCATGGACGTCACCAGCTGCCCCTGGGCATCCATCTGCATGGTGCCATCCCTGCTGTAGGCCAGGGAGCCGTCCGGCATGAGAACCTGCATGAAGCCCCTGCCCTGGATGGCCACGTCCAGGGCATTTCCGGTCTGAACGATGTTGCCCTGGGTAAACAGTTTTTCGGTGGCCACGGTGCGCACGCCAGTGCCCAGGTTCAGGCCGGAAGGCAACTGGGTGTCCTGGGAAGATTGCGCGCCTACCTGGGCGATATTCTGGTACAGCAGGTCGGAAAACACCGCCCGCGACCGCTTGAAGCCGGTAGTGGAGGCGTTCGCCAGGTTGTTGGAAATGTTGGCCATGCGGGTCTGCTGGGCCTCGAGGCCGGTTTTTGCTATCCAGAGCGCCGGGTTCATTGTCTTTCTCCTGTGTTCGGTTCGTTTCCTGGGTGGTAGATCAGCTCATACTCATGAGCTTGGCTGCCGCCCGGTCATTGTCTTCCGCTGTCTTCATCATCTTTACCTGCATTTCGAACTGGCGGGCCAGCTCGATCATGCGCACCATGGACTCCACGGCATTCACGTTGCTGGACTCCAGTGCCCCCGATGCCAGGGATACGGCGGCATCGGCTTCCGCCTGTCCGCCGCCACGCATCTGCATCAGCCCATCCTCACCCTTGACCAGGGCGCTGGCCGGGGGATTGACCAGCTTGATGCGGTCCACGATGGCCAGAGCGTTGATCCCCTGGCCCAGGGGCTGGACGGTAATGGTGCCGTCAGCACCGATAGTCAGTTTCCCGTTTGGCGGCACCGCGATGGGACCGCCCTCTCCCAGCACCGGATAGCCGGCGCCCGTGGTAAGGATGCCGAAGCCATCAACGCGGAGATCTCCCGCCCTGGTGTAGGCTTCCGAGCCATCGGGTGCCTGGACGGCAATCCAGCCATCTCCCTTGATGGCCACATCCAGGTCCCTGCCGGTGCTCTGTATGGAACCGCCGCTGAAATCCACCCCCATGCCCTCAGCCGCTGCATAGGCGCGATCCGGATGGCCATCTCCCCACACGGGGATGCTGGTGAAGGACTCCAGGTCCGCGCGAAAACCCGTGGTGCTCGCGTTGGCGAGATTGTTGGTGTTCACGGCCTGGGAGTTCATGATTTCCCGGGCGCCGGTCATGGCGATGTACAGCATGCGGTCCATAGTCAGTTACCTGCTATCAGCGGAGGTTGATGATGGTCTGGGTCACCGTGTCTTCCGTCTGTATGGTCTGGGCATTGGCCTGGAAGTTGCGCTGGGCGACGATCATCTTTACCAGCTGCTCCGTGAGATCCACGTTCGATTCCTCCAGTGCACCGGACTGGATCAGCCCCAGGCCGGAAGTGCCGGGAGAGCCGACCACGGGAGGACCGGAAGCGAAGGTGTTGGCCCAGTTGGTGTCGCCCAGGGGCTGCAGACCCTGCTCGTTGGCGAAATTCGCCAATACCACCTGACCGATGCTGCGGGACTGGCCATTGGTGTAGCGGGCGAAGACCATGCCTTCCTGGTCGATGTCCACGCCCAGGATCTGGCCCGTGGAAAAGCCGTCCTGGTAGATGGAATTGACGGCGAAATCGCTGCCGAACTGAGTACTCTTGGACAGGTCGATGGTAATGGTCTGTCCGGGGGTCGCACCACCCGAGGGGTTCCAGGTCAGCGTAATATTGGGGGGACTGTTATAGGAGCCGTCATCGTTGAAGGTTACCGTGCTGGTATCCAGAACTGTCCCGTCGATCATGGTCCGCACCGTCCAGGTGTTGGGGTTGGTGGCGGGGTCCTGCTTGCTGTAGTACAGGGTGATGTCGTGGGGATTCCCCTGGCTGTCGTACACGGAAGTGGTGGTGGTGGAGTTGTACCCCGCGGGATCCGGTACACCGCCAATCAGTGCCCAGGAACTGTCCGTCTCGCTTGCGCGGGCGTCAAAGTTGATGTTGGCGTTCAGGGCGGTGGTGGGATTGGGGTCCGCATATGAAGTGTCGATCTGCAAAGGCGCCACGCCCCCGGTGACAGCGCCGTTGGTGTCCGCCGACCTGGCCATGAGAAACAGGCCTTCACTGTTCACCACATAGCCGTCACGGTCGAGGTGAAAATTGCCCGCGCGGGTATAAACCGTGGCGCCGCCAGTATCAGAAAGCTGGAAGAAACCCCTGCCGTTGATGGCCAGGTCCATTGCATTGCCGGTGAACGCGATATTGCCCTGCCCGAAATGCTGGGCGGCGCCCTTCAGACGCACTCCCTGGCCGATAGCCGTTCCCGGCGCACCCATGAGGCTCGCGGCATACACATCTCCAAACACGGCCCGGGAGCCCTTGAACCCCACGGTGTTTGCGTTTGCAATATTGTTCCCGATGATACCCAGGTCACCGGAAGCAGCCCGGATACCGCTCAGTGCTGTATTGAATGACATAGTATTTCTCCTTTATTGGAATTGTTTACATGATGGTCTGGATTGCTTCCCATGGCACCGTGGAACCATTGTCCAGATTCAACAGAATGCCCCCGTTGTAGGGGTTCAGACTGACACTCTCCACGCGAGTGCGCATTTCAACGGCAGCCTCCTGCACCGTATCACCTACCAGTACCTCGGCGACGATCCTGTAGGTGCCCGGGCCCGCGGGATCACCACTTTCCATGAACCCATCCCACTTGAACTGCACCTGGCCCGCCGCCTGGGCGGACATGGGAATGGTTCGGACCAGCGACCCCTGGGCGTCATAGATCTTGATATTCATGTCCGTAACGCTGTCGTTGAGGAGAACCTGCCCGGCAATATCCCCTCCCTCTTCCAGAACAGCGGTGTTTCCCGGCATCATCACCTCATGCCCGACCAGGCCCGCCGCCTTCAGCGACTGATCCGAAATGAGCACAGACGCCAGGGAATCGAAGGACTGCTTCAGCTCTTCGATTCCGTTGACCGTGGAAAACTGCGCCAGCTGACTCATGAACTCATTGGGATCCAGGGGTTTGGTGGGGTCCTGGTTTTTCATCTGCGCCAGCATGAGTTCCAGAAAATCCTCCTGCCCCATATCGGAACTGGAGCGGCCGGTCGCTTCCGGCGTGGATTGAAGCGCTGCAAGATCAGGGTTGGAAACTTCATTTATCATGGTGCATTACCCTTGCTACTCAGCGTCCCAGGTTCAGCGTCTTCAGAAGAAGCTGCTTGGACGTGTTCAGTACCTCGATGTTGTTCTGATAGGAACGGGAAGCGGAAATCATGTTGGCCATCTCTTCCACCGTGTTTACATTGGACTTGTAGACATAGCCGTCACGGTCCGCCAGGGGATGACCGGGCATGTAATCACGGGGAATCTCCGCCTGGCTTTCAACGATTCCCGCCACCTTCACCCCGACAGACGCCTGATTGGCATCCAGAGCGGAAAGGACGGCCGCAAACACCGGCTGGCGGGCCCGGTAGGCGTGATCCGGACTGTCACTGACGGAATCCGCATTGGCGAGGTTGCTGGAAACGGTGTTGAGCCTTACGGACTGGGCACTGAGGGCGGAACCGGATATGCGAAATACATCGTACAGGGCCATGACTATTCTCCCTTGAGGGCGTTTATCAGTCCCTTGAACTTTCGGTCCAGAAACGTGAGGCTGGCCTGATAACGCAGGGCATTCTCCGCGAACGCAGCCTTTTCAAGCTGGCCATCCACAGTGTTTCCATCAAGAGACGGGTGCAGTGGGACGCGATAGAGAAGAGAGGTGGTGCCGCTGTCATTTCCGGCAACAATGTGCCGTTCATCGGTGCTACGCATACCGGGACGGATCTGACCGCCAGCGTTGGACAGCACCGCCCGGAAATCGATGTCCCGGGCCTTGTACCCGGGCGTATCGGCGTTGGCAATATTGGATGCCAGCAGCTCCGTGCGCTTGCCACGCACTTCAAGGGCCTTGACATGTATTCCCAGAGCAGAATCGAATGATAGCGGCATGTTTCTCTCCAACTTAAGTCTTCGAGAAACATAATGCTATTATCGTGCCAAAACGGCGTTATCAATATATATCAATAACTTAGATCACCAGGCAAGCTGTTACCTGTCTGCTGCAGCGGCAAAGTATTGCCGCCAGCCAATCCCCAGTGGCAATAAGCACCGGGGTATTCCGGCATGGCAGGACAAGAAAGGCGCCGAACAAAACCTTATATATGCACAATATGTGGTGAAAGAACCCGGAATACTGACACCAGGGCGTCAATAAGCTGTCTTCAGATTTTTCAAAGCCACCGGATAATTCCTGGCCCCGCCTGGCCCGCCACCGCTCACATCATTTCTAAACACGAGAAATTCCTTTGTTGTCAGTGTGTTGTGTAACAATTCATCAAATTGGCTCACACGTGGGCACGCATTTTGCTTTACTTATGAACAAGAAATACTTTTTCCAAAAGCTGACGAGAGCATGTGCATGCGCTATCCACTACTTCTGATGAGCACCTTGCTGCTGTTACCAGCGTCCTTGCAGGTGGTGGCTGCCGAAAAGGCATCCGGTTTTCAGAGTCATGAAAGCATCCTTGCCCTGGCCAGGCGCTTCATGGAGGACTACAGCAGGAGTCTCAATGGCGAGGCTACGGAAATCCAGGTTGGCCGCCTGGATCCGCGTCTGCGCCTGCACAACTGCGACCGGGAACTCGAAGCCTTTCTTCCCAATGGAGGAAGGACCACGGGAAACACGACAGTGGGCGTGCGCTGCCCCGGCTCAAAACCCTGGAGTCTCTACGTGCCCGTCACCGTCAATGTGTTCAAGAACGTGGTAGTTACCAGCGGGGCCCTGCCCAGAAACACCATACTGAACCGCTCCCACCTGAAGATGGCAAAACGAAACCTGGCAAAGCTTCCGCAGGGATACTTCGTGAACCCCGACAGGCTGGTGGGAATGAAATTGAAACGAAATCTGAGTGCAGGGCTTCCCCTAACACCCACCATGGTAAAGGCGCAGATGGTGATAAAGCGCGGTCAGCGGGTCATGCTGGTTTCCCGATCCAAAGGGGTATCCGTGCGCATGCAGGGACAGGCCCTGGCCAACGGCGCCATGGGAGAGTTGGTAAGGGTGAAAAACCTTTCATCGAAGCGCATCGTGGAAGGAAGGGTGACAAATGATGAAGAGGTGCTTATCGGAGGTTATGGTGGGTGATCCAGGTCTCAATTCTGATACGCTTTGCTAAACCGTCAAATTTTTGACTTAAGTAATGAGCTGTTACGCCGACCCAATAGGTGTACAGGTACATCAAATCAACCAGGAGATTCTAGAATGTCTATTGATATCAATAATTTGGGAACAAACACCCCTCCCAGGGCAGGTGACTCCAACCGTGTCGGCAGCAATGAAGCCAATGCGGCTGATACCCGGCAATCCACGGGAAAATCGTCTGTTGGCGATACCGTGAGTCTGTCTGACACGGCCATCCGCCTGGGACAACTTGGAGTTGCCGTGGAAAATCAACCTGTAGTGGACACGAAAAGAGTTGAACAGGTCAAGCAAGCCATCATGGATGGTTCCTATACAGTGGATCCGACACGGATCGCGGAAAAGATGATGGAACTGGACATGGCACTGAAGCCCAAGGCCTGAGCTGTCACCTCATGAAATCAAGCAGAAGCAATGTTTCTCGCGCCGAGATACAACACCTGCTCCAGGCGGAATACGATGCCATGGGCAGCCTGCGGCATCTCCTGGACCGGGAAACCACCCTCCTCACATCCGGCAGGAACATGGAAGAACTGTCACAACTGGTTTCCCAGAAGGATCAACTGATAGAAGAGCTGAAGTCACTGACTTCGGAAAGGGAGCGGCTTATCTCGCCGCCAGGCACTGATTCTGCCAGTGCTGACTTCGAGTCCTTCCTGAAAGAGAGTGAGAACAGCCACACCCTTCTCCCCCTGTGGCAGCAGCTGCTTTCACTCACGGCCACCTGCCACGAAGTCAACCAGATGAACGGGGCCATCATCAAACTGAACGACCAACACATTCGGCAGGCTATCCGTCTGTTGCGAAGTGAAAGCCCGGCTGATCTCAACTATGACGCCAAGGGTGGTACCACCTCAGCCAGACAGTCCCGTCTGCTGGGCCAGGCCTGAAATCACACCATATCAGAGCGCCAAATCCACCGCCTCTTTCCAATCCCAACCCTCTTTCCTGTTTGCGGGGCGATTATCGATGGCTAAAGTTCATGAGGGATATGCCGACACACAGGTATAGCCGGAGTTGATTTTTTCCGGCTGGTCAGGTGCAAAATTCACGCCCACTGATTTCGGGCGTGCGGCAACTGCTCCATAACCGCCGTCATGCTCCTGGGAATTCTCATCTGCAAGCAAGCTGCACCTTGCCGCTGCAAAGCTAAAAAATGAGTAGACCAATGTCCAGGTTACACAGAAAAAGTCAGAAGCCCAACAGACAGGTCATATCACTGGAAATTTCTCCGACACACAAGGAATCGGAAGAAGACGCACGCATGAAAGACGACGCCCGGTATTTCCAGGAAATTCTCACACGCCTGATCTTTGCGGCAAACGGCTGGGATAGTGAACTGGACAGCATGCTGGCCCCTCTCCAGGAACAGTTACGCACAAGCGCTGAACTGCCGAATCTCAAGGATGTATCTGAAAAACTGTACAGATTCCTGATGCAGGCCAGCAACAACAAGTCCGTCCGCACCGAAAAAATGGGGGAGCTGCTTTCGAACTTCCTGGAAAAACTGACCCTGCCAGCAGAACTACAGAAGAGTTTCGACAGGATTGTAGAGGACAGCGCCACGGCCCGCTCCAATGAGGAGGTCGCTGCTGCACTGGAAGCCTGCCTGCCCATTCTGAACCAGGCCCTTGCGCGGGAAAAAACCAAGCCTGCCACCTCCCGGCAGCCCCGGCAAAAGGGAGGGCTGTTTTCCTCGATATTCAAGGGCGCCGAGGACGACAGTAATCCAGGTTCAGTAGATGCCGAACTGCTGGCAGATATCCAGGAAAAGCTGCTACGGCTGCTGGACGACCTGTGCACGCCGGCAGAACTGGAAGATCAGGTCGATGACCTCAAGGCCATTCTGGGAAACAATTTCCGCGTCGAGCATGTCCCCCAGGTCATTTCTGGCATCAGCAATCTTGTCCATGACATAAGAGGCGTGGTAAACCGCGAGCGTAAGGGGCTGGAAGACTTCCTGGAACAGCTGATGAGCAGACTGTCCCTCATTGACGGGGCAATTGCAGAATCAAGTGAAAGCAACCGGGCCATACACGAATGTCATCACAAGCTTGAAGAAGATATTGAGGAACAGGCCTGTGATATCGAATCCCAGGCAAGGAGTGCAACAGACCTGGGCCAGCTGAAACTGCTGGTGCAGGATCGCGTGGACGCCATACGCAGTCATATGGAGGCCTATCGCAGCCAGGAACAAGAACTGATCCAGGCGGCCGAAGAGAAAACGGAACGGCTGGTACAGCGGCTCAACGAGCTGGAAGCCGAAACCGAGGAACTGCGACAGAAAGTCAGCTCCCATTCCCTCCAGGCACTTACAGACACTCTGACAGGCATCCCCAATCGTTATGCCTACGAGGAAAGACTGAACCAGGAATACACACGCTGGAAACGCTACAACCAGCCCCTTTCCCTCATGATCGTCGATATAGACAACTTCAAGCACATCAACGACAAGTACGGGCATCGCGCTGGTGACAAGGCGCTCAGGATCATTGCCAACCAGCTGCAGAAAATGACCAGGGAAACCGACCTCATCGCTCGTTACGGCGGTGACGAATTCGTGCTGCTGCTGCCGGAGACTACTTCCAAGGGTGCCATGCGCATAGCGGAGAAACTGCTGGATACCATCGAGAGCTGCGCCTTCCACTTCCGGGAAAAGAAGGTCACCATAACCATTTCCTGCGGTATCAGTGAATTCAAGGAAGGAGACACCCCCGCGGACGCATTCGAACGGGCTGACCAGGCCCTGTACAAATCCAAGCATAGGGGACGCAATCAGTCTCACTCCGGATAGACACTGAAGCCTGCTGCGCTGGCGCAGCCATTCCGGGTACCGGATATCTGCCCGGGAAGCTCCCATGAACTCCACTTGCCGGACCACTAAACATATCGCCCTCAGCCGCCCTGCCTCTCCGCTGCTTGTTTCAACAGTCCATCACTATTCACCATTCCGGCTAAAGAAATCAGCCGGACAACCGACATTCTACACATGAAGAACAGCTGCTGGCCAAGTTCAGGAACGACGTACCTCACATCAACCCGGCAAGCCTGTACCTTCCACTTATACAGGAGACACAGAATATGGATCTGGCAACCCTAATTGGGCTCATAGGCGCATTCGCCGCCATAGCCGTCTCTATCATGCTGGGTGGTGATTTCGGCATGTTCATCAACGTTCCCGGCCTGATGATCGTCGTGGGAGGAACCCTCATGGTGACCTTGATGAAGTTCCCCCTGTCCCTGACCCTGGGCGCATTCAAGGTGGCAGGAAAGGCGTTCATCTACAAGTCACAAAAACCCACGGAACTCATCGAGCAGAGCGTGGAGCTGGCAAACATCGCCCGCAAGGAAGGCCTGCTGGGACTGGAGCAGGTCGAAGTGGAAAACAAGTTTCTGAAAAAGGGAATAGAACTGCTGGTGGACGGTCATGATTCCGAATTCGTGAGAAAGGTGCTGGGACAGGACATCAACCTGGCCATCGAGCGAAATGAAGATGGCATCAACATCTTCAAGGCCATCGGTGACGTGGCTCCCGCCATGGGGATGATTGGCACCCTGATCGGCCTGGTGCAGATGATGTCCAACATGGACGATCCCAAGGCACTTGGCCCCGCCATGGCGGTAGCCCTGCTTACCACCTTCTACGGCGCGGTCATTGCCAACGCCCTTGCCCTGCCCATTGCCGACAAGCTTGCTCATCGCAACAAGGAAGAGCGGATCAACAAATCCATGATCCTTGAAGGTGTCAGCGCCATCCAGGAAGGTCTGAATCCGAGGGTGATAGAAGGCATGCTGCAGACATACCTTCCGGATGGAGAAAGCTCCAACGAGGCAGCCTGAGCATTGATGGCAACAACGAACAGCCCGCGAGGAGACATTCATGAGTGACAACTGCGAAACACAGAAATGCCCCGAAGGCATCCCCATGTGGGTGATGACCTTTGCGGATCTGATGTCGCTGCTGCTCGCCTTCTTCGTTCTGCTGTTTTCTTTCTCCGAAATGGACGCGCAGAAATACAAGCAGGTGGCCGGTTCCATGAGCGAGGCCTTTGGCGTGCAACGGCAGGTCAAGGTCAAGGACCCTCCCAAGGGTATCAATGTCATTGCCAGGGAATTTTCACCGGGAAGAACCCAGCCGACTCCCCTGAACCAGGTTCGCCAGTCCACGGCGGATGACTACATGCAGTTTCCCGTACTGGGAAGAAACAACGAAAAGCGGAAATCGGATCTGGAAAAGGAAGGTGAAAAAATCAAGATCGCGCTGAAGGAAGAAATCGAGAAAGGATTGATCGAGGTGAGCATAGAGGACCAGAAGATTGTCATCCGCATCCAGGAGAAAGGTTCTTTTCCTTCTGGCAGCGCCCAAATGATCGAGCCTTTCAAAGAGGTCATCACGAAAATCAACAAGGCCATACAGCACAGCAATGGAAAGATAGTGGTTTCCGGGCATACTGACAATCTTCCCATCCACAACTCGCAGTTCCGTTCTAACTGGGAACTTTCCGCTTCCCGGGCGGTTACCGTATTGCACGAATTGAGCAAGAACAGCAGCATCAACAAGGAAAGATTCGAAATCAAGGCTTATGCCGATACACGCCCCCTGGCGCCCAACGACACGCCATCCAACCGTGCCAAGAACCGGCGCGTGGAAGTCGCCCTGGTGTATGGGGAAGACAAGATAGTTGATCCCCCGCTTCCCTCACCTGGCGCCGACGAAGTAAACGGCTCCGGCAAGCCGGCTTCCGATGCTGAACCAAATACATCAACAGGCAAATGAGGACCAGAAAAATGGAACCGTCTTGCGACAAGAACCCTGAACGACGAAGTTTTCTCCGCATCGCCGACCAGGTCATATTGAAATACCGCAAGGTAACGGATCTTCAGGCTCTGCCGGGAACTGACCGTCCATCCCCGGACATCAGCAGTTTCACTATCAAGGCACGTTTTTTTGCCATAAACCAGAAACTGCGGCCAGCCCGCAGCAAGCTGGAACAGCATTCCAAAGAGCTTGCCGCCTATCTCAAGGCGATAGATGAAAAGCTGGACCTCCTCGCCGACCTTGCCTTCGAAACGGAACATGATCTCATCGACATGCCCACCCGTCAGGTCAGCCTCAGCGCGGGGGGAACTTCCTTCCATGCCGAAAAGCCACTTGAACTGGGCAGCTTGCTGGAACTCTGGTTGCTGCTGCTGCCTTCCCATGCAGGCATAGTCACCTATGCAAAGGTGGTCTACTGCAAACGCAATCAGGCTCCAAAAGATGAGCGTTATCCCTACAAGATTGGCGTGGAATTCAGGAACATGCGTGAAGAGGACATGGACCTGATCATTTGTCATGTACTGAGAAAAGAAGCAGACGAGCGGCGGCGCATGGCCCAAAAGAACATGAAGGATGGCGTGTAAACGATGACCCACACCCCCGGGCGATCCTGCAAGCCTACGACCGGAAATCTCCTCAAACAGCCTTGGGGCGGTTCAGGCCGTACTTGCGCATCTTTTCCGTCAAAGTGGTTCTGCGCAATCCAAGCAGCTTGGCCGCATGAGCGATGACGCCATTGGTCTCTTCCAGGGCCTGGGTAATCAGCTGCATTTCGATTTCCGATATGTAGGATTTCATATCCAGCCCTTGGGAAGGAATTCGTGGCGCCCGCACGGCTGGTTCGGAAACCGCCGGCACATCCTGGTGCCTGGATTCAGCAAAAAACTCCAGCTGCAGCTCATTGTCATCCCCACCTGCGCTGCCGCCGCGATACTTGCTCGGCAGGTCATGCACCTGCACCAAGCTATTGGGGTACTGAATTGCCAGGCGTTCGATAAGATTCGCCAGTTCCCGCACGTTCCCGGGCCAGGAATATTCAGACAGGGCTTTTATTGCCTGGGTGGAAAAGTCCACCGAGCATTTTTTCTCATATTCCAGGCGTTCATTGAGCTGCCCGATAAGCAGGGGAATATCCTCGATGCGCTCCCTGAGGGGAGGAAGGTTGATAGGAAAGACCTCCAGCCGGTAGAACAGATCCTCACGGAACTTGCCGTCTGCAATCATGCTCTCCAGGTTACAGTTGGTTGCCGCAACGATACGCACATCCGCCTTGATCTGGCGTGTGCCGCCCACCCGCTCAAAAGTGCGTTCCTCCAGCACACGCAAAAGCTTGACCTGCATATCCATCGGCATATCACCGATTTCGTCCAGAAACAGAGTGCCGCCTTCCGCCAGCGCAAAACGGCCATCCCTCGCCGTCAAGGCCCCGGTGAAAGCGCCCTTTTCATGTCCAAACAGTTCCGACTCCAGAAGGTCACGCGGAATGGCGCCGCAGTTTACCGGCACGAACGGCTTTCCCCAGCGCTTTGAATGATAGTGAATATTCCGGGCCACAACCTCCTTGCCCGTTCCCGACTCGCCCAGAATCAGCACATTGGCATCCGTTGGGCCCGCCTGTTCGATTTCCCGGCGGATTTTCTGGATCGCCGGACTGCGCCCGGTCAGGCTGCGAAACAGGTGAGCAGGCCTTTTCGATGCCTGCTTCTGCCGGGTGCCATGGGATCTTGCGCGCTCCAGCGCTTGAGAAAACTCGGCCTGAACCAGTGGCAAGCAAATCGTAATCCACTCTGGTGGATAGAAAAGCACCAGAGTGTCTTTCTCCTTCTGCGGTGGTTCGTAAAGGACAATGGGCAAAATGGCTGGCGCCACGCTGGACAGCAGCTGAATAAGTTTCTTTTGTTCAGCTTCAGAAAGATCCCCGGTAATGATGACCGTCAGAAACCGGCGGCGTTCCAGTTGAAGTTTCAATTCATCAAGGCCAAAGGCTTCCGTAAAACGGTGCCCAAGAAAACAGAGTACTGCTTCAAGATTGTCCACTTTATTCTTGTCGTGGGCATAAACAAGAATATGCTCCCTGCTGCCAGCATCCGAATCTGCTTCATCAGCTCCCTGCCTGCATGGCGCAGCAGAATCTGTTTTGGTCAACGTTCCATCCATATTACAGTTCCTTTGTTTTTCATCAGATTTGTCAATCTCATGGAAATCCACCCGTCATGGTGGAACCCACTTCCGGCTCGGTAACAAATGCCCTGTCGCCTTCTACTATGATTTTTCGGCTACTTGTCGAACCAGTTGAATCACAGTTGCATGTATTACTGAGGATTATAATATAAACGAAACAAGCAAGCGGTCAAGAAAACTTGTCAAACAGCGTCAACAAATTGACACTTTTCTGCCCCTGATCAACCAGACCACGACCCATTAAGTCATTCTTCGCATATGATCTTGCACCCTGCAGACAACCACACACGGGACGCAATTACACCGCGAGACACTGATTTTCTGTACGGCAATCAACTGCCCATTCCAACCAGATAATATCTATCTTATGTTACATAATAACCAGACTTTTTATTAGGAATATCTAAAGTGGATTTCAACAGTCTTCAGGCGTTTCTTGCGGTAGCGGAAACGGGGTCCTTTTCCCGCGCAGCCCAGCGCCTGTACCTGACACAGCCTGCCGTGAGCAAGCGACTCGCCACCCTCGAAGACGAACTCGGCCTGACTCTGTTCGACCGGGTCGGGCGCCGCGTCAGCCTGACCCATGCGGGTGAGGTGCTTCTGCCGCACGCCCGGGAACTGCTGCTTCAGGCTCAGGACCTGAAGCACCTGGCCAGTGAACTGACGGAGGAGGTTTCCGGCCCCCTGGTACTTGGCACCAGTCACCATATCGGTCTGCACCGCCTGCCTGATGTCCTGCGCCACTATCGCAACGCCTATCCCGACGTGCAGCTTGACATCCGTTTCATGGATTCCGAGGCCGCCTGCCGTTCGGTGGAAAAGGGGGACCTGGAAGTGGCTATCGTCACCCTGCCCAACAACCCGCCGGATAACCTGCGGACCCGGGAGCTTTGGCAGGACGAACTCTGTTTTGTCGCGGCGCCGGAACACGAACTGGCGGGCACAGAACAGCTTTCACTGAAGCAACTGACTCGCTTTCCAGCGGTGCTTCCCGGGCCAACCACCTATACCCGCAGTATACTGGAGGAAGCACTGAGAAAGCAGCATCTCGACATAACGCTGGGAATGTCCACCAACTACATGGAAACCCTGAAGATGCTCGCGGAAATCAACCTCGGATGGAGCCTGTTACCGCGCACCATGCTGGGCCACAGCAAGCTTGTGATTCTGCCGGTGAAACTCAAGCTGAAGCGCTCCCTTGGGTTGGTCACCCACACCGGGCGAATTCTTTCCAACCCGGCCCAGGCCCTGATTTCATGCCTGCCCTGAAACCCGTCATCATCAGCTGCCTGGCAGGGGTGTTGCTTGCCGCCTGTACCGGCCTGGCCGGCCAGAGTGAAAAGCTGGCCTGTCAGCCCATAGACTCAGACCTTCCCTGGGGCGCCCTGTCCGGCCTCGCGGCAGACACTCAGCCCCCCTATCGCCTGTATGCCGTGCACGACCACAATCTTTCCCCTCCGGAAATACTTGTTATGGACACTTCCGGCCCCAAAGCCGTGATCACGCATTCCCTGCCGGTTACTCTTGACGGCAGGTCCCCTGCCCTCGACCTGGAGGGGATAGCTCGTCGTCCCTCCGGAGGATTCTGGCTGGTTTCGGAAGGAAAGCCCGCGGCGGGAAAGCCCAATCTTCTCCTGCGGGTCGATGAGGAAGGAAAGATTGAACAGGAAATTCCCCTTCCTCCCGGCATGGCCGGATACAGAGTCAAGGCGGGCCTGGAAGGCGTATCCGCCTGGAGCAGTGGGAACAGGGAACGCGTGGCCGTGGTCTTCCAGCGGCGCTGGAAAGATGACCCCAGAGGCCAGGTGAAAATCGGCCTGTACAGCCCCGCGGGTCGTCGCTGGCAATTCTTCCGCTATCCGCTGGACGCTCCCAAAGGCACGGGATTGTCCGCCGTGAGCTTCCTGCCCGACGGCAGCGTTGCCGTTCTGGAACGGGACAACAGGCCCTTTCACAAGGCCAGGATCAAGCGAATCTACCGCATACGCCTTCCCCGCTCATCCACCACGATTCCGCTGCTCAATAAAGAACTGCTGGTCGACCTGCTCTCCCGGCATCCGCCACAGTGTGGTAACAATGGCAAGCTGGAAGGAATGACGGTTGTCGGTAACAGACTATACCTGGTGGCCGACGACGATGGTGACGGCACATCCATGTTGCTGCGAACCACCCTGTAACCCTGTGTGCCCACTTCCCATGGAACAGTTTACGGTTTGGGTCTATGCTCTTGGGAAGTGCTGATAAAAGCCATCCTTGGCTTTATCAGAACTCACCACGCCGCAAACGCGGTTTGCGGCTTGTTCCAAAATCAATGGCTTACCGCTACTGATTTTACTGGCACCTCCTTGTGCCACAGGAAGGCCTGAATTTTTCAGATCTTCCCTTGATTGACCACCCCTGATAACAAACTGGACAGACAAGACCGCACGGCGCGAGAGGCAGGGTGAACTGGGATGACTTGAGGCTGTTTCTGGCAGTGGCACGCGCCGGCTCCATATCCGGAGGAGCCAGATCGCTGGGCTTGCAGCATTCCACCTTGTCCAGGAGGATGCGCAAGCTGGAACATGGTTTGGGCGCGCGCCTCTTCGACAGGACCAGGAAGGGTTACGAACTCACGGCAGCCGGCCAGGATCTGCTGGATGCCGCCGTGCGCATGGAAACCGAAGTACTGGGGGTCGATGGAAGGCTGTCGGGCAAGGATCTGCAGCTGCTTGGATCGCTTCGTGTGACTGCGGTGGACAACATGGCCACCACTGTACTGATGCCCATATTTGCCAGCTTCAGCCGCCTTCACCCTGACATACAGCTGCATGTGATGATCTCCAACAGCGACGTCAGCTTGTCGCAGCGCGAGGCAGATCTGGCCATCCGGCTCACCAACCTGCCGCCTGAAACTCTCATAGGCAAGCGCATCGCCACTGTTTCATCCTGTATCTACGGCAGTCACGAGTACCTGGCCCGACTGAAGAAACAGGCGGAAAAACCACGCTGGCTGGGCGTGGAATGCTGTCGTTTTCACCAGTCCTGGACCCGGCAGGCCCGTGAACAACAAGCCCATAACTTCTATGTCGACGATACGCTGCTCACCCAGGCCGCCCTGAGGGAAGGACTGGGCATTTCCATACTGCCCTGCTTCCTGGGAGATCCGGATCCTGCACTGGCCCGCTACGGCGCTCCCGATCCCGCATGGAACCTGGGATTGTGGATACTCATGCATCCCGATCTGAAGCGGACAGCTCGAGTTCTGGCATTTCGCAATCATCTGATGGAAGCCGTCAAGCAGATCAGCGATGTCTTTCAGGGAACCCGGCCCACACATTGAATCCCACTGACAGGGCTTCTGTTTTCTCTATTTTCTGGCAGGACAGGTTCAAGCGGTGGCGATGAGCACAGCCCGGACAGGCGCGGGATAGCCTTCGACGGTTTGCCGGGGATTGTCAGGGTCCAGAAAGTCAGGAAGAGATTCAAAGGCCATCCAGGAGGTACTGCGCTGTTCGTCTGTAGTGGTAGCCGTGACATCCACCGTGCGAACATTTGTAAATCCGCAGCGGCGCAGCCAGTTTTCCAATGCCAGCGTGGACGGGATGAACCATACATTTCTCATCTTGGCATAACGCCCCCGGGGCACCAGGACGCTGTTCTCATCGCCTTCGACCACCAGGGTTTCCAGCACCAACTCCCCTCCGGGCCGCAGACAGCCCTTCAGATCGAAAAGATGATCCATGGGGGAGCGGCGGTGATAGAGAATGCCCATGGAAAACACCGTGTCGAAAGCCGCCAGGTTTTCAGGCACGGATTCGATTCCCAGGGGCAGGAAATGCACATTGGGAGGCTCTGCCATGAAATGCCGGATGGCGTTGAACTGGGCAAGAAACAGCAGGCTGGGATCAATGCCCACCACCAGCGCCGCGCCCTCCCCCGCCATGCGCCAGGCGTGATAGCCGCTGCCGCAGCCCACGTCCAGCACCTTGCGGCCCTTCAGGGGCTGGATGTGCTTCTCCAGGCGCCGCCATTTCCAGTCGGAACGCCATTCCGTGTCGATGTGGATACCGAATACTTCATAAGGCCCCTTGCGCCAGGGCTGCAGGGCGCGCAGCACGCCAAGAATATCCTTGCGTGCTTCATCGCCAATCTCATCTTCACGGCCAATGCGGATACAGTCCGACGCCAGGTCAACATTCCTGGTAGCGGAGGAAGGCAGCATCCGCAACAGATGCTCCCAACGCCCCAGGTCGCCATGGCGGTCGGCGGATAAGGCCTGCTCAAGCTGGGCAGGCAGGCGATAAGCCCAGACGTCCATTGCCGCGTCGGCCAGGGCCTGCTGAACGGTGGGTAGATCAATCATGGCCGGGCGATGAAGGAAACGAAGTTGAAGCACTGGAACCACAGGTCCACGCGGCCGAAGCCGGCTTCCCGCAGGCGCTGCCGGTGGGCGGCAATGGTTTCCGGCACCAGCACTTTCTCCAGGGCGGCGCGTTTCTGGCTGATCTCCAGATCGGAATACCCATTGGCGCGCTTGAAGGCGTGGTGCAGCTCCACCAGCACCGCGTCTTCCGCCGCGTCCGCCCCGGCAATCTTTTCCGACAGGATGAGCACGCCATCCTCGCGCATGCCTTCACGAATCCCGCGCAGCAGGGGCAGACGCTCTTCCAGGGGCAGAAACTGCAGGGTGAAGTTCAGCACCACCACGGAAGCATCCTGAATCTCCACATCGCGGATATCCGCGCACAGGCTTTCCACATTGTCCAGGCCGTGCTTGTCGAACTGCCGCCGCGCCCGCGCCAGCATGGCTTCGGCGTTGTCCACCGCCACCAGGCGGCAGCCCCGCCCGCCAACGGCCTTGCCCATGGAAACCGTGGCCGCCCCCAGGGAACAGCCCAGGTCGTACAAGCGGCTTCCGGGGCTGGCATGCTGCTCCGCCAGCAGTCCGATCATGCCGATGATGCTGGCATAGCCGGGCACGGAACGGGAGATCATGTCGGAAAAGACGGCGGCCACCCGCTCGTCGAAAACAAAACTGTCGATGCTTTCCCTGGGATGGGCGTAGAGGCTGTCCCTGCCCTCAGATCTGCTCATGGAATTCATCACCGTAGTAGAAGGTGATTTCTTCATCCTTGGCAATGTTCCGGGTGGCATACAGGTCCAGGCCATCGAATTCCGCGTTGAAATCAGCGGAATGATTCAGGTAGCGCAGCAGGTTGCGTCCGCTGCAGCCAACCCATTCCTCCCCGCCGTCGCCGGATTCACAGACCCAGAGCACGTACATGCCATTGCGGCTGGCCCTGGGACCATGATAGGTGCCGATGTAGCTTCCCGCGGGAATCTCCCGGGCGGCAAACAGGCCCGTGCCGTGAATCGATGATGCCGCCGAATACACCCATTCACGCAGCTCTCGGTTGCTGGTACGCAGGCTCTCCGGGCGCATCAATCCACCTTGAGGCTCTGCATGGCCAGATGCTCGCGGCGGCCCGGCACCTCGCCCCAGCCCACCTGGTGCACCGGCAGCTGCTCCAGATCCAGCTCCCGGCGAATATCTCCCAGGGTGCGCAGACTGCCTTCCTGACCTTTCCACATGATGAGCATCTTTTCCATGAATTCCAGATGAGCGATGCCTTCCTGGTCGGCGCTGGCGGAATAGACATGGCCGAAAGGCAGCACCCGCCGGCTTTCGGCATAAAGAAACTCATGGGCCTTTTCCAGGCCGATATCCGACTGCAGCATCAGTTCCGACAGGGTGGGAAGGGTGGTGGGAATCTGCGGACAGCGGGACACTACATTGTGCAGGGAAGGAAAGAAGGGATACTTGCCCCGCAGATCGCTGGCATAACGGAACTCCAGTCGCTCCTCCATGCCCAGTAGATGAGCATTCACCTGCCAGCAGGGCGCGGCGAAGCGATTGGGCGCATGCCCGAGCAACTCCTCGAAGTTCTCCATGCCCAGGGCCAACTGATGACTGGTCCAATCCGCGTCCGCAAAGGCCGCCTGTTTGCACCAGGCTCCCGCATCATTACCCTGCAGGCCAATCTCGTGACCGGCATCAGCCACCGCCAGCATGGCTTCCTTCAGGCTCATCTCCGCCTTCCCGGACTTGGTCAGCAGGGAAGCCGCCTTGCCCAACAGCCCTTTGCCCCGGCCGCTGAAATCCACGGCAAAGAAGAAACTGGCCGTGACCTGGTATTCCTCAAACAGCTTTAGCAGGCGCGGAACGCCCACGGTAGCGGCATTGAGGGTTGATACATCGATCTTCAGCGCGATTCTCATAGACTGCAACTACCCTCGTACACGGCCATGATGCTCTTGATCTCCGCCAGCACCTGCATGCGCTGCGCGTGATCGAGATCCTCCAGCTCCGGCAGGATGCCGCCATTCTCCATGAAGGCAATATCGGCCCACAGAGCCTTGCAACCCTTCAGGCAAAGCGTCTCGACGGCTTGATCCACGGGATTTTGTTTCATGAGCCTGAGTAAGTGATATCTGCAAGCTGCGGATTATGCCACAGGACAATCGGGGATTTCCCTGATTTCCCTTATTCATGAAAATACAGCCACTGACTCCCTTCCCCGCGCGTGGGAGGCTGTCTCAACAGGTGACAGCCGCTACGATGCTGGGATGCATCGCCATAGCTGAAACCCGAAAAACAAAAAACGTTCTTGATTTGTTCTTTTTTCACGTTATAATAGAACCAAAATAGAACGACACAGGAGAGCCACGATGAACTACAGCAGCTATCTCATGCGGGATCAGGCATATGGCCTCATATCCAGCCTGGACCAGGTTGCCCTGGACCGCAAACAAAGGGCAAGAATGCGCAAACTGCGTTCCCTGGCCGAAATTGCCGCCTTTGTGGCCGCCGTCATCAGTTACCTCATTGCCCTGTCCCTGATGGCCTGATGCCCGCATAGCCGCCAGAACGCCGGAGAGGAACCAGCCTCCTGGTTCCGGCCTCAGGCCACCAGCCCCATTTCCTTCAGATGCCGTATCTCATCCCGCACCCGCGCCGCTTCCTCGAACTCCAGGTTGCGGGCATGCTCGTACATGGCGTCTTCCAGGGCCTTGAGTTTTTTCGCCAGCTCTTGTGCTGACAGGCGTCCGTAGGCAGCCTCTTCTTCCGCCACCCGTGCATATTCCCGGGCGGATTTCTGCCCGCCGGGATAGGCGGATTCCATGATATCGGCAATCTTTTTCTCCACGGTCCTGGGCGTGATGCCATGGGCCTCGTTGAAAGCGATCTGCTTGGCGCGGCGCCGCTCGGTTTCGTCCATGGCCTGTTTCATGGAGCCGGTAATGGTATCGGCATAGAGTATGGCCTTGCCCCGGGCATTGCGCGCCGCCCGGCCAATGGTCTGAATCAGGGAGCCGGTGGAGCGCAGGAAGCCTTCCTTGTCCGCGTCCAGTATGGCCACCAGGGAGACTTCCGGCATGTCCAGGCCCTCGCGCAGCAGGTTGATGCCCACCAGCACATCGAACTCCCCCAGGCGCAGGTCGCGGATGATTTCCACGCGCTCCACGGTATCGATGTCCGAGTGCAGGTAGCGCACCCGCACTTCGTGCTCCATGAGATAGTCCGTCAGGTCTTCGGCCATTTTCTTGGTCAGGGTGGTCACCAGCACCCGGTCTCCCTGGGCCACGCGCAGGCTGATCTCGGAAAGCAGGTCATCCACCTGGGTGGTGGCCGGGCGCACTTCCACCTCCGGATCCACCAGCCCGGTGGGCCGCACCACCTGTTCCACCACTTCGCCGGAATGGCTGATTTCATATTCCCGGGGCGTGGCGGAGACATAGATGGCCTGGGGGCAGCGGCTCTCGAACTCGTCGAAGCGCAGCGGCCTGTTATCCAGGGCGGACGGCAGGCGGAACCCGTATTCCACCAGGGTTTCCTTGCGCGACCGGTCGCCCTTGTACATGGCGCCCAGTTGGGGAATGGTGACATGGGACTCGTCCACCACCAGCAGGGAATCCGCAGGCAGGTAGTCGAACAGGGTGGGCGGCGGCTCTCCCGGCGCCCGGCCGCTGAGATAGCGGGAATAGTTCTCGATGCCGGAACAGTAGCCCAGCTCCAGCATCATCTCCAGGTCGAAACGGGTGCGCTGCTCCAGGCGCTGGGCCTCCAGCAGCTTGTTGCTGTCCCGCAGCTGGTCCAGGCGCTCCTTGAGTTCCGCCTTGATCTGCTCCACGGCATCGAGGATGGTTTCCCGGGGGGTGACATAATGAGTTTTGGGATAGACGGTGTAACGCGGCACCCGGCGCTTCACTTCCCCGGTGAGGGGGTCGAACAGGGCGATGGACTCGATCTCGTCATCGAACAGCTCGATGCGCACGGCCTCATCCTCGGTTTCCGCGGGATGGATATCGATGACGTCTCCCCGCACCCGGTAGGTGCCACGATGCAGCTCCACCTCGTTGCGGGTGTACTGCAATTCGGACAAGCGGCGCAGAATGGCGCGGTGATCCACGGGCTCGCCCCGCACCAGATGCAGGAGCATGGACATGTACTGGCGGGGGTCGCCCAGGCCATAGATGGCGGACACCGTGGCCACGATGATGGTGTCACGCCGTTCCAGCACCGCCTTGGTGGCGGACAGGCGCATCTGCTCCACATGCTCGTTGATGGAGGCGTCCTTTTCGATGAAGGTGTCCGAGGCCGGCACATAGGCCTCGGGCTGGTAGTAGTCGTAGTAGGAAACGAAATACTCCACAGCGTTGTGGGGGAAGAACTCCCGAAACTCGCCATAGAGCTGGGCCGCCAGGGTCTTGTTGGGGGCCAGCACGATGGCCGGGCGCTGCAGACGCTGGATGACATTGGCGATGGTGAAGGTCTTGCCCGAGCCCGTGACCCCCAGCAGGGTCATGCCCGCCTCACCGTTGCCTATGCCTTCGGTCAGGCGCTGTATGGCCTCCGGCTGATCGCCGCCGGGCTCGAAACGGGAAACCAGCTGAAATTCTCGGAAATCTTTGCTCATGGGGATTCTGGTGGCGGCTGTGTTGGGATATGATAACAACTATAAGAACCAAGGAGCGCAGAACCACAGATGAACTCTAAACTCTCCACGCGTGTGCAGGCCGTCAAGCCTTCCCCCACCCTGGCCATCACCGCCCGGGCCGCCGCCCTGCGCGCGGCCGGCGAGGATGTCATCGGGCTGGGCGCCGGCGAGCCGGATTTCGACACCCCGAATCACATCAAGGAAGCCGCCAAGAAGGCCATCGACGAGGGCAAGACCCGCTACACCGCTGTGGATGGCACCGCCAGCCTGAAACAGGCGGTCATCGACAAGTTCAGGCGAGACAACGGTTTCGAGTACGAACCGGAACAGATCCTGGTATCCAGCGGCGGCAAGCAGAGCTTCTTCAACCTGTGTCAGGCGCTGCTGGACCCGGGCGATGAGGTCATCATCCCCGCCCCCTACTGGGTGTCTTATCCCGACATGGTGGTGCTGGCCGGCGGTGCCCCGGTGCTGGTGCATGCCGACGCTTCCCAGCAGTTCAAGATCACACCCGCCCAGCTGGAAGGCGCCATCACCGACAATACCCGGCTGTTCGTCATCAACAGCCCGTCCAATCCCACGGGCATGGCCTACAGCAAGGAAGAACTGGCCGCCTTGGGCGAGGTGCTGCGCGAGCATCCGCGCGTCATCATTGCCACGGACGACATGTATGAACATATCCTGTGGCCGGGCAAGGACTTCATGAACATTCTCAACGCCTGCCCGGACCTGTACGAGCGCACCCTGGTGCTCAACGGCGTATCCAAGGCCTATTCCATGACCGGCTGGCGTATCGGCTATGCCGGCGGGCCAGCGGATATCATCAAGGCCATGAAGAAAATCCAGTCCCAGAGCACGTCCAACCCCTGCTCCATTTCCCAGTATGCGGCGGAAGCCGCCCTCAACGGTCCCCAGGACTGTATCGCGGAAATGCTGACGGCTTTCAAGGAACGCCATGACTATGTGGTGGACCGCCTGAATGCCATCGAAGGCGTGGAAGCCCTGCCCACGGACGGCACCTTCTATGTATTCCCCCGGGTGGAAGGTTTCATCGAGCGCCTGGACGGCATCGGCGACGACCTGGAGCTGGCGGAATATCTCATCGAAAAAGCCGGCGTGGCCCTGGTCCCCGGCACTGCCTTCGGCTCCCCCGGGCATATCCGCCTTTCCATCGCCACCAGCATGGAGAACCTGGAAAAGGCCCTGGACCGCATCGGCGCCATCTGAACGAACATATCCTCTTCCTTCGGGAAGAGGTGCAGTACACATCATTATCGCGAGACCCCCATGGAACTGAATTCCCTCACCGCTGTATCTCCCATCGACGGCCGTTATGGCAGCAAGACCGAACCCCTGCGCGGCATCTTCAGCGAATACGGCCTCATCTACCACCGGGTGCTGGTGGAAGTGCGCTGGCTGCAATCCCTGGCCGCCCACGAGCAGATTGGCGAGGTGCCACCCCTGAGCGAGCACGCCAACGGCATCCTGGAAAAAATCATCAGCGATTTTTCTCTGGAAGACGCGCAACGGGTGAAGAACATCGAGCGCACCACCAACCACGACGTGAAGGCCGTGGAATACTTTCTCAAGGAAAAAATCGCCGGCAATGACGAGCTGGAAGCCATCAGCGAGTTCATCCATTTCGCCTGCACCTCCGAGGACATCAACAACCTGTCCCATGCCCTGATGCTGCGCGAGGGCCGTGACGGCGTGCTGCTGCCCCAGATGGACGCGGTGATCCACGCTATCCGCGAGCTGGCCCACGAACTGGCGGATGTGCCCATGCTGTGCCGCACCCACGGCCAGCCCGCCTCCCCTTCCACCATGGGCAAGGAAATGGCCAATGTGGTGCATCGCCTGCGCGGCCAGCGCGAGGCCGTGGTGGCCGTGGGCCTGATGGGCAAGATCAACGGTGCCGTGGGCAACTACAACGCCCATCTCAGCGCCTATGCCGACATCGACTGGGCAGCCCATGCCCGCCGCTTCGTGGAAGGACTGGGTCTGACCTGGAACCCCTACACCATCCAGATCGAGCCCCACGACTACATGGCCGAGCTGTTCGACGCCATCAGCCGCTTCAACAACATTCTCATCGACTTCAGCCGGGATGTCTGGGGCTATATCTCCCTGGGCTACTTCAAGCAGAAAACAGTGGCCGGGGAAGTGGGTTCTTCCACCATGCCCCACAAGGTGAATCCCATCGACTTCGAGAATGCCGAGGGCAACATGGGCTTGGCCAACGCCCTGTTCGGCCATCTGTCCATGAAGCTCCCCGTGTCCCGCTGGCAGCGCGACCTCACCGATTCCACCGTGCTGCGCAACATGGGCGTAGGCTTTGCCTACACCCTCATCGCCCTGAATTCCCTGCAGCGAGGCATCGGCAAGCTGGAAACCAACGCGGAAAGGATGCTGGAAGACCTGGACGCCAACTGGGAGGTTCTGGCCGAGCCCATACAGACAGTGATGCGCCGCTATGGCGTGGAAGAGCCCTACGAGAAGCTCAAGGCCCTGACCCGCGGCCAGCGCATCGACCAGGCGGGCATGCAGGCTTTCATCGATACCCTGGACATTCCGGAGCAGGCCAGGGCGGAACTCAAGGCCCTGAGCCCCGCCACCTATATCGGCAACGCGGTGGAACAGGCCCGGGCCATTTGAGCCATTCCCGATCCTGCATGGTGAAACCGTCTCTCAACAACCGGGCGCAGGGATTTGCCAAGAAGGTCACACAGCCATTGCTGAACTGGCGATAACCTTGGATATCAGGGGTCGGA
>Ga0256832_1000065_pt1 | contig 61154 bp, 57 predicted proteins | sample 134614metaG_FD_190534 | JGI IMG/M metagenome (GOLD analysis project Ga0256832, IMG submission 190534) | Hydrothermal vent microbial communities from Lau Basin, Pacific Ocean - 134-614 | ecosystem: Environmental > Aquatic > Marine > Hydrothermal vents | place: Pacific Ocean: Lau Basin | collected...
AGGCAGCATTGGAATCCCACAATCGATGGCGACCGCGATGCAGGAAAGCGGAAGCAAAAGAACATGAACGGCAGACGGGCCGCCACCCGATTTGACTCGCCGAACACAGGGGAAAAGTCTCTTGCTTCGGAATGAGTGGTGGGCCGTGTAGGGATCGAACCTACGACCCGCTGATTAAGAGTCAGCTGCTCTACCAACTGAGCTAACGGCCCTTCGAGTGGACGTTATTCAACCACAAAACGGTCGATACGACAACCTTTTCAGTGGTGATCTCCGTGCTGCGCCGCCCCCTCGGCGGCGGCACGCACGATGAACTGGGCGGGAAGGGCATGTCCTCCTTCGAAGCGCAGGGTGATGGTTGCCGTGCTACCCGCCACGAGAGGCTTTTTCGGGCCCATCAGCATGAGATGGAGACCGCCAGGGGCAAACTTCACTTGGCCGCGGGCGGGGATCGTTACGCCCTGCTGCCGCTCCATGCTGGCCATACCCCCTTTCATGCCGGTGCGGTGGATCTCTATTCTGTCGAACAGGGGGCTCTCGGCGCCTTCGAGCACCACGGCCTCCTCCGCCGGATTGTGGATGGTCAGATAACCGGCCATCACCTTCGCCACGGGTGGCGCCTCGCGGATCCAGGCCCCCTCGACGGCGGGCTCCTGCCGATGGAGATCGCTATCGGCGAAGAGCCCTCCCGCAAACAGCAGGACCGAAAGCAGCACCAGGATTCCGGGTGTTCTTTTCATCTCGTCGGCTCCTTATACGTTGAAGCGAAAGTGCATCACGTCACCATCCTGCACGATGTACTCCTTCCCTTCCAGACGCAGTTTGCCCGCTTCCCGGGCGCCCTGCTCTCCCTGGCAGGCGATGAAGTCGTCGTAGGAGGTGACCTCGGCGCGGATGAACCCCTTCTCGAAATCGGTGTGGATCACGCCGGCCGCCCTGGGCGCGGTGGCACCGACGGGGATGGTCCAGGCACGCACCTCCTTCACCCCGGCGGTGAAATAGGTGTGCAGGCCCAGCAGTTGATAGCCGGCGCGGATGACGCGGTTCAGTCCCGGTTCGTCCAGCCCCAGATCGGCCAGGAACTCCGCCTTCTCCCCATCCTCCAGCTCCACCAGCTCCGCCTCGATGGCGGCGCACACTGCAACCACCGCGGCCCCTTCCTCCTCAGCCAGGCCGCGAACCTGGTCCAGATAGGGGTTGTCCCGGAAGCCGTCCTCGTTGACGTTGGCGATGTACATGGTGGGCTTGATGGTGAGCAGGTGGAGATCGTGGAGCGCCTTGCGTTGCTCCTCGTCCAGCCCCATGGCGCGCACCGGCTTCCCTTCGTCCAGCCAGCCGCGCACCCGCTCCAGCAGCTCCAGCTTCGCCCTGGCCTCCTTGTCGCCGCTCTTGGCGATCTTCCCCACCCGGAGCAGGGCTTTCTCCACGCTCTCCAGATCGGCCAGCGCCAGTTCGGTGTTGATCACCTCGATGTCGCTCAGCGGGTCGATACGGCCCGCCACGTGAACGATGTCCTCGTTTTCGAAGCAGCGCACCACCTGGGCGATGGCATCGGTCTCGCGGATGTTGGCCAGAAACTTGTTGCCCAGCCCCTCACCCTTCGAGGCCCCGGCCACCAGGCCGGCGATGTCCACGAACTCCATGGTGGCGGGAATCACCCGCTCCGGCTCGACGATGGCCGCCAGTCTCTCCAGGCGCGGGTCGGGTACCGGCACCACCCCGACGTTGGGTTCGATGGTGCAGAACGGATAGTTCTCTGCCTGGATCCCGGCCTTGGTGAGGGCGTTGAAAAGGGTGGATTTGCCCACGTTGGGCAGTCCGACGATGCCGCATTTGAATCCCATTACGAAAATTCCTGTCTCGTTTCAGCCGGACACAGAGGGTTGCCGGGAATGGAGCCGGTTCATCACCTTCTGGAACTCGCCCCGCACCAGACTGGGGACCTCCCCCACGGCGCGGTCGATGGCCTCTTCGATCAGCTGCCGCTCCGACTCGGGAGGAGCACCCAGCACGAACGGGGTCACCTGCTCCCGGCTGCCGGGATGCCCAATGCCGATGCGCAGGCGAAGAAAACCGTTGCCTCCCAGCAGTGTGATGATGTCCCGCAGGCCGTTGTGGCCGCCGTGCCCTCCGCCCCGCTTGAGGCGGACGGTACCGGGTGGCAGATCGAGATCGTCATGGGCCACCAGGATCTGTTCCAGGGGGATCTTGTAGAAGTTGGCCAGCCGCGCGACCGCCTGTCCGCTGCGATTCATCCAGGTATCCGGCTTGAGCAGCCAGACCGCTTGCCCCTGCACGGAGATGCGGCAGACCTCGCCGTGAAACTTCGCTTCGCGACGAAAGTCACCACCCCACTCCCTGCCCAGGGCATCGACAAACCAGAAGCCGGCGTTGTGTCTCGTCCGCTCATACTCTGCGCCCGGATTTCCCAACCCTGCGATGAGCCGAACCGATGAGACCAACGCCGGTTTCCCCGTTTTCGCCGTCGATGGAAAAGGAGGATTACTCCGCCTCTCCCTCTTCGCCGCCCTCTTCCGCAGCCCCGGCGGCGGTGGAGCCGCGAGTGGCCTGGATGGCAGCCACGGCGACGTCGTGTTCTTCGCCCTGCAGCAGCTGCACCAGCTCTACCCCCGGTGGAAGCTTGAGATCGGAGAGATGCAGGGATTCACCCAGCTCCAGAGCGGAAAGGTCCACCTCGATATACTCCGGCAGATCCTTGGGCAGGCAGCTGATCTCCACCTCGGTGACGGCATGGGTGACGATCCCGCCGCCGATCTTGACCCCGGGCGCCACATCTTCGCCGATGAAGTGCAGCGGCACGTTGACCCGGATCTTTTCGCCTGCGCTGACCCGCATCAGGTCCAGATGCAGGATGAAGGGTTTGGCCGGATGGCGCTGCAGGTCCTTGAGCACCGCCTGCTCGGTCTTGCCGTCCAGCTCGACGGTGAGAATGTGGGAATAGAACGCCTCGTTCTCCAGCTGCTTGAGCAGCTCGTTGTGGTTCACGGAAAGGGGAACCGGATCCTTGCCGGCCCCGTAGAGGATGGCCGGCACCTTCCCCTCGCGACGCAGGCGGCGGCTCGCACCCTTGCCCTGCTCGGTACGGGGTTCTGCAGTCAGAACGAATTCACTACTCATTTTTTACTCCTCAGGGTTGTCCCGGCCCGAGGCCGGGTGACGAAAAGCCTCCCCCGCGACCAGGTTCGGCAAGAAATCATTCCATATACAAAGAGCTGACGGACTCCTCGTTGCTGATACGGCGCATGGTCTCGGCGAGCATGGCGGCGATACTGAGCACCCGGATCCGGCCGCAATCGCGGGCATCGGGGCGCAGCGGAATGGTATCGGTCACCACCAGCTCATCCAGCTGGGACTCGACGATGTTCTTCACCGCCGGGCCGGAGAGCACCGCATGGGTACAGTAGGCGGCGACGCTGGCGGCGCCGTGCTCCTTGAGAGCCCCGGCGGCCTGGCAGAGGGTTCCGGCCGTGTCCACCAGATCATCCACCAGGACGCAGTTGCGCCCCTCCACGTCGCCGATGATGTTCATCACCTTGGCCTCGTTGGGGCGCGGACGACGCTTGTCGATGATCGCCAGCTCGGCGTCGTCCAGTTGCTTGGCCACGGCCCGGGCGCGTACCACCCCGCCGACGTCGGGCGAGACCACGATCAGGTTCTGGTGTTTCTGGCGCCAGATGTCTCCGAACAGGATGGGAGAGGCGTAAACGTTGTCCACCGGGATGTCGAAAAACCCCTGAATCTGGTCGGCGTGCAGATCCACGGTCAATACCCGATCGGTGCCCACCACCTCGATCATGTTGGCCACCACCTTGGCGGTGATGGCCACCCGCACCGAGCGGGAGCGCCGGTCCTGGCGCGCGTAGCCGAAGTAGGGAATCACCGCTGTGACCCGACCCGCCGAGGCGCGACGCAGGGCATCGATGATCACCATCAGCTCCATCAGGTTGTCGTTGGTGGGGGCACAGGTGGGCTGCACCACGAAGACGTCCTTGCCGCGGACGTTCTCCATGATCTCCACCATCACCTCACCGTCGCTGAAACGCCCCACGATGGCCTTGCCCAACGGGATGTTGAGATGGCCCACGATGGCCCGGGCGAGCTGGGAGTTGGCGTTACCGGAGAACACCATCATCCTGCTGTTGTCTGGCACGGCCGCTCCTTTGGATCCGGATAAGAAATTCCTTGAACGCATCCTGGTAACCATTTGTTTTTTCAATCCGAAAGGTAACCGTCAGCAAACAGCGCGGCGAATAGAGACAGAGTAGATGGATTTTTCACGAGATGGATACCGAAAAAATGGTTGGGGCGCCAGGATTCGAACCTGGGAATGCAGGGATCAAAACCCTGTGCCTTACCGCTTGGCGACGCCCCAGTTGAACTTCATCGAACGACCCCCAATGTCTGCAGCCGTTCCAGCAACGGCGAGCGGTTCCGGCCCCTGGCCACGAACCCCCGCCACTCACGGGGAAGCTCGCGCAACAACCGGCGTGCCACTGCCTCCTCTTCGAAAGGGGCAAACACGCATCCTCCCGAGCCGGTCATCCTGGCCTGCCCGTACCTGCCGAGCCACGCCAGCGCCTCGGCCACCTCGGGGTAACGGCTCGTCACCACCGGCTCGAGGGTGTTGACACCTTCCCCTGCGAGAAAAGCGCGTATTGTAATCGGCTGCGCGTCACGTATCAAATCCGCAGCGGAAAAAATCTCGGCGGTAGACACACTCACAGGGGGCACGATGACCAGAAACCACGGCTCGGGCAGCTCCACCGCTTGAAACCGCTCACCGATCCCCTCCGCCCACGCGGCGTGACCATGGATGAAGATGGGGACATCGGCACCCAGAGAGAGCCCCAGGGCAGAGAGCCGTTCCCTGTCCAGCCCCGTTCGCCAGAGGTGATTGAGGGCCAGCAGGGTGGTGGCCGCATCCGAGCTGCCCCCGCCCAGCCCGCCACCCATGGGCAGGCGTTTCTCCAGCCGGATGTCGACCCCCCGGCTCACGCCGCAGTGCCGTTGCAGCAGCCGGGCGGCACGAAGGATCAGGTCCCGCTCCTCCGCAACCCCCGGGAGAGGCGAGAGATGGCGAATCCTCCCGTCGCTACGCGGTTCGAAGGTGATTTCGTCACCATAGTCGAGAAACTGGAAGACGGTCTGCAACAGGTGATAACCATCGCTGCGCCGGCCGGTAACGTGCAGGAATAGGTTCAGCTTGGCGGGTGCCGGCAGGGAGATCATACCTTCGGCGCCCGGGCGGGCGCGGACACAGAGGAAAGGATCCAGCGGTCGATGACCAGCCTGACCCGCACCCGCCGGTTCTCCACCACCATTTTGGCCGGCAGCTCCACACCCCGCTCACGGACGTAGCGCTGGTACCCCACCCGCCAGCCGGACTGCTTCAGCTCTTTCGGCCGGCCCTGCCGATCCAGCGATACCTCCGCCTTCTCCCCCGGCTGCGGAATGCCGCGCACCCAATAGCGCAGCGCCTCGATGGGCAGCCGCACTCCGGTCTGCCGAAGAAGCAGCACCCCGGCATCCCCGTGATGGAATGCGGTCTTCCCGTCACTGCGCAACGCCACCCCCTCGGCATTACCCGCCAGGGTCAGGGCCGCCATGCCGAAGGGACCGCTCAGGCGGATGTGATAGTTTCCCCCCCACTGGCGCCAGGCGAAGTTGGCGTTGAAGCCGTCGTCCTCGGTGCGCACCGCGATGCGACCACGCAGATCCCAATGGGTGATCCCGCGCAGGACCTTCTCCCGGGCGTGCCAGATCTGCGCGGGATCCTTCATGGAGGGGCGCTGCGGTTGTCCGGCGCAACCCGCCAGCAGGATCAAGAGGCAAAGCCCGGCCGACGGAAACAGCCCACCAGGGATACGGTTCATTTCAGAAAACGCTGGATGGTATCGCGCAACACCTCGTCGTCGGGATGCCGTTCGCGAGCCTTCTGCCAAATCTCGCGTGCCTCCGTTCGATTGCCACTGACCCACAGCACCTCCCCCAGATGAGCGGCAATCTCCGCATCCCCGGCGGTTGCCTTGTCCATGGCCTTGCGCAGATAGTCGATGGCCTCCTGGTGACGCCCCAGGCGGTAGAGCACCCAGCCCATGCTGTCGAGGATGGCGGGATCCTCAGGCTCCAGCTTCAGCGCCCGCTCGATGTAGCGGTAGGCCTCTTCATAGCGCGTGGTGCGATCGGCCAGCGTGTAGCCGAGGGCGTTGAGCGCCTGGGCGTTGTCGGGATCCGCCTCCAGCATCTTGCGCAGATCCTGCTCCAGTATATCGATGCGGCCGATCCGCTCCGCCGCCATGGCGTGGGCGTAGAGCAGGTCCGGATTGTCGGGATGGTCCGCCAACCCGCGGCTGAGCACTTCGAACGCCTCCTGGTAACGGCGCTCCTGCCTCAGGAGGTCGCTCTCCACCAGCAGGATGCGGACGGCCTGGGCAGGGAAATCCGCGGCCAGATCCTGCAACATCCCGCGGGCATCCTCTATCCCCCCTTGACGGGCGATCAGGATGGCGGTGCGCAGCCGCGCCTCGAACAGATTGCCCCCGCCGTTCACCTTCCGGTACCAGCGCAGCGCCTCCTCCTCCTTCTCCTCGCTCTCCGCGATGCGCCCCAGGAAGAAGCTGGCATCCGGGACCCGTTGCCCGTTGTGGATCAGGCGGGAGAAGTAACGTTTCGCCTCGTCGGTCTGCTCGGCCTGGAGCGCCAGCAGTCCCAGGGCAAAAAGCACGTCCGCATTGTCCGGCGCCCTCTTTTCCAGCTCCTTGAACTCCTGGCGGGCCTGTTTCAGACGGCGCTCCTCCACCAGCATGCGGGCAAAGGAGAGCCGCATCTCCATGTCGTCCGGTTTGAGTGCGATCGCCTTCCGGTAGGCGGCCACGGCGGCGTCGATCTCTCCCTCCATCTGGTAGAGCTTGGCACGCAGCAGGTAGAGATCACTCCAGTCGGGCCGGAGCGCTTCCGCCTTGTCGAGAAGCTGCCGGGCCAGGGGGTATCGCTCGGCCCGCATCGCCAGATGGGCATAGGCGAACAGGGCATCGGCCTCCTCGGGATGACTCTCCACCACACGCGACATGGCCTGGAGTGTTGCCTTCCTGTCCTGCTCGCGACCCAGCAGCTGGGCGACGAACATGAACCCCTTGTAACGCTGCCCGGCGTGGGTTTCACGCACCTTCTCCAGATAGGGGATCGCATCGTCCACACGACCGTTGCGCAGGTACATGATGGCCACCACCTGCTGCGCCTCGCTGTCGCCCGGCGCCAGCTCCACCCACCTCTCGGCGGCCGCCAGTGCCTTCTCCTTGTCGCCGGCGTAAACGGCTATCTTGGCCGCACGTTCAGCGATCCGCGGGTCATCGGAGTGGCGCGCCGCCTGCAGGTAGTTTTCCGCGGCGACATCGACGGCCCCTCTCTGGCCGGCGATCTCCCCCACCAGAAGTTCATACAGCAGCTCCGCCTTGGGGGACTCCTGCACCTGCGCCGCCGCGGCCGGCTGGTCCGAGCTGCCGGTCAGCGGGGAATGAGGCGTTCCGGCACAGGCGGAAAGCAGGATCACACTACCCAACACACCGCAAAACAGGAGGCGCACCGTGGTAAAGCGGCTCCGAAGCGGAAGGCCGAAAGAGCGAAATCGGCAGGCAAACAATCGCCGGTTCAACGAGCCGGTTTCATCGGCGGGGGGCAGACAGCCGGCACCGGGCCTTACGGAAACCCCTGCCCGATGGATACCTGTTTTCATCTACGAGCCACTCCTGATTTCAGCAAATGCTCAACTATACCCAACTTTCGCCCCCTTTTTCATCCAATTCGGCGGGTAACCATTCGGCTTGCCCCTGAAATCCGCCATTTTCGCGTCGAAAACGCCGCCGGTCACCTCGCCGGGAACCGTCGTCCATCTGTCAAAAATTGATGTAATTTGCGCTATTGGCCTTGAACTGGCCGATTTCAAAGGCATTACATCTGTCAATTTTGACGTCACAACCTTGTATTCAATCGGTGCATGGCGCAAAATTTATAGTATCGCAATCTGCATGACTATCTATGTCCCTGCTGGCATTTGGTGTTAACCACAAGACGGCCCCTGTCAAGATTCGGGAAAAGGTGGCGTTTGCCCCTGAGCGGGTTCCCAGTGCCTTGCAGGAACTGACCTCTCGGGAGGGACTGCGCGAGGCGGCCATCCTCTCCACCTGTAACCGCACCGAGCTCTATTGCGGCACCGCGGATGACGAGATCCAGGTGGTGGACTACCGGCAGATGCTGCTGGAGTGGTTCTGCTCCTATCACCAGCTCGATGTCAGGCGGGTGGAACCCTACATCTATCTCTATCCCGACCAGTCGGCGGTACGGCAGATCATGCGGGTGGCCAGTGGCCTCGATTCCCTGGTGCTGGGAGAACCGCAGATCCTCGGCCAGATGAAACAGGCCTACCTGACCGCCCATCAAGCCGGAACCATCGGCAGCCACCTCAACCGCTTGTTCCAGCACACCTTCTCGGTTGCCAAACGGGTACGCACCGACACCGCCATCGGCGCCAGTCCGGTCTCCGTCGCCTTTGCCGCGGTCAGCCTGGCGAAACAGTTCTTCAGCAACCTCGACAGACACACCGCCCTGCTGATCGGGGCCGGGGAGACCACGGAGCTGGTGGCCCGCCACCTGCGGGAAAATGGCATCGGTCGCATCATCATCGCCAACCGCACGGTGGAGAAGGCCTATCTGCTGGCCAATGAGGTAGATGGCTACGCCATCGGGCTGCCGGGGATCAAGACCCATCTGGCAGAGGCCGATCTGGTGGTCTCCTCCACCGCCAGCCCGGAACCGGTGATTACCCGGGAAGAGGTCGAACAGGCGGTCAAGAGTCGCAAAAGGCGCCCCATTCTGATGATCGACATCGCCGTGCCACGTGACATCGCCGCCGATGCCGGTGAGGTGGATGACATCTATCTATATACGGTGGACGATCTGCAGGACATCATCCAGGAGGGGCTTCGTTCCCGGCAGGAGGCCGCCAAGCAGGCCGACGAGATCATCGACACCCATGTCTCCCACTTCATGGGCTGGCTCCGCTCCCTTAGTGCCGTGGGCACCATCCGCAGTTATCGCGAAAACGCCGAGCAGATACGCGACGAGGTGCTGGAGAAGGCACGCCGCCATCTGGCCGCCGGCCACGATCCGGAGCAGGTGTTGCAGGAGCTGGCCTACGGCCTGACCAACAAACTGATCCACACCCCCACCGCGCAGATGAGCCAGGCGGCCTACGCCGGCCGCAACGAGCTGCTGGAAGCTGCGCGCGAGCTGTTCAAACTCGACAAGACCGACGAATCCTGACCTTGAAACCTTCCATCCGCAGCAAGATCGACGGCCTCGCCGAACGATTGGAAGAGATCAACGCCCTGCTCGCCGATCCGGGGGTGATCGCCGATCAGAATCGTTTCCGCAGCCTCTCCCAGGAGCATGCGCAGCTCACCCCGCTGATCGATGCCTGGCGGGAGTACCGTCAGTTGCAGGAGGAGATCGACAGCGCCAAGGGCATGCTCAAGGACGAGGATCCGGAGATGCGCGCCATGGCCGAGGAGGAGATCCGGCATGCCAAGGCGCGCCAGCAGCAGCTGGAAACCGAACTGCAGCGTCTGCTGCTGCCCACCGATCCCAATGACGAGAAGAACATCTATCTGGAGATCCGCGCCGGCACCGGAGGCGACGAGGCGGCCCTGTTCGCCGGCGACCTGTTCCGCATGTACTCCCGCTATGCCGAGCTGAAGGGATGGAAGGTGGAGATCATCAGCGCCAGCCCCGGAGAACACGGCGGTTACAAGGAGATCATCGCCCGTATCGTGGGACGGGGCGCCTACTCCCGCCTCAAGTTCGAATCGGGCGTCCACCGGGTGCAACGGGTACCGGAGACCGAATCCCAGGGCCGCATCCACACCTCCGCCTGCACCGTGGCCATCATGCCCGAGGCGGACGAGGTGGAGGCCGTCGAGATCAACCCGGCGGATCTGAAGGTGGACACCTTCCGCGCCTCCGGCGCCGGCGGACAACATGTCAACAAGACCGACTCCGCCATCCGCATCACCCATCTGCCCAGCGGCATCGTGGTGGAGTGCCAGGACGAGCGCTCCCAGCACAAGAACCGCGCCAAGGCGATGGCGCTGCTGCAGGCCCGGCTGCTCGCGGCGGAGCAGGAGAAACAGGCCGCCGAACGGGCCGAGTCCCGCCGCCTGCAGGTGGGCAGCGGTGATCGCTCCGAACGGATCCGCACCTATAACTTCCCCCAGGGGCGGGTCACCGACCACCGTATCAACCTGACACTCTACAAACTGGAAGAGGTCATGCAGGGGGATCTGGACCCGATCATCGATCCCCTCGTCGCCGAATACCAGGCGGACCAGCTGGCGGCCCTGGCCGGAGAGCAGTGAACGGGACCACCGTCGCGCAGACCCTGCGCGCCGCACAGCTCCGCCTCTCCTCCCTGTCCGACAGCGCCCGCCTGGACGCCGAGCTGCTGCTGGCCCATGTGCTGGGCCGCTCCCGCACCTGGCTCCACACCTGGCCGGAGAAGCCCCTCGGGGAGGCGGCGCAAGAGCGGTTCCGGGAGCTGCTGGAGAGACGCATTCGCGGAGTACCGATCGCCTACCTCACCGGCCGCTGCGAGTTCTGGTCGTTGCCCCTGGAGGTCAATCCCGCCACCCTGATCCCGAGACCGGAAACCGAGCTGCTGGTGGAGCAGGCGCTGGAGCGGATTCCGGAAGCGGAAACGCGGGATGTCGCCGATCTGGGCACCGGCAGCGGGGCCATCGCACTCGCCGTGGCCAGGGAACGCCCCCGCTGCCGGATGGTGGCCACCGACCGCAGCGAAGAGGCGCTGGCCACCGCCCGGCGCAACGCCGCGACCCTGGGCATCGAAGGGATCTCCTTCCGGCGCGGTGACTGGTACGAAGCGTTGCAGGAAGAACGCTTCGACCTGATCCTCTCCAACCCCCCTTACGTGGCCGAGGACGACCCCCATCTGCAGCAGGGGGATCTGCGCTTCGAGCCGCGAACCGCGCTGGCGGCGGGAGGCGACGGCCTGGATGCCATCCGTCTGCTGGTTCGCGGGGGATGCCACCATCTCCGGCCCGGGGGCTGGCTGCTGCTGGAGCACGGTTTCGATCAGGGTGCCGCGGTGCGCGAGCTCATGCAGCGCTCCGGCTACCGGGAGATTGCCTGCCATACCGATCTGGCCGGACTCGAGCGTGTCAGCGCGGGCCGCTTGCCGGTATAATCCCGGCCATGGACGATCAACAGCTTCTCCGCTACAGCCGCCACCTGCTGCTGCCACAGATCGATGCCGAAGGGCAGGCCAGGCTGCTGGCCTCCCGCGCCCTGCTCGTCGGATTGGGGGGGCTGGGCTCACCGGCCGCCATGTACCTGGCGGCAGCCGGCGTGGGCCGGCTGGTGATCGCCGACTTCGATCGGGTGGATCTCTCCAACTTGCAGCGCCAGATCATCCATGACAGCGGTGATCTGGGACGCCCCAAGGCGGAATCGGCCGCCGATACCCTGCACCGGCTCAACGCCGGGGTGGAGGTGACCCCCATCGGTCACCGCCTGGAGGGTGAGGAGCTATGGGCCCAGGTCCGCCAGGCGGATGTGGTGATCGACGCCTCCGACAACTTCGACACCCGCTACACGCTCAACGAGGTGTGTGTGCAAACCGGGACGCCGCTGGTCTCCGGCGCCGCCATCCGCATGGAGGGCCAAGTGAGCCTGTTTCCCAACGACGGCAGCGATGCTCCCTGCTACCGCTGCCTCTACCGGGACGGAGGGGAGCTCCAGGAGAGCTGCAGCGAAAACGGCGTGCTGGCCCCCCTGGTGGGAGTCATCGGCAGTTTGCAGGCGGCCGAGGCCATCAAGGTGCTGCTCGGAGTGGGCCGTACCCTGACGGGCCGGCTGCTGCTGGTGGATCTGTTGAACATGGAGTTTCGTACCATCGCACTGCGCCGGGACCCGCAGTGTCCCGTCTGCTGCAAGGAGTCGATTCGTGAATGCCACAACCATCATGTCTGATCGAATCACCGTTCTTCCCCGCACGCTGGTCAACCAGCTGCTGACCCAGGCCCAACAGTCACCGGAGCGGGAGGTCTGCGGCCTCGTCTCCAGCCGCGACGGCCGACCGGTGAAGGTCTATCCGGTGACCAACGTCGCCACCGAACCCGGCCGGCTGTTTCAGATGGATCCGGAAGGCCTGATCGAGGCCATGCGCAACATGCGTGAACGGGGTGAAGAGCTGTTTGCCATCTACCACTCTCACCCGCACGGTCCGGCCGCCCCCTCCGCTACCGACCTGCGGGAAGCCCAGTATCCCGACGCCCTGTACCTGATCGTCTCGCTGGATACCAAGGGGGTGCTGGAGATGCGCGGCTATCGGCTCGAGGGAGAGACGCCACGGGAAGTGGTGCTGGATGTTGTGGTCAATCCTCTCTGAACCTTCTCCTAAGGAAATCCCTGCCACCGACGAAATTCCATGATACCAGCCAGAGAGCGGCGGCCAGCGCCCCGCCCAGCGCACCGTAGAGGTGGGAGTCCACCACCACCCGCCCCTCGATCAGCCGCTCCGAACTGGGCATCGCGCCACCGATCTGCTCCCAGGCGAGCTTGCCGACGATGGCCAGCAACAGGAATCCGCCGGCAAGGCGGTTGACACGCATCTCCTGGAAGATACCGGCGATCATCAGTCCGTGCAGCGCACCCGAAAGCCCTACGTACCAACGGAGCTCCGGGTTGAGCCACCACAGCCCGATCCCCACCGCCAGCGCGGAGATGAAGGCCACCCAGGACCAGTAGAGAGCGGATTCGTAACGCCCGAAAAGCAGGGCGATCATCACCATCCCCGCCATGTTCAGCGCCCAGTGGGGCCAGTTGAGATGCACCAGCTGGGAGCTGAGCAGCAGCAACAGTTCCCCCTGTTCCAGCAGCTCGCGATCGAAGCGCAGCCGCTCCACCCACCCCAACAGCTGGAACAGGCTGCTCAGCAGGAAAAGCACGATCCAGACCGTCCAGTGGGATCGCAACGACCCACCGATTCGGAAACGCCCCATCTAGGCCCCCGACATATCTTCGACGTGGTAACGAGAGGGCAAATCATTCACCGCCGATCTTCCCTTTTTCCAAGCCATACTTGCCGAATGATATATTAGTTTGCAAACAAATATTCATATTTATTAAACTGTGTCGCTCACTGAGGTGTTCCGATAGCCAACAACAAAAATGCAGACCTCCCATGATACGAGATCCCGCGTGCTGATCGTCGATGACGTTCCGGCAAACTGCCGGGTGCTGATGGAGTCGTTGAAGAGCGACTATGAGGTGGAATTCGCCACCAGCGGCAAGCAGGCCCTCGAGATGGTCATTGTAAACCAGCCCGACCTGATCCTGCTGGACATCATGATGCCGGAGATGGATGGCTACGAGGTCTGCAGCCGCCTGAAGCAGGATGTCACGCTGCAGGACATTCCGGTCATCTTCTTCACCGCCAAGAACAGCCGGGAGGACGAGGCCAAAGGGTTCGAGTGGGGGGTGGTCGACTACATCGCCAAGCCCTTCTACATCCCGGCGGTCAAGGCCCGCATCCGCAGCCACCTCGAGCAGAAAAAGAAGCGTGATCTGTTGATCAAGCTGGCCTCCGTGGATCCCCTGACCGGCATCCCCAACCGGCGCCACTTCACCGATGTCTTCGAGGTCGAGTGGCGGCGCGCCAAGCGTGGTGGAACAGCCATCTCACTGATGCTGCTGGACGTGGACTATTTCAAGCAATACAACGACACCTACGGCCACAGCGCCGGCGACGAGTGCCTCAAACGGATCGCACAGAGCCTGCACCACTCCTTGAAACGTCCCGGCGATTGTGCAGCCCGTATCGGCGGCGAGGAGTTCGCCATCCTGTTGCCCGAGACCGATGCGCTCGGCGCCGCGATCATCGCCGATCGTATCCGCCACGACGTCGAGATCCTGGACATCCCCCACAGTGCCGCGGAAGGGTCGGGGCGGGTCACCATCAGTGCCGGTGTGGCCACCTGCACACCGACAGAGGAAATCGAGCGTCAGGCGTTGCTCAATGCCGCCGACGAAATGCTCTACCAGGCCAAGGAGCGCGGCCGCAACCAGGTGCTGGGCAGGGAGATCTGACCCCGGATTTTTCATCCGGGCGCCGACATCCCGCTACATAGTCGCCGCAATCAGGCGAACCAGCGTGCGAATCCGCGCCGAAAGAATGGTGCCGGACCGATCACATTCGGCGCAACGGCTCACAGATCATCCAGAGGAAGCCTCCTGCCACCGGCCAGGGTGGTACCCCGCTCCTCTGTCCCGCTCTCGTGCAACACATACCAGCGCTCCCCCTCCTTCTTCAGGTAGAGCCGCTTTCTCCCGGCGCCGCGGTGACTGCCGTCGGCATGGCTCAGCCGAAAATCGGCCACCACCATCTCGTGGGCCAATTCGGAGTTGCGTGAATAGGCCAGCAGGGAGAGGTCCTCGATCGAGAACGCCGGACCGCTGCCGCGGCTCAACTGCTGCCGTCTCATCCTCGACCAGCTGTCGAAGTCGTGGCCCTCGGCCCAGAAATCCGGGGCGTAGTTGGCCAGGTAGCGCTGTGGATCGCCGCTGTTCCAGTCCTCGGCCCATTCCTCCAGCACCCGCATGATCTCGTCACGACGTGCCCGCCAGCTCTCCTCATCCAGCCATTCGAGCCGCTCGGCGATGATGAAGGGGGTGGAGCGTGGGGTGACGAGCGGGATGATCTGTTCCAGATCGCTGTTGGAGAGCACCACGCACCCCTCGCTGTCGAGCGGCGGGCGGCTGTAGAACTGGTGCGTGATACCGTGTAACCAGATCCCGCCGCCGGTCTTGTGGCGATAGCGGTCCAGGGCATTGGGATAGTCGATGGGGAATGCGGCAGCCCCGTATTTGTCGGGCAACTGGCTGGCCGGGGTGTAGCGGGTGACGAAATAGACCCCCTCGGGGGTACGGAGGTCCCCCCGGACGCGCTTGTCACCGCGGGCACGGCCGGTGCTCACGTAGAAATCGTAGAGCAGTTCGGGCGGGGTATCGCCGCCGGTATTACCGTACAGATAGATGCGATGTTTCCCCTTGTCCACCAGGATGGCCGTCTCCACCGACTCGCCGAGCCGCAGCAACGGAGCGGGAATCTTCCCCCGATTCTCCAGGGAGGCCCGGTAGGCCCGCAGTCGGGCATTCGCCTCGTCCCGCAGATCCTCCACCAGCACATAGCGACTGTCCGGCATGGCGTGCAGGATGGGGTTGTGGCCGATTCCCTTCACCCGCCCGACCCGGCTCAACAGCATGTCACCGCGAACCATCTGTGCCAGATGGAAATTGGGCACCTCCGCCACCAGCCGGTCCAGCATCGCGAGCGCCTCGTCCGACCGGCGTGCCTCATAGAGAACGAGCGCCTCGAGAAGCATCGCCTCGTAGTCCCGCGAATATCGGGCGATCCGCTCCTCCAGATATTGCAGGGCCTGCTGTACTGCCGCCGAGTCGGACTCCAGTCCGCCGCGGCCCGGTGCCGTATCCACGACGGGCGCACGATCGGGCTCCCCTGCCGGCGGCAGGGTGGAGGTGTGGCCGGTGGTGATGCACCCCTGGAGCAGGGTCATCGTCAGCAGGAAAAAAAGCGAAACCGGTTTCACTGTTCTCTCTCGAGCTCCCGTCATGAATCGGCCGGGCCGTCGTCGCCACGGCTATTCCGCCGGTGCGACGGGACCCCCCGGCGGCGCCACCAGATCGGGCAGTCGATGCAGTTCGAGCGGCTTCATCTCCCCTTTCAACAACCGCGCCTCGGTATAGGATCTGCGCGCCATCTCGGTATAGACGGCGGTGATGTTCCGGTACAGGGTGGCGTATGCCGGGTGGGTCTCCAACCCCTGCTCCAGAATCAACCGGGCCTGCTCCAGATCCCCTTTCTGCACATAGAGCGCCGCGAGGTTGTTGTAGGCTTCGGCCAGCGCGGGGTGATCTTTAATCAACGCCTCATAGTCGGCGATGGCCCGTTCCAGCCGCCCCTGCCGGGCGTGGAGCCGTGCGCGAAGAAAACGGGCTTCGACGTCGTCCGGCTGCCGTTGCAGAAACGCCTCCAGCTGCCGCTCCGCCTGCCGGAGGTGTCCATTCTCGAGCCGGGCCCGTACCTGTGTCAGGGGATCGTCCGCGGCACCAGCACCCCCTGTCCACGCCACCGCCATCCCGAGCAGCACCAACAATATCAATAATAGCTTGTTTTTCATTTTGTTGCCGTTATCTTCTCATCCAGCCTCTTCAGTCTGTCCGGGGTTCCCACATCGACCCACTCCCCCGGATAGTATTCTCCGCTCACCCGACCCGCCCTCATGGCCCGGCGCAGCAGGGGAGCGAGGGGGAAACGGCCCGCGCTGCAACCGCTGAACAGCTCCGGTCGCAACACCGCGATACCGCTGTAGGTGAGACGCGGCTCCCCTTCGGCCCGGACCCGGTCTCCCTGCAACACGAAATCCCCCCCGGGGTGGTGCGGCGGGTTCTCCACCAGTACCAGATGGGCCAGCCCGGCAGGCTCCTGCGGCAGTCGTGCGAAGGGGTAACGACACCATACATCCCCGTTGACCACGATGAAAGGTCCCTCTCCCAGCAGCGGGAGCGCATTGAAGATCCCCCCGCCGGTCTCCAGCCCCTCCTGCTCCGGTGAATAGCGCAGGGTCACCCCCCAGCGGCTCCCATCCCCCAATGCCTGCTCGATCTGCTCCCCCAGCCAGGCGTGGTTGATGACGATCTGCCCGACTCCCGCTTCAGCCAGCGCGGAGAGGTGATATTCGATGAGCGGACGCCCCCCTGCCGGGAGCAGCGGTTTGGGCAGCCGGTCGGTGAGCGGACGCATGCGCTCTCCCCTGCCCGCCGCCAGGATCATCGCTTTCATGGGAGCGGAGGCAGCGCCGCGAGAAGCCGTCCCAGACCCGCCAGTTCCCGGTAACGGGAGCAGACCTCCCGTACGTAACCCAGGGTACGGGGGATATCCTGCAGATAACCGGGTTTGCCATCGCGAATCCGGAGGCGGGCGAAGATGCCGGCGGCCTTCAGGTGGCGCTGGACACCCATCAGGTCGAACCAGCGCAGCAGCTGCCGGAACGGGACGTCACGCAACACACCCGCATCGCAGGCCAGTCGATGGTAGTCCCGCAGCCACCCCTCCACCTGTTCCCGCGGCCAGGCGATGTAGCAGTCCCGCAGCAGGGAGACCACGTCGTAACTGACGGGTCCCACCACCGCGTCCTGAAAATCGAGGATACCGGGATTGGGCTGGGTGACCATCAGATTACGGGAATGGTAGTCGCGGTGCACCAGTACCTGAGGCTGTTCCAGGGCGGAAGAGACCAACAGTGTACCGCTCTCCTCCCAGACCTGCCGCTGCTCCCCTTCCAGGGAGACACCGAGCAACCGCTGCAGATACCAGTCGGAAAACAGCGCCAGCTCCTCCCGCAACAGCATTTCGTCATACAGAGGCAGCCCCCTCATCTCCGCAGCCGGGCAGGACTGCAGCCGCACCAGCGCCCGCAGGGCGTCCCCATAGAGGCGGGCGGGCGCGTCGGCCAGCATCCCCAGATACTGCTGCGAACCCAGGTCGGTCAGTAACAGAAAGCCTTGCCTTTCGTCCTGCGCCAGCACCCTGGGGACATGCAGCCCCAGTCCGGCCAACAGCGCCGAGATGGCCACGAAAGGGCGGACTTCTTCCTTGTCCGGCGGCGCATCCATCACGATTCGGCTGCAGCCGTCCGCGCAGCTCACCCGGAAATAGCGGCGGAAGCTTGCATCTGCGGAGGCCGGGGTGACATCGACCACCGGCAGGGCCAGCTCTTCACGCAGCCACTGGTGGAGGGCGACGAGCCGGGTGTCGGCCAGTGGCGGATTTGCTTCCTCGGGGTGCTCGCTCATCGGTGCGTTGCGCAATTCCTGGGTTACCATTCGTGCAGATTCTATCATTGTATCGGCGGAGATCGCGGTTCGAACGCAAGGGATTGAAGCAAAATCGTTTCTGTGCGACTTTATCGCACCAGATGACCAACCGAACCGCTCCCGCCGACAAAGCCTGCCTGCGCAAGATGACACTGTGCGCGGGGCTCCTGCTCGGCCTGTGCACGTCGCTCACGGCGCGCGCCGTTACCGACAACCGCTGGTTGCTGTGCGGCCCGGCCCTGTCATCTCCCGCCGAAACGGAGCCATTCGATCCCTCCGCCCCGCTGGAGTTCAGCGCAGACCGGGCGCTCTTCGACAGGGCGGGGATCAGCCGTTTGAGCGGTGAGGTGGAGTTCCGGCAGGATGGTCGAACCCTGAGCGCGGAGGAGGCACTCTACGACGACAGACAGGGGATCGTCGAGGCGCAAGGGGGGGTTCACTACCGGGACGGCGCCCTGGAGGTGGAAGGGGAACGCGCCAGACTCTATCTGCGCAGCGATACCGGCAGTTTCGAGCAGGCGCGCTACCGTTTGCCACAGCAGCATGCCCACGGCACCGCACAGCGCGTGGCAAAGATCAACGAGAACATCACCCGCCTGCAGCGGGTTCGTTACACCACCTGTAACCCGGGCCGGATCGACTGGCAGTTGCGGGCCCGTGAGATCCGGCTGGATCGGCATCGCCGGATGGGAAGCGCAAAAGGGGTCTCGGTACACTTCAAGCGGGTACCTATCTTCTATTTTCCCTATCTGGTGTTCCCCATCACCGACGAACGGCTGTCCGGTTTTCTGATGCCCGACATCCGCCTCAATCTTTCACGCAACAGTACCGATATCGCCCTTCCCTACTACTGGAACATCGCTCCCAACTACGACGCCACCATCACCCCCCGCTTCATCGAGCGTCGCGGTGTGATGTTGGGTTCCGAGTTTCGCTATCTGACCCCTTCCAGCAACGGTCAGCTCTATGGCGAATATCTGGCCGACGATCGGCTCTACGGACGGGATCGCGCACTGCTGCGTTTCCAGCACCACAGTCGCCTCTCCCCCTACTGGTCCGGCAGCGTGAACTACAACTACGTGAGTGACCGGGACTATTTCGTCGACATGGGCGACAGCTTCAACCCCAACACCACCACCCATCAGGAGCGGCGTTTCACCCTGAACTACCGCGGCGACCGCTGGGCATTTGCCGGCACCTTGCTGGGCTACCAGATGCTGATCGGCACCAAGCCGCCCTATCAGAAGCTGCCCCAGCTCACCCTGCAATACGTCGGCCACCAGAGAGAACGCGAACTCAACTACCATTTCAGGAGCGAGTACACCTATTTCGACGACAACGCCCGGAAACCCACCGGATCCCGACTCGACGTGGCACCGGCAGTCAGTTTCCCGCTCCGCACCACCGCCACCTGGCTGATTCCCCGTCTCACCCTGCACCACACGCGCTATCGGCTGGACGCCACCCCGCCTGGGATGCCATCGGCCCCCAGCCGCACACTACCGCTGTTCAGCGTGGACGGTGGCCTGTTTCTGGAGCGGTTCACGGAGTGGGGGAATGTCGCCATGGTACAGACCCTGGAGCCTCGCCTGTTCTATCTCTATGTCCCCTATCGGGAGCAGAGCAAACTGCCGTTGTTCGACACCTCGGCCTACACCTTCAACTTCGCACAGCTGTTTCGCCAAAACCGTTTCACCAACGTGGATCGCATCAACGACGCCAATCAGCTCTCGCTGGGGCTGACCAGCCGCTTTCTGGAGACCGACAGCGGCACCGAGCGGCTCCGGGTCAGCGTCGGGCAGATCCTCTATTTTCAGGATCGGCGGGTCACGCTCGATGCCGGCGACGGTGCGGAGACGAGCACCACCTCCGATCTGGCCGCGGAACTGGGAGGCCGCTTCCGCAACCACTGGTCCGTGGGCAGCTCCCTGATCTGGGATCCCGAAAGCGAACGCAGCCGCCGCTTTTCCGCCCGTCTCCAGTACAAACGGGATGGACGCCACCTGTTCACCATCGACTACCGTCACCAATATCTCCCCGAGGAGGACCGCTTCCGCTACAAGCGGCTCGATCTCTCCGGCGCCTGGGCGGTAAATCCCAACTGGTATCTGCTGGGGCACTGGAACTACGATCTGGATGGGGAAGAGACCCGCGAGACCCTCATCGGCTTCGGCTACGACAGCTGCTGCTGGAGTACCCGGCTGGTGAGTCGCCAATTCCGACGCGACAACGAGGCGGAACTCGACCGGGCCATCTTTGTCAACCTGGAGCTGAAGGGGCTCTCCAACATCAATGGCAAACGAATCGATGCCCTGCTGAAAGATGGTATCCTAGGATATGAAACAAGCAGATAGAACGTCCCACACCCGATGAATGCCAAGATCAGTTTGAAGAGAGGCTTCGCCGCCCTCCTGCTCGCCATTCCAGCGCTGCTGTCGGCAAATGCGAACACCACGGATGTCGTCGAGCTGGAGTCCATCGTCGCGGTGGTCAACGACGATGTCATCACCAGCGGCGAGCTGGCACGCGAGACCCGCCAGATCGAGGAACGGCTACGCCTCAACAAGACCGCGGCGCCCCCCGAAGAGGTGCTTCGCCAGCAGGTGCTGGAAAATCTCATCACCCGGCGCCTGCAGCTGCAGCTGGCGAAACGCCTGGGGATCCGCGTGGACGACGAGACATTGAACCGGGCAGTACGCAATATCGCCGCCCGCAACCAGCTCACGCTGGAGCAGTTTCGCGAGGTGCTGGAGAAGGATGGCTTCGACTATGTCCAGTTCCGTGAGAGCCTGCGCGAGGACATCGTCATCAACCGGCTCCGTCAGCGGCAGGTGGACAGCCGGATCACCGTTTCCGAAGAGGAGATCGAAAATTTCCTGGCCAATCTGAAGGCGCAGGGGGCCACCGATCAGGCCTATCACTTCCGCCACATCCTCATTGCGGTGCCGGAAGAGGCGAAGCCGGAGCAGATCCAGGCGGCACGGGAAAAGGCGGAGGCGGTACTGGAGCAATTGCGCGCCGGGGCCGATTTCGCACAGACCGCGGTCGCTGTCTCCGACGACGCCCTGGCGCTGCAGGGGGGGGATCTCGGCTGGCGCAAGGCGGGCCAGCTGCCCACCCTGTTTGCCGACACTGCGGTGAAGATGCAGCCCGGCGAGGTCAGTGATCTCATCCGCAGCCCGAGCGGCTTCCACATCATCAAGCTGGAGGAGAAACGGAGCGAACAGAGCCAGCTCATCACCCAGACCCATGCCAGGCACATCCTGATGCGCCCCACCGAACTGAACCCCAAGGAGGAGGTGATCAACCGCCTCCTGCAGCTCAAGCAGCGCATCGAGGCAGGTGAGGATTTTGCCAGGCTGGCCCGCTCACACTCCGAGGATCCCGCCTCCGCCGCTGCCGGAGGTGACCTGGGTTGGGTCGATCCCGGCACCATGGTACCGGAATTCGAACAGCAGATGGGCAAGCTGAAACCGGGCCAGATCAGCGAGCCGTTCCAGAGCCGGTTCGGCTGGCACATCGTACAGGTACTGGAGCGGCGCACCCACGACGACCAGGGGAAGACCCAGCGCAGCAAGGTGCGGGAGCTGATCCGCCAGCGCAAGATCGAGCAGGAGACCCAGAACTGGCTGCGCCAGCTGCGTGACGAGGCCTATGTGGAAAACCGTCTCGCACGGAACACAGGCCGGTAATCCCTGCCATAGCGACCGTGACACCGGAACGTATCGTCATCACCGCCGGCGAACCGGCCGGCATCGGTCCGGAGCTCTGTGTCCAGCTTGCCCGAAACCCCTCCCGGGTGGAACGGGTGGTGGTCGCCGACCGCACGCTGCTGGAGTCCCGGGCAAACACCCTTGGGGTAGCGCTGAGACTGAGGGATTACCACCCCGCAGCGGAACCGGTATCCCAGGCGGCGGGGGAACTCACTCTCCTTCATCTCCCTTTGGCCGCCCCGTCGCTGCCGGGGAAGCCGGATCCGGCCAACGCTTCCCATGTGCTGGAGTGCCTTCGGCGGGCCACCGTGGGGTGTCTGAGCGGTGAATTCGCAGCACTGGTCACCGCCCCTCTGCACAAGGGTGTGATCAACGACGCAGGGATCCCCTTCACCGGCCACACCGAATTCCTGGCCCGGGAGAGCGGCGTGGAGACGGTGGTGATGATGCTGGTCACCGAGGGATTGCGGGTGGCTCTGGTCACTACCCATCTCCCCTTGAGCCAGGTCTGCCGGGCGATCACCCCTCGGCGGCTGGAGGCTGTCCTGCGCATTCTCGATCGGGAGATGAAACGCTGTTTTTGCCCTGAGAGGCCGCGTATCTCGGTCTGTGGGCTGAATCCCCACGCCGGCGAAGGGGGCCATCTGGGAAGGGAGGAGCAGGAGATCATCCAGCCGGTGCTGGAGCGGCTGCGCAGGGAGGGGATGAGGCTGCGAGGCCCCCTCTCGGCCGACACCCTGTTCCTCCCGGAGCGGCTGCAGGAGAGCGATGTGATCCTCGCCATGTACCACGATCAGGGGCTGCCGGTACTCAAGCACAAGGGGTTTGGAAGGGCGGCCAACGTTACCCTCGGTCTGCCCTTCATCCGCACCTCGGTGGACCACGGAACCGCCCTGGAGCTGGCCGGTAGCGGGCGGGCCGATGGAGGCAGTCTGCACTACGCCATCGAAACCGCGCTGGCGATGCACCGGAACGCATCCCGAGGCCGGGAGGAGAGGCCGTGAAGCCCCATCGCCCGCGCAAACGGTTCGGGCAGAACTTCCTTCACGATCCCGGCACACTGACCCGGATCGTCACCGCCATCGATCCCCGTCCCGACCAGCAGCTGGTGGAGATCGGTCCCGGTCTCGGCGCCCTCACCTGCCGTGTGCTCCCCCTGGCCGGGCGGTTGACCGTGGTAGAGCTGGACCGTGATCTCATCACCCCGTTGCAGCAGGAGTGCGGGAGGCTGGGAGAGCTGGAGATCATCCAGGCGGACGCCTTGAAGCTGGACTTCTGCCGTCTCCGCCAGGACGGTGGAAAACTTCGGCTGTTCGGCAATCTTCCCTACAACATCTCCACACCGCTGCTGTTCCACCTGTTCGGGCAGATCCCGTGCATCCGGGACATGCATTTCATGTTGCAGAAGGAGGTGGTGGAGCGGATGGTCGCATCCCCGGGCAGCAAGCGTTATGGACGGCTGAGCGTGATGGTCCAGTTCCATTGCCACGCGGAACTGCTGTTCACCGTCGGACCGGGGGCATTCCGGCCACCACCCAAGGTGGCATCCGCCGTGGTCCGGCTGATTCCCCACCCTTCGCCTCCGGTGAAAGTGAAAGATACCGAGCGTTTCTCCCGGCTGGTTGCGGAGGCGTTCTCGCAGCGCCGCAAGACCTTGCGCAATACGCTGAGACATCGATTCGATGAAGAACAGCTGCGCGGCGCCGGGATCGATCCATCCCTGAGAGCGGAACAGCTCACCCTGGCCGAATTTGCGCGTCTGGCCAACCTGGAAGAGCCCTCAAAGGGGGGATGAAACGAACGGGTTTCGTCAAACCGGGTGGATTACCAGGTCAGGCAATCCTTTTTCCCTCCGTCTCATCGTCGGCATATTGCTGCCGCTGGGGAGTGAAAACCAGGTCGACCCGCGTACCTCCTCCCTCGGCCACCCGGGATATCCGAATGGTCCCGCCGAGCCCGCTCGCCCTTTCATTCATGATGGCGAGGCCGTAGTGGTCACGTCTTTCCGCTTCTTCGTCGATACCGATACCGTTGTCCTCGATGCTGATGGTCACCCGATCACTGACGTTGTCATAGAAGATACTTACCTCCGCCTTCTCCGCCTTGGAGTGCCGCGTCACGTTGGCGAGCGCCTCTCTGATGATGTGCAGCACATGGATCTCCTCGTTGGCGGTGAGCTGACAACCGCCCAAACGGTTGTCGAGGGAGATGGCGATTCCGCTCCGCCCACGAAACTCCTCCACGGTCTCTTCCAGGGCCGCGCTCAGTCCGGGGCCATCGATCTTGAGCCGGAAGGTGGTGAGAAGCTCCCGGAGCTGGCGGTAGGCCCGGCTGATTCCCTCCCGCAGCTCCTCGATGATGGGGGTCGCCGCATTCACCCCATCCGGCCGATTCAGGGTGGCGTTGAGGCGGGCCACCTGGATCTTCAGATAGGAAAGGGATTGTGCCAGTGAGTCATGCAGCTCCCGGGCAATGACACTTCGTTCCTCCAGCAGGGCGAGACGGCGGCTCTCCGTCGCACGGCGTGTGATGTTGATGGCGATACCGATGTGGTGGGCGACCGCCTCGAGGGAGCGCATCTGCCACTCCTCCAGCTCCCGGTGGGGTGGAATCTCGGTCAGCAGCACACCATATTGCTGCTTTTGATCCCGGATGGGGGTGGATACGATGCGCAGCGACTCACCGGTCTTGCGGGGAAATTGCATAGTATGGGTATTGCAAGAACCGAAACAGGCGGAACAGTCGGGTGGCGAACAGGTATCCCTTTCACCCGGGGAGGGACGGCGGGTGGAAGCCAGCTTGAACGCCCGGTTCCGTCCATCCATGTTCAGGCAGATGGTACCCGGACCGACACCGAGCAGCCGTTCCATATCCCTGAGAAGTTCCGTATAGACATTTTCGGAGAAAGCTGCGGTGTGGAGTCGATTGGTGGTCTTGTAGAGCAGTTCGAGTGAACGGTTGCTGCGCTCGAGATCGGAGGTTTTCGCTCGGACCCGCTCCTCCAGATCGGTATATTTCTTGGACAAATCCTCCGCCATGACATTGAAGGCGGCTCCCAGCTGTCCCAGCTCATCGTCGTTGCCGGTGTATCGGGAGCGTACGGAAAAATCCCCCCGTCGTGCTCCTTTGGCGCACTCCAGCAGATCGCGCAACGGTACCAGTACCCGGCTGTTCATCAGGTACATGGTCAGAAACACGACGATCAAGGTCAAAAACAGGGAGCTGATCTGGATCAATCGCAGCAGCCGGATCTTGGACTCCACATCCTCCTCCAGCAGCTTGACCATCCTGTCGATATCGGCCACGAACCCATCCACCAGGGAAAGGTAACGGGCCCGATCGTTTCGTCCTTCTCCTCCCGTGATGAAAGTGGATTCGCCGGCGGAATCGAAGAAAAGTGGTTTGATCCGGCTCTGCCATTGATCGAATATCTGGTTGTAGATGACGGCCAGTTTGTGGTTCGGGTTCTTCGGCACCACGGAGACCAGCCGAGCATCGAGCAGGCGCGCCTCGAACTCCGCTGCCTGCTCGTCGGTCCGTTCGGCATATGCAGACCGCAAATCCTCTGCATGCAACTCCTGGGCCAGTGCACTGGCAATGCGATAGGACTGCATCCGCAGCGTACCTGCCTGGTTGATGGCCGAAGCGACTCCTTGAGTGAGCTCCGCGATGATCACCGAGCTGAGCATGCTGATGAAAGCGAATGCGGTGATGGTCGCCATGGCCAGCCCCATGCGCAACAGCAAAGACTTGTTGGTGAATGGCAGCATATTGCTCAACAGGTGAAAAAGATCCCGGTTCTCGTTCGGCTTTTCTCGAAGTCCTTCCATCCAGCTCAAGGTGAAAGAGGTGATACCAGTTATTTGGAGAGACGATTCATGAACGGTTGCCCCTGGATTATAACCATCATCCCATCCCCCAGGAAACGAACCAGTGCTGCCTAGGAGATACCACCAAAAAAACCACAGCTCGCCATTTCCCTTATTCTGTAAGTGGGTTTTGGTTTTTTTTCAAAACAGGTCAACACGATAGCAAATATACCACCCATACCACCTACTGGGTATTCCACCGTTTTCCGTCCGCCCGGGATGGCTTGCAACATGGATTCGGCTGGCGTTTAATTCGTTCCAGGCGGTTATGTACTGAGTGGAAACGTGAGCCCGATGCGCTCGATACACGACGAGGCTATACCCAAACCTGTAACCGCTCTGGACGGCCTGCCCCGCATTCGGCTCACTTCCATCACCGTATCCGCCAGCGCCAAGTTTCGATTCGAGAGTCACCCGGTTCGGTAATCACCACTACCAGGGGTAACAAATCATGAGAAACATCAAAACACACAAAGTAGAACAATTGATCATGGCGGCGGTCGCCTTTTTCTGGTGCTTCCTGATGTGGTTCTCCAGCGCCGCCTTCGTGCCGACCATCGCGTCCCAGTTCGATCTCAGCGTCAAGGGGGTCGCCCTCCTGGCGAGTTCAGCGATCTGGACCGCACCCATCGCCAGACCATTGGCCGGCTGGGCCGCCGACAAATTCGGGGCACCAAAGGCCTTCGTGCTGATCCTGGTGCTCACCGGAACCTTCAGCATCCTGTCGGCATATGCCGAGAAACTGGGTCCGGCCATCGGGGTGAGCGAATATCACTTCCTCTTCTGGACCCGGGTCATCGTAGCGACCGCTGGTATCTCGTTCGTAGTGGGCATCCAGCACGTCGCCCAATGGTTCGAGTCCGAGGAGATGGGTACGGCGGAAGGGCTCTACGCCGGTACGGGTAACGTCGGTGCCGGCGTCGGCGCGCTGCTTCTGCCACGCATCTACGGGCTGGACTACCATACCGCATTCGTGCATCTGGGCATCGTGGCCTTCATCATCGCCGGCTGGATCCTGTTGCGCGGGGTTCCCGCCAAAAGCGCCGAGCAAGCGGCGATGGCCAAGAAGACCGCCACGTTCCGCGATACCGCTTTCGTCTGGACACGCCACGCAGCAATCGCACTGATGCTGGCCTATGCCATGAGTTTCGGTCTCGAAATCGGCATGAATGCCTGGCTGCCGGGCTACTACAAGATGGGCTTCGAAGAAGCAATCAGGGAATTGGGCTTCAAGACCTTGCAGGATGTCCAGATAGCCGCTGGCTCGTTCGCCGCCGTGCAGTCGTTCAATGCCTCTCTGTTCCGCCCCTTCTCCGGGTGGATATCGGACGTGTGGCAACGCAAGGGATGGACTCCGTTCCCGATGATCTCGAAACATCTCGAGTACGCACCACGCATCCACTGGTTGATGTTTGCCCTGCTCTCCATCACCACCACGATGATCCTGCTGACCGTCGCCGGACTGCAGAACAACCTGGTCCTGTCGGTACTCATTCTGGCGTTGTTCGGCGTCACCGTGAGCTTCGGCACCGGTGGTACCTTCGCCATCGTTCCTCTGATGTTCAAGGAGCGCCCGGGAACGGCGACCGGATTCATCGGCGGGATTTCCTGCGTTGGTGGCATCATCTACCCCCTCATCTACGGAGAAGCGGCCGGATGGTTCGAGGTGGGAGGCATCCACTGGGGGTATGCGCTGGTAGCCATATGTATGTTCATTCCTTTCATCCTCTACTTCATCTGGGCGATGCACTGGGATGTTCATCCGGAAGAACATGGTTTTGGCAGCAAAGAGAAGTGGCTTGGCAAGGGCTCCTGAATCGGGGAGCCCGAACCCTTGTGGCCTGACGTAACGCTGAATCGATTATCCGGAGGTATTCACCATGAGCGGACATTCCACACAACGGGACGACTACGAATATGAACCGTGGTACAAGTATGGAGTCGCTTTCCTCTTCTTCGAAGCCGCTATAGCCATAGCAGTCAGCATCTATGCCCTGTCCATGGCATTTTCGGGACAGGCGGTGCAGTTCAAGAAGAAAGTGACCTTCGACAAGCCCAAGACTGCCATCGAGTCCGAATCGACGAGAGAGCAACAGGATCACAGTACCATCACGGTACCCGCCAAGGAGGAGTAAGGCATCGAGGCTCATCGATCCCTTTCAGCCCATATCGAAGAAAACCTTACGCACCGAGGTAAGAGACATGGCAGTATTCAAGAAAATTTTGGTTCCATACGATGGGTCGCCGGCCAGCGACAGCGCGGCGGAGAAGGCCATCTCCCTCGCCGTCGATCAGGATGCGGAGCTCATCGGCCTGAAGGTGGTAGCGTTCGAGGGTGAGGTCATCCCACCCTCGGACCAGCTGTGGAATACCATCGTCGAGGATCTGCAGGAACGGGCCAGGAAGACGCTGGGCGGCCTTGCCCGGATGGCAGACAAGAAAGGAGTCCCTGTCACACTCGAAGTAAAAGTGGGGTATGTCGAGGAGGAGATCGTTTCCCTGGTCAACTCACAGAATGTCGATCTCATCGTCATGGGAATCGGAGACAGGATCGGTATGCACCGAGTCAGCATCCGCCGTTTGGTCACGGATTCTCCCTGCCCGGTGATGATGACACACTGACGAGCGAAGCTTTTCAAAACGGATAGGGAAATGAATATAGAAAAACTGATACCGGTCGTGGCGGCGGCGGGAATGACGGGTCTGGGAGTGAGTCTGTACCTTCTTTCGGACTATTCCGTTCCTCTGCTGAATCTGCTGAGTGACATTCTGGAAAGCCTTTGACGTTTTGCCCGTTTCTGCGTCAAAAAAACATCCCTGCCGAGGGTTCCGCGGCGGAAAGGTCCGCCGCGGTTCCCAAAGTGTGGCACCGAGATTCAAGGAGGTCCTTCTCCCCCGGCAAGCATTTGTATAGCAGGAAAAAACCATCTTTTATTTCCATCCATTTCCACGATAGCCGTCGCCGACCTCTTCCCCCAAAAATGTAGGTTATTTGACACAGGTCAAGGCATATGACGCACTTGCATGCCATATTCTGCATCAAGTGCGAGCCGTTACCATGCCGAGACATGGACTGAGAAAGCGAAGGCCGGACAACGTAAACCCATCCACAAATAAGGTTCAGGAGGATTTGAAATGAGCAGCGAAAAAAACAAGCAGCATCTCCCCGCGGAACGGGAAGGAGGAGAAGTTCTGGACGACATGCTTCCTGAAGAGGTCAGCCGCCGGAAGTTCCTGGGCATTGCTGCCTTTACCGGACTGGCGGGTGCGGGGTTGTCCGTCGGCTTGGCCTCCTGTGGCAAGGGAGCCGAGAAAGCTCCCTCGGGTAGTGCGTCACAAGGCGGCGGTACCTCGCACTCAGGCAAGACCGGAGGGCTGTCCTACCATGTGGATCCAGGCCAGCTCGACGAATACTATGCCATGTATAGTGGCGGTCACTCCGGAGAAGTACGCATAATCGGGGAGCCGTCCGGCCGTGTGATCATGCGCATCCCCGTATTCAACGTCGACTGCATGAGCGGATGGGGGATCACCAACGAGTCCAAGGCCATCCTCGGAACCAAACCGGACGGTTCGCCGAAATACCATACGGGCGACACCCACCACGTCCATGGTTCCTACAAGGATGGAACCTACGACGGAAAGTATTTCTGGGTGAACGACAAGTTGCACTCCCGCTTGGCACGCATCCGCGGGGATGTCATGGTCTGCGATAAAATCACCGAGCTGCCCAATGTTCAGGGGTTCCACGGTATCTTTCCGGACAAACGGGATCCTGTCGATCCCAACATCAATCACACCACGCGAGTCTTCTGCGGCAGCGAATTCCGTATCCCTCATCCCAATGACGGAACCAACATGGACGATACGGATGGTTACTACGGACTCTTCACCTGTGTCGATGCAGAGACCATGGAGGTACGCTGGCAATGCAAGGTGGACGGCAACATGGATCTCGTGGCCACCTCCTACGATGGAAAACTGGCCGCTGCCAACCAATACAACACCGAAAAGGGAGTGACTTTCCCCGGCATGATGTCTGCGGAGCGGGATGCATGCGTATTCTTCAACATCGCACGCATCGAAGAGGCCATCAAGGCGGGCAAGACAATCCCCAGCCCGGACGGATCGGACATACCCATCGTGGACGGCACCAAGGAGGCTAACAAGGATCCCAAGACGGCAGTCACCTGTTACGTGCCCATCCCGAAAAGCCCTCATGGGGTGAACGCCAGCCCGGACGGTAAATACTTCGTCTGTTCGGGAAAGCTCTCCCCCACCGCTTCAGTGATCGAATTGAGCAAGGTGCTCGACTGGTTCGATGGCAAGCTGAAGGATCCGCGCGATGCGGTGATTGCCGAGCCTGAGATCGGCTTGGGACCTCTGCATACCTCATTCGACGGCCGGGGAAATGCATACACCACCCTGTTCCTGGACAGTCAGATAGTGAAATGGAACATCGATGCGGCCATCAAGGCCTATCAGGGAGACAAAAATGCCAAGGTGATCATCGACAAAATCGACGTTCACTATCAACCGGGCCATCTGAACGCCTCCATGAACGAGACGAAGGAGGCCGATGGCAAATGGCTGGTGATTGGCAACAAGTTCTCCAAGGACCGTTATCTCCCCGTCGGGCCCATGCACCCGGAGAATGAGCAGCTGATCGATATCTCGGGAGAAAAGATGCGCCTGGTCCACGAGGCGCCGGTATATCCCGAACCGCATGACTTCATCCTCATCAGACGGGACGTCATCAAGACCCGCCAGGTCTACAACATCGATGACTTCCCCAATGCGGTCAAGAGGCAGGAAGACTCCAGAATCGAGCGCAACGGCAAGAAGGTGACCATCTATCTCACCTCGATGGCCCCTGCGTACAGCATGACGGAGTTCCGGGTGAAACAGGGAGACGAAGTCACCATTGTCTTGACCAACCACGATAAAGTCGAAGATCTGGGGCATGGTTTTGCCATTCCCAAATATGATATCAACTTCGTGGTCAGCCCCCATGAAACCAAGTCGGTCACGTTCGTCGCCGACAAACCCGGGGTCTATTGGTGCTACTGTACCCACTTCTGTCATGCACTTCACCTCGAGATGCGCAGCCGCCTGATGGTGGAGCCCGCTTGATTGCCGATTCAGGAAGGAAGGGATCACCATCGGCTGTGTAAGCAGCGGAGGGCGTTATTGGGGGCGGGGAGAACAGAGGACTCCCCGCCCCCATCGGGTTTTGAAATCGGGCGGACACGGTAAAAATTCCGTGTTTTTCACAACCCCTTTTGATAGAGTCCTGCCAATAAAGTTATACTTGAGATTCAAGTTTTGATTTATCATCCGCCAGGAACAAATCCATCGCTCCAGCACGTGGCCGGGCGGGCGCTGCAAATCAGGTGGAGTACCCCTATGTCACAAATCGAAAAAAAGCGCTTTCTTTTGCTGTTCTGCATTCCAGTAATCCTTTTGTTCTCATTGCTCTCATCTGTGGCTCGGGCCAGTTCATACGAAGCGCCGTTACCGGAGCAGCTTTCCACCGATCCGGACATGTGCGCATACGCTCCCTGCAAAGAGGTCATCGAAGCCGACAGCTTCTCTCCCCGAAAAGGTCAGCCACCTTATGTCGAGGCATACAAGGAGATCGATGGGAAGAAACAACTGATTGGCTACGTTTTTCTCTCCACGGATATCGTCGATATACCCGCCTACTCGGGAAAGCCGGTAGTGACCCTGATTGGCATGGACACCAAGGGGATCATCACCGGGGTAAAGATATTGCGGCACAGCGAACCCATCCTGCTGGTGGGAATACCGGAGTCGGAGCTGCTCGATTTCGTCAAACAGTATGTCGGGAAATTTGCAGGCGACAAGGTCGAAATCGGTGAAGCGCGCACGGAGGAAGGTTACGTCGGGGTGGACGCCATCAGCGGCGCAACCGTTACCGTTATCGCGGAAAACCAGGTGATCATGCGCTGTGCCGTCGAAGTCGCAAAACAGGTTGGGATAATCGAACCTGTCGTCCGTCCGCCGGCCAAGTTCAAAAAGCTCACCGAAACACGTGACTGGAACACCCTGGTAGAAGAAGGAAGCATCAAGCATCTGATCGTACGTCACTCCGACATCGGGGAACCTGAAACGGGCAACCCCTATATCGATCTCTACTTCGGTTACCTGAATGCTCCGGTCATCGGCAGAAGCATTCTCGGGGAGAGAAACTACAAACGCCTGATGTCCGACCTGGGTCCCACGGACCACGCCATCTTCATCATCGCCAATGGAGACGGCTCTTTCAAAGGCTCCGGGTTCGTTCGTGGCGGGATATATGACCGCATACAGGTGGTACAGGACATGGAAACCATCACTTTCCGTGACACCGACTATCTGCCCCTCTATCACATCGATGCCCCGGGCGCCCCGCCCTACCGGGAATCCGGGATTTTCATCATTCGAAGCAAGAGCTTCAGCGCAGCCTACCCCTGGAAACTGGTTTTCCTGGCGAACCGGCAAAACAGGCAGACCAAAGATGTCAAGACCTTCGTCAACTTCGACGTCGAGTATTGGCTTCCGGGCAGTTATCTCGAGGGAGGAAGACCGGAATACAAGCGCCCTGATCCCACCTGGCTGAAGGTATGGAGGTCGAAGAAGCTGGAGATCGCCCTGTTCGTTCTTCTGCTCTCCGCGATGATGGTATTCTATCTGACACGGGACAGATGGATACGGCGCGCCAGTCATAGGGACAAGCGCTGGATCTCCATTCCCAAATATTTTTTCTGGGTCAGCAGTCTGGGATTCGTGGGTTACTATACGATGGCTCAACCCAGCATCACCCACGTGATGACCTGGTTCCACTCCCTGATCTACGGCTGGAAGTGGGAGCTGTTTCTTACCGATCCCATCATCTTCATCTTCTGGTGGTTCATCATCATCACGCTGTTCATCTGGGGACGTGGACTGTTCTGCGGCTGGCTGTGCCCCTATGGTGCGCTGCATGAACTCACCTACAAGGTCGCTGGTGCACTAGGCCTCAAGCGCTACCAGTTTGCCCTGCCAATGGCCTGGCATGACAAGCTGAAATGGCTGAAGTACCTGATATTCGTCGGGCTGTTGGGTGTCTCGTTCTACTCCATGGGCCTGGCGGAGAAGCTGGCTGAGGTGGAGCCCTTCAAGACCACCTTCCTGACCGGTGTGTGGAGCCGTTCCTGGCCATTCATCCTTTACTGGTTTGCGCTGTTTGCATTGGCGGCCCTGATGGAGCGACCGTTCTGCAAGTATCTGTGCCCTCTCGGTGCCGGCCTTGCCATTCCCTCTACCTTCCGGCTCTTCGGCCTCAAGCGCAAGAAGGAGTGCCGGACCTGTCACGCCTGCGCGAACGACTGCGGCGCACTCGCCATCGACGAACAGGGCAAGATAGACCAGCGGGAGTGCATGCTTTGTCAAAACTGCATGATTCTGTATTATGATGACCACGCCTGCCCTCCTCTGTCCCAAGAGCGCAAGCGGCGGCTCAAAGCCGGGTTGCCGATGAGCAAGATCGGTCCAGACGGATACTTCGTTCCCATACAAGAGGTTGTTGCCCCGGCAACCAAATGAAACGGCTTACTGTCAGGAGTGCTGTAATCGTTCTGTTTCTGCTCTGCAGCTCCTCCTTGTCCGCCAAGGAGTGGCGGGTCAGGCCCGGAGAAAGCATCTCGGAGGCGATTCGAGCCGCACGAGCGGGTGACGTGATCAACGTCGAAAGAGGCTACTATCGGGAACAACTGGTCATCGACAAGGCATTGACCCTGCGCGGCCTGAATCGCCCTACACTGAGTGGGGGTAACCAGGAAGGGGACGTCATCCGCATCAAGGCTGCCGATGTAATCATCGAGGGCTTCATCATTCGTGACAGCGGCACCAACCTGACGGCTCAAAATGCAGGGGTCTATATTCAGCCAGGCGCCGACAGGGCCATCGTGCGCAACAACGATCTGACCTACAATCTTTTCGGCCTGTGGATCGAGGGGGTCGACAAGGTCCAGGTCATCAACAACCTGATTACGGGCAAACGGGACCTGCGCTCGGCAGACCGGGGAAACGGAATCCAGCTGTACAACACCACCAATGCAAGGATCATTGGCAACAACATCAGCTTCTGCCGGGATGCAATATACGTGGACATCACCTATCACGCCGTGTTCCGGGACAACAAGCTGCATCACCTGCGCTACGGCACTCACTACATGAACTCCCACGACAATGTCTGGGAGAACAACCAGAGCTACCTGAATCGGGGCGGGCTGGCCTTGATGATGGTTCGGAATCAGGTGGTACGGAACAATATTGCCTGGGGAAATACCGACCATGGCATCCTGCTGCGTACCATGCAGGACTCTCTGCTCGAAAACAACATCGTTGCCAGAAACGGCAAGGGCTTCTTCATCTATGATGCCGAATACAACACAGTGAAAGACAATCTCATCATCAATAACCGCATCGGACTGCATCTATGGGCCGGCTCCATCCACAATGAGGTTGAGGGGAACGATTTCATTCACAACCAGAACCAGGTGCGTTACGTGGCGGCACGCGACGAATACTGGGGAAAGGAAAGAGGGAACTTCTGGAGTAACTATGTAGGCTGGGATCGGGATGGTGACGGCTATGGTGACATCCCTTACGTCGCCAATGATGCTGTGGATCGACTTATCTGGCGTTACCCATACATCAAGCTGCTCATGAGCAGTCCAGCGGTGCAAACCTTGCACATGGTCACCCGTCAGTTTCCGTTGCTACGTGCGCCCAGTATCGTGGATCTCAAGCCGAAGATGAAACCCTATCATGGCAACTGGGGAGAGTGGTTTGAAAAGCGCAATCATTGAAGTCAAGGGCGTCAGTAAGCGCTATGGGGAGATTCATGCGGTCAACGCTGCAGATCTCGTCATTTACAAGGGAGAGATCTTCAGTCTCATCGGGCACAATGGTGCCGGCAAAAGCACCTTGTTCAAGATGATGCTCGGTCTCCTTCAACCCACCAATGGCGAGATCCTTATTCGCGGGAAAAACGTCAATGGACATGCTTTCCGGGAAGTGAAACGCCGGATCGGTTATCTGCCGGAGAACATCGTGTTCTATGATCACCTCACCGGGATAGAAACCTTGCATTTCATTGGAAAACTGAAAGGTGCCGATCTGAAAACCTGTCCTTCTCTCCTTGACAAGATGGGATTGCTGAAGGCAGCCCGCAGGCCGGTACGGGGCTATTCCAAGGGAATGAGGCAAAGGCTGGGTTTCGCCCAGGCGCTTCTCGGTGAACCGGAAATCCTCTTTCTCGATGAACCGACCACCGGTCTGGATCCCGCCGGGATTCGTGAATTCTATCAGTTTCTGCAGGAGCTCAAGGAACAAGGTGTAACCATTATCCTCTCCTCACACAATCTGGCCCAGATTCAGGAGCAGGTAGACCGCATCGCCTTGATGAAAATGGGGGATATCCTGACTGTCGGTTCGGTGGCCGAGCTGCGCCAACAACTGGATCTTCCGTTGCACATACAGGTCCGTCTTGACCCCAAGGCCAAGGATGCGCTGCGTCGGGCCCTGAGCGGGTTTGCCGAATGCGAACTGGAATTCGGCGAGGGAAGCCTCATGGTCACCTGTAACACGAAGCGGAAGATGCCCCTTCTTACCACTCTCGCAACCACTGAGGGTGTGACAGACATCCAGATACAGGAACCCTCTCTGGAAGACCTTTTCCTGGGGTACGTAAGCCGGGGGGCCACCTCCCAAGCAGTATCGGCACTGACTTGATATGGCAATCGAAACGAAACAGATTCTGACCATCGCCCAAAAGGAGTTCTGGGATCGCATACGGAACCGTTGGGTGCTGGCGGTGACCGCCATTTTCGTCTTTTTCGCTTTTGTCATCAGCTACTTCGGTTCTTCCCAGCAGGGTGTGGTGGGTTTCAGCAGCATCGAGCTGACCATTGCCAGCCTGGTAAGCCTCGCCATCTATCTGGTACCATTGATTTCGTTGATCCTGGGCTATGACGCCATTGTCGGAGAACGTGAAAGGGGTTCCCTGGACCTGCTGCTGGCACTGCCGATCACGCGCCTCGAGCTCTTGCTCGGAAAATATCTGGGCCTTTCCGCCGCCCTCGTCTTCTCGATCATCGCAGGCTTCGGCGCTGTGGGTGTCTTTCTCTCCTATCAGCTCGATTTGGAGGCACTCGCTCAATACGCATCGTTCATGCTCAGTACCATTCTGATGGGGCTATCCTTCCTGAGCCTTTCGGTACTGATATCCGTGATGGCAGCCAACAAGACCATTGCCAGTGGTACATCTATTGCGCTCTGGTTTCTCTTCGTGCTCATCTATGATCTCGTCCTGTTGGGGATACTGGTGGTCACCGAAGGGCAATGGGGTGGAGACCTGTTTCCGTTTCTGCTGCTGCTCAATCCGGCCGACATCTTCCGAATTCTCAACATCTTCGGCCTGGAACAGGTCAAGACGCTCTATGGTCTGGCCACAGTCTTTCCCGAATCGCTTGCCAACCCCTGGTTGCTCAATGGGGCCATGTTCTCATGGATCATTGGTCCTTTGGGGTTGGCCTATTGGAAATTCAAATGAGGATTTTTCGATGAAACAGTCTGAGAAAGAAAAGGTGTGCTTACACCACATTTTGCTCTTTGGGATGATAGCACTGCTATTGGGAGGTTGCTCCGGGAAGAAGACGGCGGTTCAGGCTATCGAGCCAACACGCGAGGCGATGTGTGCCCTTGACGGGATGATTCTGCTGGATTACCCCGGACCCAAGGGACAGATCGTCTACAAAAACGGCGAGAGGGAGTTCTATTGCGATACCGTGGAGCTGCTCTCCATCTACCTGCGCCCGGAGCAGAAAAAGGCGATTCGCGCCATCTTCACCCAGGACATGGGGAAAACCGACTGGAACGAGCCCCGTGATCACTGGATCGATGCCACCAAGGCCTACTATGTACAGGGAAGTGACCTGCATGGCTCGATGGGTCCGACTTTCGCCACCTTCGCCAACAAGAAGGATGCGGAGGCGTTCATCAAGCAGCATGGGGGCAAGCTGCTGCGTTTCGAGGAGATAACGATCGACATGGTTGATCTCCGCGGGGGAGCCAAACATGACAATGCCATGTAGAAGGAGTCGGTAAAGCAATGGATAACTTTTATGAAAATCTGTCCCCCGAAGATGTTCAGGTTCTGGACACGCTGTCGATTCTCCTGATCAAGTTGAGAGAGAGTCGTGCCGCTCTCCTGGACCACTACGAGGCAGAAAACGAAGAATCTTTGCTGGAAAAAATACGCGCGGGTGAGGTAGATGAGCACCCAGCCTACGAGGCCTATCTTGGGGCCAAATCGATCGGCACCATGCGCGAAGCAATTCGCAGGGAGCTCAAGAACTATATGTTGGAGATGTAAGCCGTATGACACTGCATACAGAAATAGCCAATAAAATCATCGATCACTATGGCGAACGCCTGATCGCCAGTCCCAAACAGAACCACGATGCGTTGACCATTTCACTTGCCAACGATGTAACCTTGGAAATTCGTATGGCATCTGCAGACGAATACTCGTTTCAATGGAAGTTGGGAGAAGAGGAGTTCCGCATCGATACTGCCCCGCTTCACCCGGATCTCCCGACCTTCCCCAATCACTTGCACCACAGCAGTGGACAGTTACGCCCCGATCCGCTCACGACTCCCGGTAATCCCCCATGGCAAAATGTGGAGCGGGTGCTCGATCGCATCCTGGAAAATCCCTTGCTGGCTTGATTTCGAACCGGTGCCCGCCGGGAACCGACTCATGTTATGGCCATTTACGCAATCGGTGACGTTCAGGGTTGTTTTGACGAACTTCAGCGCCTGCTCGACAGGATTGGTTTCGACCGGTTTCGCGACACCCTATGGTTCACAGGTGATCTGGTCAACCGGGGGCCCGACTCGTTGCAAACACTACGCTTCGTTCAGCGGCTTGGGGAGAATGCCGTCACCGTACTGGGAAATCACGATCTTCATCTTCTGGCCGTCGCCGCGGGGATTGGAAAATTCCACAAGAGGAGCGATACCCTGGACGAAGTGCTGAATGCACCCGACCGGGAAGAGCTGCTGGACTGGCTTCGCTCCCGCCCCCTGTTCCACTTCGACGAAACCCTGGACACGGCCCTCTTGCATGCCGGCCTGCCGCCGCAATGGAGTATTGCCGATGCCGGACGCTACGCCGAAGAGGTGGAGCATGTGTTACAGCGGGGAGATGACAGCGAGTTCTTCAAACACATGTATGGCGACGAGCCTGATCACTGGAGTGATGGATTGCGGGGTTGGGACCGTCTGCGATTCATCGTCAACAGCTTGACACGAATGCGTTATTGCACCGAAGGGGGCAGAATAGATTTACGCAGTAAAGGCAAGCCCGGTACGCAACCAGAGGGTTTATTGCCCTGGTTCGAAGTCCCGAGTCGCAGAAGCCGCGGTACACGTGTCATCTGCGGACACTGGTCCACCCTCGGCTTGCGGATAACGGAGGATGTTTGCGCCATCGATACCGGTTGCCTCTGGGGGGGACAGTTGACCGCAATCCGGCTGGATACAGAGATTTCCGTTACCCGGGTCCCATGCCCCATGCGGCGTAGACCCGGTTGACCTACATCAAGGATTAACCCTATCCATTGTGGCGAAATAGAACCGCCATCTGCAGATGGTAAGGGTATTTCCTCCGTTTGGATCAGGGGAAGCAAACAGTGAACGCTGATTTCCCACCTCCAGTGCCCCCCTGATCCTTCTTTTTTCTCGTTCCAGCGAAGGATGCTCTTGACGGATCACGTTGCATTCCGTGATTTCCGAGCAGCCGTTCCCTCATCTTTCGTTCGTCTCGGTTCCCCCTGACTTCAGCTGCCGAAACAGCGCAGCCCCTGTACGTCCTGAATATGAATCGTACGGCCATTTACCTTCACCAATCCCTGTTGGCTCAGGCTCTTCAAAATCCTGGAAAAGGTTTCCGGTTTGATGGAAAGCCGGGATGCAAGGATCTGCTTGGAGGTGGTCAGTTCGACATCCGCAGTATCCGCATTGCAATCCACGATCTGCTGCAACAGATAGTGAACCAGTCGGTAGGTGGCGTTCTGAAGCGTCAGATTGTCGATCTCGTTGACGAAAATGTGCAAACGGTAACTCATGTCCGCCATCAGGCGAAAACAGGTCTCCCTGGAATCATAGAGTATCTGCAGAAAGGTTGCGCTGTCCACGGCCAGCACTTCACTGGGCATCAGCGCCTCCGCATTGACCGGATAGACCCTTTTCTTCATGAACAGCACGGCTTCTGCAAAAGGCTGTCCCGGATGGACCACCTCGATGACATGCTCGGTCCCTTCCATGGAGAGCCGTGAAAGCTTGACCTGCCCGCTACACAGCCGGAAGAACCGATCTGCCGGTTGATCCTGCTGAAACAGGATCTCTCCTTCATCGAGATGCAGGATCCGGGAGTGCTTGGCGATCAGGGCCCGTTGCTCGGGAGTGAGTGCCGAGAAGAGGATATGCCTGCGAAGCTCCTTTTCGACATCGTGGCGGTTTTTCATGACAGACGGACACATGCGGAACGCTCGACAAACCTTCTTCCCCGTGGCGAAAACAGGGGGGCCTGCTTTGAATTGTAGCCCCAACGGGGGATTTGGATAAGCGGGAATGTGCCGCCACTTGACCTGTGTCAATTCCGGCTCGGGCAATGTGTTTCTGCCGCCCAATGGATGTGACTTCAGAAAAGCGGATCGTTTTTCTATGTTTGAAACCAGTTCAGCTTGTCCCTCAATTTCACCACCTCACCCACGATGATCAGCGTTGGCGGTTTGGGCTGCTCCTTCTCGGCGAGCGCGGGCAATGTGGCGAGCGTACCGGTATGGACCCGCTGCCGCGGGGTGGTGCCACGCTCCACCAGCGCCGCAGGCATGTCGGCAGATACCCCGTGGGCCAGCAACCGTTCGCATATCAGCGGCAGGGCCATCAGCCCCATATAGAACACCACGGTCTGCCTGGGCTGCGCCAGCATCTCCCAGTTCAGGTCCAGTGTTCCATCCTTGAGATGGCCGGTCACGAACACCGCTGCATGGGCATGGTCCCGGTGGGTGAGGGGAATTCCCGCATAGGAGGCGCAACCGGATGCCGCAGTGATTCCAGGCACCACCTGGAACGGGATGCCCTCTTCGGCCAGGGTATCGATCTCCTCCCCTCCCCTTCCAAAAATGAAGGGATCACCTCCCTTGAGGCGCACCACCCGCTTGCCCTCCCTGGCCAGCCGGACCAGCGTCCGGTTGATATCCTCCTGACACATCACATGATGACTGTTCTCCTTGCCCACATAGATGCGCTCGGCGTCCCGTCTCACCAGATCCACGATGGCAGGGTCCACCAGCCGATCGTACAACACCACGTCCGCCCGTTGCATCAGGCGCAGGGCTCGAAAGGTGAGCAGATCGGGATCACCGGGTCCGCCACCGATGAGATACACCTCCCCCTCTCCGCCGGAGGGCTCACGCCGTTCCAGTGCGATTTCCATCAGTCTGTCGGCTTCGTCCAGATGGCCGGAAAAAACCCGTTCTGCGATGCCCCCCTGCAGCACCTCCTCCCAGAAACGCCGCCGATCCGCCGGGTCCGAGAAGCGCTCCTTCACCCGATCGCGAAAACGGCTCGCCAGCTCCGCCAATCGTCCGTAACCTGCTGGAATCAGCGATTCCAGCCGGGCGCGGATGAGACGTGCCAGCACCGGCGAGGCGCCACCGGTGGAGACCGCGGCTATCACCGGCGACCGATCGATGATCGAAGGCATGATGAAACTGCTCAACTCGGGCTGATCCACCACATTGACCGGGATACGGCGGGCCTGCGCCAGTTCGGAGAGCTCGCGGTTCACCCCGGCGTCGTCGGTAGCGGCCACCACCAGACAGACATCGCGCAGATCCTCCGCGGTGAAAACCCGCGGTAGATGTTCGATCTTCCCCTCTCGCTCCAGTGCCTCCAGAGTGGCACCCAGTTCGGGAGAGACGACGCGGATGCGTGCACCTGCCCGCAGCAGCAGCCCCACCTTCCGCGCGGCGACCTCCCCACCGCCAACCACCAGACAGGGTTTGGACTTGATATCGAGAAATATCGGCAGCAGCTCCATAGAGGGTATCGATCTCCATCAGCGGTCGATTTCCGGTTTGCCCAACAATCTGCCGAAAAACCAAGTTTTTCAGCAGCCTGCAAGCAGCACAAGGAAACCAGGATCATGCTTTTCGGTTTCTGTGGCTGAAAAAGCCAGAGGTGGCTTTTCAACGTCCTGTTAGTATAACCGGTTCACCCCGACACGGCTCAATGACTGGTACCGGCGGAGCGGCTCAGCTTGTTGTGCACGTTGTATTTTCCCGAAGGCTTGGACATGGGAATCCGTTTCACCTCTTTCAGGGTATGGGCATCGTAGACGATGATGGCTCCCTCCTTGTCCCAGATACTCAACAGGGCGTAGGAGCCGTCCTTGGTGAATTCAACATGTGCCGACACCTTGCCAGGCACCGGCCGCAAGGTCTTGACGATCTCCAGCGTCTGTTTGTCTATGACATGCACGGCATCACGATTGGGACCGAAAAAGACATCCACCCAGGCATAGGGGCTGTTCTCATGACTGCGCATGAAGAACCCGGGACCCAGGGTCTCGATATGCTTGATGGTCTTCCAGTTGGTCATGTCGATGACCGTAACGATCCCCCGCTTCATGTTGGGGGTCGCCAGTACCGTCCGACCATGGTATTTCCAGGTGATGCCGGAGCCCAGATGGGGCATCCCGGTCAGGTCCAGCTCCCGGACCACCTTGCCCTTGTCCAGATCCACCACCTGACTCTTGCCACTGCGGGAGGTGCCGATGATGAGGGTGTATTCCTGATTCAGGAAAAAGTCGTCCAGATAGGTTTCGAGGTGAATTCGATGGATGGGGAAAAGGGGTGCCGCGCCCCTCCCGGGATAGGCAATCTCCCACGCCTCCGGAATATCCTTGAGGGCCACGATGAAGCTTTGCCGGGGCTCGGCGGCATAGACCGCGCTGACCCGGGAGCTGTGTCCCTTGCCGTCCTCCACCGGGATCACCCGCAGGGGCGTAAGGTCCCTGCCATCCAGCACCACCAGGGTGTGGGGAAGGTAGTTGGCCACCATCACGTAGCGTCCGTCGGCAGAGACGGCCAGGTTCCGGGTGTTGATCCCCGCGCGAATCTCCGCCACATACTCCAGGTTGTAGATGTCGTACTTGCTGATCCAGCCATCCCTGGAGGCGAAAAAGACGTAACGGCCGCCGTTGCTGTACTTGGGCCCCCCATGGAGCGCGAAGCGGGTCCGGAAACGATGGATGGGCTCGAAGCGATCGCCATCCAGCAGGGTGGCGTGATGGTCTCCCAGCTCCACCACGATGAACAGGTTCTGCAGATCGGCAGAGAAGCGCGGCTTGTCGGGCAACTCTCCGGGGGCGTGATAGACCGCATGGCTGGCCCGAATCTGCCGCATCCCCCATTCCGGAATATTCTCGAGCGGAGTGTAGATATACTCCACAAGAGATTGAATTTCTTTGTCATTCAGTTTTTCACCAAACGCCGGCATCTGCGTGGCGGGCGCGCCATCCCGGATTACGTTCCGGGCTGCTTTCCTGCGCAGCCGCTTCAGATTCTCGGGTAGCAGCGCCGGACCCATGGCGCCCAGCCGATCCGCCCCGTGACATTCTGCGCAGTGCTGCGCGTACAGCTTGCCGGCATTCACGGGTGGTTCCTCGGCGTCGGCGGATGCGCACAAAAAACCGGCGAACGCCAGAGGCAACACAGGCAAGAGGCGGAGCGCCACCGACCGGGAGCTCATCGACCCGCCACCCTTCTGCCCGAACCCTCCGGGCGTTCTCCGCAGAGACCGATCTCCTCATCGGTGAGGTAGCAACCGGGATCCTCGGCCCAGGGATCACCGGTCAGCTGGAGCGCGCGAATCCGGGTGTTGCCCCCGCAGATGTCGAAGTGGCGACATTCGCCGCAGCGGCCACCGATGACGCGCGGCCTCGCCTTGAGCCCCGCCATGACGGGATCGCTCGTGTCCATCCAGATCTCGGAAAAGGGGCGCTCCCGGACGTTGCCGAGGCTGTAGTGCCACCACATGGTGTCGGGGTGCACGTTTCCCAGGTTGTCGATATTGGCCACGTTGACCCCGGAGCTGTTGCCACCCCAGCGGACCAGCTTCGCCCGCAGCTGCTCTTGCCGGGCCGGGAAGCGACGTGCCGCCCAGTGCAGCAGATAGACCCCGTCGGCGTCGTTGTTGCCGCTGACGAACTCGGTCCCCAAGCCCGCCTGCGCATCCTCCAGCGCCTGCCGGAACAGGAGATCCATCGCCCGGCGCGTGGTCTCGAAGAAAGCGTCGCTCCCCCGGTTCCGGTTGCCACGGCCGGCATAATTGAGGTGGGAAAAGTAGAATTTTTCCACCCCCTCTTGCTTCATCAGCCGCAGCAGTGCCGGCAGATCGGCCGCATTCCCCTCGGTCATGGTGAAACGCAGCCCTACCTTGATATCCCGCGCCCGGCACAGCCGTACCCCACGCAGAGCTGCATCGAAGGCCCCCTGCTTGCGCCGGAAGGCATCGTGGGTCTCGCGCATCCCATCGATACTGATCCCGACATAATCGAAACCCACCGCCTCAATCGCATCGATGTTGCGTTCGTCGATCAATGTCCCGTTGGAAGAGAGGGCCACATAAAAGCCCATGCTCTTGGCGCGATGGGCGATGTCGAAGATGTCCGGCCGCAGCAGCGGCTCACCTCCCGACAGGATCAGGACCGGCACCCGAAAGCGATGCAGATCGTCCATCACCCGGCACACCGTATCGAAGTCCAGCTCCCCCGGAAAATCCTTGTCGGCGGAGATGGAGTAGCAGTGCTTGCAAGTGAGATTGCAGCGCCGCACCAGATTCCAGATCACCACCGGTCCCGCCGGAACCCTGGCAGGGGTCGAAGGACCCGGTTCCAGCAGCTCTCGCATGAAATGGGAGATACGGAGCATCAACCACCTCCAGAGCCGGAAGGGATGCGCAACCCGGTCTTCTTCAGGATCCGGGTACTGAAGAGGATCTCGTGGCCCCGACTGTGCTCCCCCAGCATGTCGGCAATGATGGCCACTTTCGCCTCCACCTCCTTCCGATCGCGGCCGTGCACCATGGCGAACAGATTGTAGCGCCAGATCGGCAGGCGGCGAGGCCGGTGGTAGGCGTGGCTGACGAAGGAGAGTGCTCCAATCCTCCGCCCCCAGTGATCCACCTCCTCGTCGGTCACATCCCAGACCGACATGCCGTTGCCGCGAAAACCCAGCCGGTAGTGGTTGGGGACCGCACCGATGCGGCGGATCACTCCTTCCCGCTGCATGCGCTCCATCCGCTCCATCACCTCCTCCGCCGTCACCCCCAGCTTCCCGGCGATGTGGCGATAGGGCTCGGGAACCAGCGGCAACCCCTCTTGGGTGGCGAGTACGATCTGGCGATCCAACGGATCCAGAGCCCGCTCTACCCCTTCTCTCTCACCCATTTCCACCGCCCTAGACATCGAACCGCAACCCCACGAAATACTCTGCTCTCTTCGGCATGTCATGGACCGGCAGTCCGGTCTCCCGTTCGATCTCGTCCAATACCTCACGGATGCGTCGCGGGGTTTCAGTCGCCAGCACGAACCACATGTTGAGCTCATGCTCACGCCGATAGTTGTGTGCCACCTCTGGGAAGGCGTTCACCCGCCGGGTCACCTCCTCGAAACGCTCCTCCGGAACCGCCATGGCGCAGAGGGTGAGCCCCCCGCCCATCCTGCCGGCATTGAACAGAGGGCCGAAACGGGACAATACCCCCTGCTCCAGCATTCGTTGCAAACGTTCCAGCAGTTCTTGCTCGTCGATGCCCAGTTCGGCGGCGGCCCTCGCATAGGGCCGCTCGCAGATGGGAAAACCCGCCTGCAGCCTATTGACGATGGCGCGGTCCACGGCATCCAGGTTCAACGGTAACGCCCTCCCCGCTGCTTGAACCGGCGGACACCGAACAGCAGGCGGTGGGGATACCCGGTCAACCCCAGCTCCGCGGCCATCTTCCCGACCGTCTCTTTCACCTCGTCACGCCTCCTGCCATGGACCATGCAGTACAGGTTGTAGGGCCACTGGGGCAGATGCCTGGCCCGCTGGTAACAAAGGGTGACCCAGGGCTGGGCCCCCAGCACCCTGCCCACCTCCTCCACCTGCCCGTCCGGAACATCCCACACCACCATCGCATTGGCCCGATAGCCCAGCTCCCGGTGGCGCACCACCACGCCGAAGCGGCTCATGATCCCTTCCCGTTGCATCTTGTCGAGACGCTGAATCACCTCCTCCTCCCCCATGCCCAGCTTCTTGCCCAGCTCCGCATAGGGGTGGCTCACCAGCGGCAGACCGTCCTGGATGACGGAAATCAGCCGATAATCCTGCTCGCTCAGGACCACAACGGAAACCCCAGATCGATGTGGAATGCCCGCTGCAGCGGCAGGCTCATCACCGACAGGCCGGTGTGCTCTTCGATCTGCTCCAGCACCTGCTGCAGACGCGCCGGGTCGGGTGCGGTCACCACGAACCAGAGATTGAAGCGGTGATCCCGCTCATAGTTGTGGTTCACCTCGTCAAAGGCATTGACGTAACGGGCCACCGCCTCCAGTCGCCTGCGGGGCACCGCCATCGCCGCCAGGGTACTGGCCCCCACCCGCCTCGCCCGGAATACCGGACCGATCCGGGAGATATATCCCCGCTCCTGAAGGGACCGCAAGGTGTCGATGACCTCTCTTTCGCCGACCCCCAGCCGCTCCGCTACCTGCGCAAACGGAGCGGACGAGAGCGGAAAATGGTGCTGGAACTCATCCAGCAGACGCCGCTCCAGCAGATCCAGATCCTCCACCTCCTCCCGGCGTCCGGGAGAGGCAGAAAGCGGGCCACTGCTACGAGGTTCCATCGGCATGGTCACAATCCTGTCTCGTGCGCACGCGCGGTGAAGAAGATCCCACTGGGTTTGGTCACTGGCAGGGAACCGATCCGGGCGAGGGAACGGGTATCGAAGACGGCCACCCGATCCTCATCCCGCAGCGATATCCAGACCGCCTCGCCGCGGGGAGTGAACTCCATGTGCAAGGCCCCCTTGCCGGGTTTGAGGGTTTTGATCACCTTCAGGCTCTCGCTGTCCACCACCTGAATGGTGTCGTTGTTGGGAAAGGCGAAATTGACCCAGATCTGCCGCCCATCGGGCCGGGCCACGGCGAACACGGGCTGCCCATACAGCGCCACCCGCCCCCGCTCTTCCCATCTTTCGGTATCCACTACCAGAAGCTCGTGGTGTCCCACGGCAGGCAGAAAGGCCTTCGTTCCGGCGATGGCCCACCCTTCCAGATGCGGCATCTTGTAGACCGGCAGCCTCTTCTCACCCCGGCCATAGTGCTCGAGGATCCGTTTCACCCCCCGCTCGGGGTGCCACAGATCCAGCAGTGCCAATCCATCCTCTCCGAACAGGCCGGCGAGATAGTATCTCCCATCCGGCGAGATCAGGGCATCATACGGCTGCCGCCCTATCCCCTCGAATCTGTGGATGCGGGGGGAAGCCGGCTCGCCGAGATCGGCAATCCAGATCTCGCCGGTATCGAACAGGCTGAATACGAAAAGCTGCCCCGGCGCATCCACCAGACCGACAGTCTTGGAACGCTTCTCCTTTCCAATGGGCGTGGCGGGAATATCCGCAACCAGCTCCAGGGTCTCTGCGGAGAAGACATTCACCCCTCCGGGCTCATAGTTGGAAACGGCGATCAACCGGCCATCCTGCGATATCGCGCCCCCAATGCTGTTTCCTCCCTGGACGATACGCCGGACCAGCTTCCCGCAGAGCAGGTCCACCTTGGACAGCCCGCCATCCCGGCCGAACAGATAGGCGTATCGCTCGTCACGGGAATAGACCGCAGAAGCATGGGAGAGATCTCCCAGCCCTTCGACTCGCCAAAGCACTTCCCGCCGGGTGGTATCCACCACCACCACGCTGCCGCTGGCCCGTTCCACCACGATCCCCAGATCCCCGGTTCCCCTCGTCGGGCAACCGGCGGCCTGCGTCGCGCCGGCCAGCAGAGAGAGAACGAAAAAGAGCGCGAGGCGAGTCACGGAACATCCCCCTGCTTGAGCCGTTCGGCCAGCCAGTTCGCCTCCTGCTGCGAAAGAAAGGGGCTCCATGGTGGCATCGGTGTCCCGGGCCGGCCGTTCAGAATGGTGGCAGCCAGTTGCTCAGTGGAATAGGATCGAAGACGTTCCGGTTCGAGGGCCGGCCCAAGGCCCCCCTTCAGGCGCATGCCATGACAGGCGCCGCAGTCCTGTCTGAGCAGATGGATCAGCTCCCGTTGCCGCTCCGGAGTGAGCGTAGCGGAAGAAGCGACACCCCACCCTGCCACGAGGACGACCACGGCCAGGTGAAGAAAAAGGCGGCTTTTCGGCATCGTTCTCCTCGAGGATTTAACAAAAGGCACATCGCCACTCCTGGTTTCGAATGTATCAGCTTACCTTTCGGAGGAACATTGATGTCGATCAAGGCCGCAGGTGAATATATATTCGATATACAACTTTATTGGCCTGTCCACCGATCGCAGAGATCGATGGAACAGCCGTGGAGTTACATCATCCGGGAGAGGCCTCATCCAATTTTTCCATGGGGGAGCCGGCCGGTTCGAAATCCCGGAGCACAGAACCGCCGGCTGCACGGAGCGCTACACGCCCTTGGAAACCGCGTCACTTCCCGGACCAACCATCGCTCCATTGCAGTTGTTATCGGATGGCAGTAAAGGAAAGGCCCCGCCTCTGTATCCACCTTCATTCAGATGGTAAACCCGGCGGGGCCGCGATATGGAAAGACTCGGCAACGGGAAGCCCTTTGGCTATCCTGCCAATGGCGAAACTACGCGCTTACTTCGGGGAAAACCTGCCCTCCTCACGCTGCCGCGGTGGCCGCTGCCTTTCTCCTCCGGCTGATGCCCAGCAGTGCCAGGATCCCGGAACCAAACAGCCACAGGGCAGCAGGAACCGGAACGGGGGCGGTAATCACCCGGGCCTGGTCCAGAGACCAACTCTTGGTATTGATATGAAGGGTGAAATCATTCACCAGATAGCTGTTGTCCTGGTCGAAAGATTCATATTTGCGAGCGCCCACCCCGCCGGGATAGGCCGTGCCCGCAGCCCCCAGCACCGAATCGGACGCGTCCAGATTACTCGAGCTGAAAATGACTGCTATGATCTTCTGGGAAAAGGTCAAATCCCCCCCAACCTCTTTTCCGCCCGTCACGGGATCGAAGTGGACGAAATAACTGGTCAAACGGGTGCCTGCGGCAATCGTTCCGCCCCCTCCATTCGCAAGGTTTCCTCCATTACTGGCAAACCAGTCGACCGCCAAAGGAGCACCCAGCGTAGTGGTTTTCTCCTCGAACACGTAGAAATTGGAGTCGCTCGTGAGGGATCCCGCCTCCACCGACGGCGGTACGTCGATAACGGTCCCCTCTCCCGATGCAACCACCGACGCATGCGCAAAAGAGGCGGCGAACCACAGCGCTCCTCCCACAACCAGAGCACCCACACTACGCACCCCAATCACCTTTTCAATCATCATCTCGATGGCTCCCACTCAATAACTCAAACCCGGCGACACAAGCCGCCTGTACACAGCTTACGAGAGAACCAGCCAAAAGCATGCCATCCAAAATTATCTCTTGTTTTTCAACACTCTGCCTCAGGCCGTTCACCTGGAATCCATCTTGTCTGTATAAAAAACAGACACTTTGCGGGCAAATCCAGGTCCTTCACGTCCCGAATTTCTCCGGAAGCGGCTCAAACAGCCCATTGAATCAAGTTGTTACGACACACTCTCTGGCGATTCATCAATGTAAAGATAGCTGACATGCCCTACAGATTGCGCAACGCCCTCGTCGCCTCGTCTCTTCCCCAAAAGTCGGTCTCACTATCCAAAGCCACTTGAAGATGCTGTCTGGCCAGATCCTTCTTCCCCGCTTTTCGATAGGCCATTCCCAAATGATAGTTGAAGATGGCCGTTTTCGGAGATTTTTTCACCGCCTCCTTCAACAAATCCGTCGCTTTTTCATATTCCCCCAGCTTATAATATATCCAGCCGATGGTATCCAGATAGTTGGGGTTTGCGGATTTTTCGAAACGACTGGCCAATTTCAAAGCCCGTTGCAGGCTGGCTGTATCGTTCCGGTGCTCGGTGAGCAACGCAGCGAGGTTGTTGGCGGCAATCTCGTTGTTGGGATATCTATTCAGTACCTCCTCATAGAGCCGTATCGCTTCTTCGTATGCCCCTATCGTTTCGTACAGACCGGCGACGGCTACCGCAGTCGCCTCATCATCCATATCCATTTCACGACTCGCCTTTTTGACGAGCCTCACCGCCTTTTCGGACTCACCCTTCCTTACATGGAGCATCGCCAGATTTCTGACCGGGGTGAGCCATCCTTTTTTTGCGGAGATGGCTTTGCCGAAAGACTCCATCGCCTTCCATTCCTCTCCCGCGGAGAGATAGAGTTCACCCAGCAGATTGTAGTACCCCCCCTCGTCGCCTGGAGATCTCTTGATCTCGTGCCGCAACCGGGAGATGGCTTTCTCCAGATCCCCTTTGGCCACATAGACTCTGACCAGGGAAACCACGGGTCCGGCCTCTCCCGGTGCTTTGTCCACTGCCCGCTCCAGCTCCCTGAGTGCCGCATCGTACTGCTTGTTGGCCAGGAAGATCTGTCCCAGCTTGAGGTGCCCGACAGGTTCCCTCGGATAGGCCTGAATGAGCTTCTGCGCGAACTCCTCCGCCCGTTTCCAATCGCCATTGCGGGCGTAGAGATCCACCATCGCCTGCAACCCGCGTCGGTCGGAAGGCGCCACTTCCAGCAATGCCTTCACCGCCTCGTGCGCCCGATCGTATGCCTTTTGTGCTACCAGCAGATTTATCAGCGCATAGTGGGCCTCCAGCGCCCGCGGGTCGATCTTGATGGCCTTGCGCAGGTTTTCCTCGGCAAGCTCCGGTGCATCATTGCGCAGGTTGGCTTTCGCCAACAGGATCAGCACCGGCACCGAGCGAGGGTTGTCCTGCAGTATGGTGCGAAAGTCGGCGATCGCTTTCTTTGCTTCCCCCCGCTCCAGCATGAGCCGCCCCCGCGTCAGAAGCGCCTGGGGATCGCGGGGATTGTTTGCCAGCACCTCCGCAATCAGTGATTCTGCTTCGGTTCGTTTTCCCGCAGCCAAATGGAGTGTCGCCAGCTCGTTCATCGCCCTGTGGGCCTCGGGCGTCCCTTTCTTCTCCTCGATGATTTCACGATAGAGTTTCTCGGCCCGCTCGGCCTGCCCCTTCTCCCTGTAGATGCCGGCCAGCGCAAACCGGGCCCTGTATGCCTCCGGATTTCTCTTTATGAACGCCCCAAGCTCCTGCTCCGCTTCGTCCAGACCACGCCTCTCACGCAGGAACTGTACCAGCAGAAGCTCGCGTTCCTCATCTTCCGGCGATTCGGCAACGGCCTTGCGCAACACCTTTTCCGCATCTTCCGGGCGGTTCAACCTGACATAGAGTTGCGCCAGCTGTGCCCTGTAGAGTCTTTTGCCCGGATAACGCCCGATGCTGTCGCGCAGCAGCTTCTCCAGCGCGGCCGTCTCCCCGTTCTGCCAATAGATCTCGATCAACTTGCGACGCAACAGTTCGGAATCGGGTAGCCGCTCCAATCCACCCTTCAACACCTCTATCGCCTTGCCGCCCTGTTTCGTTCCTTGATACAAAGAAGAGAGCAAAAGGATCGTCTCGGCGTTGTCGGGCGCCAGTCGATAGGCCTCTTCTGCTCGCTCGACTGCCCCGAGGGTATCCCCCTGACGAGCGAGCACCGCACCTTCCAGTGCTATCGCTTCGGGGTTGCCGGGTTCATCGGCGAGCAGTGAGCGGACCAGCTCCATCGCCTTGTCGTTCTGCTGGCTCAAGAGGTAGTATTTCGCCACCTTGAGCCGCCCGGGAACACTCTTCGGCTCCAATTCGAGCACTGCCAGGAAGTGAGAGAAGGCCTTCTGCAGGTTTTGCTGTTGCTCGTAGGTGAGCCCGAGATGGTAGTGCCCTTCGACGCTTTTCGGATTGATTTGCAAGGCGTTCTTCAGCTCTATCCTGGCCTTGTCATAGTTGCCTTCCTGATAGAACGCCTTTCCCTTCTCCAGGTACTTGGCCGCCTGTTCGTCGGCCCCACAGGCCGCGACGAGAAGTGCCACCATCAGGATGGACAGACATTGTTTCCATTGAGATATCATTTTTTCACGCTCCCGAGGCAGAAAAACCCCCTTCATCTTTTCTGTGATTCCGTTGTCTCGAACAGTTGCGATGTCGCGAACCGTCCCCCCAATACTCTCATGGATGACTGGCCAATCTGGAGGCGGACCGGTCCAAAGAATCCCTCCCCGGAATATACTCTTCGAGTTCGGCCGTAACGGCCCTGGCAAAGTCATCGAGTCGACTCTCCGCTCCGGAGACATCTTCGCCCGGTGACACGAAGGTGATCAGGCGAACCAACGCCCCGTCGGTGCGATTCTTCGTCAGGGCGTCCCAGAACAGATACCACTTGACCAGATACTCATTGGTGATCACACGCCCCCGCTGCTGGAACCAGTAATAGACCAGCTGCCTGTGATCACCCTTCCGGATCTCGACGCGGTTCACTCGAAGGGGAATTCCGTTCACGGAAGCTCCCGGAATGGCTCTTTCCCTTAGATCGACCATTCGCCAACCATCTCCCGGCAGACAGGAACGGGGGGAATGGGCGGATTCCCCCTTGCGCTGGGAACCGTAATAGGCAACGTAGAAATTGACCATATGCCCGTCATCGTCATGGTAATTGGCCATGATATAGTCGTCGAACTTGAGCGCGTCGATGTAAATCTGTTCCATCTGCTCCCCAATCCCTTCCCACCGGCCGATCTTCAGCGGGAAGGAGGAGAAATTGGCACGCTGAGGGATGATCTCCTCCCTTCGTTCCAACATGGTAGAGGAAATAGCCGCTGCCATGATGACGAGGGCGGACACACCCAGGGATCTCGGCATGGTTCGATAACGAACCGCCGCCCCCTTGGGGGTAGGCTCCGGAAAATCCAGGCCGAAGACCTCCCGCAGCGGTCGGTTGCCGTCACGCCCAACCTTGGACAGCAACCACATCTCGGCGAGAAGGATCCCCAGACAGCTCATGAAGATGAACCAGCCCTCGAAATCGTGCAGAAAACCCTCGGCCATGGCGATTCCCTTGTAATCGACGAGAATCCCGGTAATGCCGATACGAACACTGTTCATCAAAACCGTAATCGGGATGCTGGAAAGGAAGATGAGTGCCCTTTTCCACAGTGCCCCCTTGAAAAAATAGGCGCACAGGAAAGCCAGACTCATCAGGGGAAACAGATAACGCAATCCACTGCAGGCCTCCACCACCTGCAGCTGATAGCTACCCAGATCGATGACGTTTCCTTCCAGATAGACGCTGACCCCGAACAGACGGATGACCGCAACCCCCAACTGGGACGAAAGAAGCTGGAGCAAGGAGGAAAGATTGTTGAAAAGAAACGACGGCAAGGGAATCATGAATCCCAGAAAGAGCAGTGGAATCCAGATTTTGCGCATCCCCTTCCATCCCACGAGACAGAAGGCCACACCGAACAATGTCACCAGGAAAGCATACTGGATAATGATGTAGAGGGTACTCAGCTCTCCCAGGAAGTAGAGGGCTATTCCAGCGAGAACGATGAAGACACCGGTCCAGGAGTCGTCGAACCGGATTCTTTCCAGCTGGTCCTTCCTTTGCCAGATGAGGAACGCCACCACCAAAGGAATCATATAGCCATGGCTATACTCCTCCGTACCCCATGCCCGGATGGTGGCAGAAAGTCCTTCTCTGAAGATAAAAGCCAGCAGCCCACCTATGCCCAGCAAGACGCCCCACATCCAGACGGGCGCTCTCCAGACGGTTTGTCGCACAGGTCTTTCTTCTTCCACGGATACCCCCCTCCCTGTTCAACGGCTCCAGACAGGACATGCTACACCCGAAACCCGGTGATCCAGCGACGCAGCGCTTATATCCACTCTGATCCGATGTCCTGATTCATCGTGTCGGGTTCGAGACAGCCCTTTTCAAAGGCCGATCTCCATCAACGAACGGTGAGGCCCACGACTCCGGCCACACCCTTTCTTTTATATATTATTCTTCCAATATATCATGATATTAAAACAAATAATATGACGCCTCAACCCATCCACTCATGATCGGTTGACGGTTCACGGAGCACAGATGATATCATCATCTATCGGCATGACCGGCTCCCTCCTGCCAGCAGAGCCGCCTCATGTTTGGTGCCGACGAGAGGAGTCGAACCTCCGACCTACTGATTACGAATCAGTTGCTCTACCAACTGAGCTACGTCGGCAATCAATCTGGGCCTCCGGCATCAGGAGACGTTCCTGCAACGCAATACCTTCCAGTAACCGAACAGGTTGACGCTGCGCATCTCGACCACTTCCAGCCCCGTCTTCTGGAGAAAATCATCGAGGTCGAAGTCCGGACGGAATCCGGCGAGCTTCGACAGCGGGGCGAGAAGGTTTTCGGCCGACTTCAACAACGGATTGCGGGAGCGGAAATGGTTGGCTATGAATATGTCGCCCTCCGGCTTGCACACCCGCGACATCTCCCTGACCAGTTGAACCGGATCGGGAACAACCGATACCACATACATCGCCACCACCTTGTCGAAACTGTTGTCGCTGAACCGCATCGCTTCGGCATCCATCTCCAGGACAGCCTCCACCTGATTCAGCTCCTCCAGTTCCACTCGCCGTCGGGCCTTCTCCAGCATCTCCGCCGAAATATCGATCCCGGTGACCCTCACATCCTCGGGATAGAGCGGCAGCGAGAGACCGGTACCGACGCCGACTTCCAATATACTGTCCCCGGGACGGCACTCCATCGCATCGATGATGGTTTTGCGGCCTGGATGGAAAATGGGGCCGAACAGGACATCATAGATGCGGGCATAACGTCGATAGGCCGTCTTGATTGCATCGATGTTCATCGCGAGCCAAACACTCCCTTTTCCTGCATCGACTGCTGTCGATCCGGGGCATCAATCCAAACAGGGACGCCCGCCGTCCTGACGCACCCACAAGCCGAGCCGCAGTCCTGTTATCCTATTATATAATTTCGAAGCGATGAAGGCTGCCCTCTCGTTGCGGGCATGTCACGGCAATTCGACGCCTCTCCACCTGTCTGGAACGAATGGTGGGCCGTCCGCGACTCGAACGCGGGACCATCGGATTAAAAGTCCGGTGCTCTACCAACTGAGCTAACGGCCCTCAAGCACAGAAGGCGCCTATGATATAGCAGTTGCCGCAAAAAACAAAGGGCCATCCCTGCCCTCGAGAAAAGCCGTTCACCGTAATGAGGTTCGGCAGAGCTCCTGATCCAGTATTGGATTCATGACAGGGCAAATGTTCCAGCCTACCGATGTTCAAATGGATACCGTGATGCCCTGCGACGTCCCATGCTTTGCTTGCATTCCGCTGGTTCACTTGAACACAGCGAGCTACCGTAGAATCAGGGGCGACCGACGAAACATTGAGGTTAACATCAAATCGGTTTAAGGGGTATACTGCACAAATTTGGCAAAAGAGAAAATAGCACCATCTGATTCCATGCGTTATCAAACCGACGATCTGCGCATCGTAGATATCAAGGAGGTCCTGCCGCCGGTTGAGCTCCACGAGGAGCTCCCCCTGAGTGAAGCGGGTTCGGAGACCGTCTCTTCCACACGGCGAAAGATTCACGACATCCTGAGTGGCGCAGACGATCGACTGCTGGTGGTCATGGGGCCGTGCTCCATTCATGACGTCGATGCCGCCATGGAGTATGCGGGCAGGCTCAGGCGGCTGATGTCCGAGGTGAAGGATGAGATCTGCCTGGTGATGCGGGTCTATTTCGAAAAGCCGCGCACCACAGTAGGCTGGAAGGGACTGATCAATGACCCTGATCTGGATGGCAGTTTCCAGATCAACAAGGGTCTCCACCTGGCACGCAAGCTGCTTACCGGCCTGGCCGACATGGGTGTTCCCGCGGGAACCGAGTTTCTCGATCTGATCAGCCCCCAATACGTGGCCGATGCAGTGAGCTGGGGCGCCATTGGAGCACGAACCACGGAGAGCCAGGTTCACCGTGAGCTGGCCTCCGGACTCTCCTGCCCGGTGGGGTTCAAGAACAGCACCGACGGTAGCCTCAGAGTGGCCATCGATGCCATCGGTTCCGCCTCGCATCCCCATCACTTCCTCTCGGTCACCAAGGCGGGCCGCTCCGCCATCTTCTCCACCGCTGGAAACAAGGATTGCCACATCATCCTCAGAGGTGGAACCAGTGGTCCCAACTACGACGAGAAGAGCATCCGCAAGGCGGTGGCCGAACTGGAACACGCGGGACTGCCCTCCCGGCTGATGGTGGACTGCAGCCATGCCAACAGCCAGAAGCTGCCCGAGCGTCAACTGGTGGTCGGCAGGGATCTCGCGGTACAGATGGCGGGGGGAAACCGTAATATCATGGGAGTGATGATCGAGAGCCACCTCGTCGCCGGCCGACAGGATGTGCTCCCTGGCAAACCACTCACCTTTGGGCAAAGCATCACCGATGCATGTATCGGCTGGGAAGAGAGCGAGGCCCTGGTCCACGAGCTGGCCGCTGCGGTACAGAAAAGACGAAAGGCCGGAGATGGGCCATGATCCTCCCCCTCGGTTGAACCACTCCCGGCCCATCTGGTCTATCCAGTGAAATCCAAAGTTTCAATCAGACACAAGGAAATCAATGTGAAGAAAGTCCAAACACTATCTCTGCTCTCACTGGCGACGCTGCTTGCTGCTCCTCTGCATGGCTCTGCAACTGAACTCAAGACCGAGACCCAGAAGTTCAGCTATATCATTGGTTACCAGATCGGCTTCAACCTCAAGCGGGAAGGCGCCGACGTGGACACCGCAGTACTCGCCGAGGCCATTCAGGAAGCCTTGAGCGGCAAAAAACCCAGGCTCTCCCAGGAGGAGATGCAGGCCACCATGAAATCGGTGCAGCAGAAAAAGGTCGCGGAGCGCAAGGCCCTGCTGGAGAAAAACGAAAAGGCCGGTAAGGAGTTCCTTGCTGCAAACAAAAAGAAGCAGGGGGTCGTTGAGCTGCCCTCCGGCCTGCAGTACAAGGTGATCAAGGCGGGCAGTGGGGCCCAGCCCACCGCCAACGATACGGTCACCGTACACTACAGGGGGCGCTTGATCAATGGCAAACAGTTCGACAGTTCCTACGATCGCGGTCAGCCAGCCACCTTCCCGCTCAATGGTGTCATCAAGGGATGGCAGGAGGCGCTGCCCCTCATGAAGGAAGGGGCGAAGTGGGAGATCTACGTGCCCTCCGAACTGGCCTACGGTGCAAGAGGTGCCGGCGGCGACATCGGACCGGGTGAAACGCTGATCTTCGATATCGAACTGCTCAAGGTGGAAAAACCGGATCAGAAGAAACAGCCCGCAGAGCAATAACAGGCACACATACCACGGCGGTCTGTCTCCATCGGCCGCCGCGGCTCCTTTTACCAACCAAGTATCCCCCGGCCTTTGCCCGGGGGATACTTACTATTCCCTTCCCAACCGCTTCTCCACCTCCAGCACGTGGCGGGTAGTCATCAGCACCGTGTCCGGGTTGAGGCTCATGGAGTCGATCCCCAGCTCCACCAGATACTCCGCCATCTCCGGGTAGTCCGACGGGGCCTGGCCACACAGCCCCGAATGGCGACCGTTACGGCGCGCACCCTCCACCGCCAGGCGAATCATCTGCTTGACCCCCGGATCCCGCTCATCGAAATCGAAGGAGACCATCTCCGAATCCCGATCGACGCCTAGCGTGAGCTGGGTCAGATCGTTGGATCCAATGGAGAATCCATCGAACAGCTCGGCGAACCGGTCGATGAGGATGACGTTGTTGGGAATCTCGCACATGACGTAGATCTCCAGACCATTCTTCCCCCGCTCGAGACCATGGCGGGCCATCGCCTCCAGCACTCGCTCACCCTCCTCCACCCGGCGGCAGAATGGGATCATCAGCCGGACGTTGGTCAATCCCATCTCGTCCCGCACCCGCTTCATGGCGGCGCACTCCAGGGCAAAGCCGTCCGCATAGGCGGGATGGGTGTAACGGGCCGCACCACGAAAGCCGATCATCGGATTGGCCTCATCCGGCTCGAATTCGGCACCTCCCAACAAGGTGGCGTATTCGTTGCTCTTGAAGTCGCTCATGCGCACCACCACAGGCTTGGGCCAGAAGGCCGCCGCGATGGTACCCACCCCTTCAGAGAGCTTGCGGATGAAGTAGTCGCTGCCATCTTCATAACCCACGATCAGGGTCTCCAGTTTCTTGCGTACCGCCGGATCGGAAACCCGCTCGGGGTAGCGCAGGGCCATGGGGTGGGCCTTGATGTATTCGTTGATGATGAACTCCATCCGCGCCAACCCCACTCCATCATTGGGAAGGAAGGAGGTGGAGAAGGCCAGGTCGGGATTCCCCAGGTTGATCATGATCCGGGTCTTTGGCCGTGGCAGATCCGAGAGATCGGTCTCGATCACCTCGTATTCCAGCTCTCCCTTGTAAACCCGCCCCTCGTCACCACCCGCGCAGGAGACGGTCACCATCTCCCCATCCGGGACGGTCTCGGTGGCGTCGTCACATCCCACCACGGCCGGAATCCCCAGCTCCCGGGCGACGATGGCGGCATGGCAGGTGCGTCCACCCCGGTTGGTGACGATGGCTGCGGCAGTCTTCATCACCGGTTCCCAATCGGGGGTGGTGGTATCGGCCACCAGCACCTCTCCGGGCTGGAACTCATGCAGATGGGCCACATCGACGATATGGCGCGCTCGACCGGTGGCGATCCGCGTACCGATGGCATAGCCCCGGGCCAGAATGGGCCCCTCTTCCTTGAGGTGGTACTGCCGCAACACGTTTCCCTTCTTCTGCGACTCCACCGTCTCCGGCCTCGCCTGTACCATGTAGAGCTCCCCATCGAGGCCATCCTTTGCCCACTCCATGTCCATGGGCATCTCATGACCCGCCTTGCGGCTATAGTGCTTCTCCACCTTGATGGCATAATCCGCCAGCGTGAGCGCATCTTCGTCGCTGATGCAGAAACGCATGCGTTCGGTCTCCGGTACCGGCACGTTACGGGTCATCTCCCGGGTTCCTCCGGCGGCGTAGAGCATCTTGATCTTCTTGCTTCCCAAATGGCGACGCAGTACCGCCCGGTGTCCCTTTTCGAAGGTCGGCTTGTGGACGTAGAACTCGTCCGGCTCCACCGCCCCCTGCACCACATTTTCGCCAAGGCCGTAAGCCGCGGTGATGAATACCACATCACGGAATCCGGTCTCGGTATCCAGCGAGAACATCACTCCGCTGGCGGCCAGGTCGGAGCGCACCATCTTCATCACCCCCACCGAAAGCGATACCTTGAAGTGATCGAAGCCCTGATCGATGCGGTAGTGGATGGCCCGATCGGTGAACAGGGAGGCGAAACAGCGACGCACCGAGTCGAGCAGTTGCTCTCTGCCATGGATGTTGAGGTAGGTCTCCTGCTGCCCGGCGAAACTGGCCCCGGGCAGATCCTCCGCGGTGGCGGAAGAGCGTACCGCAACGCTCATCTCGTCGCCGTACTCTTTCCGTAGCTGCTCATAGGCCTCGACGATCTCCGACTTCAGCTGGTCGCCGAGGGGCGCTCCATAGACCAGTGCCCGGGCCCTGGCTCCCCGGCGCGCGAGATCCGCCACGTCGTCCGGCTCCAGTCCTTCCAGCGTCTCTCGCAGAGCATCCCAGATCCCCGCTTCGGTGAGTGTATCGCGATAGGCCTCTGCAGTGATGGCAAAGCCGTTGGGAACCTTGATTCCCTGGGGAACCAGCTCACGGTACATCTCTCCCAGCGACGCGTTCTTTCCACCCACCAGAGGAACATCCTCGATCCCCAACTCGGAAAACCAGCGAATGTATCGGGCCTTGTTCATGTTCCTGCTCCTGTTTGATATGGGTCCGGATTTGTATTATTGCTCCGGCAATAACCCGGCCACCCAGAAATTCCAGAACTCGCCGAGTATGGCTACCCGCACGAACTCAAACGCCGCACAGCCGTTCGACGGCTCGTATGACATCAACAACTCGCGGGATCGACTCCGCTTCCAGCGTGGCGTTGTAGGGAATAGGGGTCTCCCGCGCCGCCACCCTTTGTGGCGGGGCATCCAGCTCATAGAGACAACGTTCCACCAGCCCGGCGACCACCTCGGCGCCCGCTCCCGCAAAGCAGGAATCCTCCTCCACGATCAACAGCCGGTGGGTCTTCTTGAGTGATGCAACACACCGCTCCCAGTCGATGGGACGCAGGCTGCGCAGGTCGATCACCTCCACGTCGATACCCTTTCCCGCCAGTTTCTCCGCTGCACGCAGAGAGATCTCCACCATGCGGGACCAGGTGACAAGGGTCAGTTGCTTTCCCGCCCGGCGGATCTGCGCCCGGTGCATGGGCGGCGCCTCGAGCGCCATATCCAGCGGGCCTTTGCTGAAGTAGAGCAGTTCGTGCTCCAGCAGAACGACAGGTTCATCGCTGCGAATGGCCTGACGCAACTGCCACCAGGCATCCTGGGGTGTGGCGGGCACCGCGATGCGCAGACCGGGAACGTTCATCAGCATCTGCTCCAGCCGCTGGGAGTGTTGCGCGGCGAGCTGTTTGGCCACGCCTCCCGGCATCCGCACCACCAGCGGCATGGGAAACTGTCCCCCGGACATGAAGGGGACCTTGGCCGCCATGTTGACGATGGCGTCGAAGGCGAGCAATGCGAAGTTGATGGTCATGATCTCCACCACCGGGCGCAGGCCCGCCAGTGCAGCTCCCACCCCGATCCCGGTAAAACTGCCCTCGGAGATGGGGGTATCCCGCACCCGCCACTCCCCGTACTTGGCATAGAGCCCTTCGGTGACCCGATAACTGCCACCGTACAGGCCGACATCCTCACCCAGCACGATCACCGACTCGTCAGCAGCCAGTTCTGCATCCAGCGCCCGATTGAGCGCCTGCCAGTAAAAGATCTCCTCTGCCATCAGATCAGCACCTCACCTTGCCGGTTACATTCGAGCGCATTCCGGACATCCTCCCAGTCGGGTTCCGGACTCTCCTTCGCGAAACGAACCGCCGCCTCCACCTCCTCGGCCACAGCCTTCCTCATCATCTCCAGCTCATCCGGGGTCAGCACCCCCTCCTGGTGCAGGTGGCCGCGCAGCCGCTGAATGTTGTCGCCCCCGACCGCCGCGATCTGCTCTTCGTCGGGATAGGGGGCAACGGTCTCGGCAATGGCGATCTTCAGCGGATCCTCATTGGTTTCGAACCACTTCACCTCCACCTGGGGACGATAACTGCCCGGATCGGCCATGGAGTGGCCGCGAAAGCGATAGGTCTCGCACTCCAGCAACTGCGGCCCGTTGCCGCCCCGGATCTGCTCCAGCGCCTCCAGCGTGGCGGCATGTACCTCCAGCACATCCATCCCGTCCACTTTTCTGGAGGGGATCTGATAGGCACAGGCCCGCTTGTACACCTCGGTCACCGCCGAATGGCGATGGATCTCGGTACCGATCTGGTAACGATTGTTCTCGCACACGAACAGCACCGGCAGCTTCCACAGTGCCGCCATGTTGAGGCTCTCGTGGAAAGTGCCTTGATTCACCGCACCATCACCGAAGAAGCAGATGGCCACTTCCGGCAAACCCCGCATGGCGATGGCGTAGGCGATTCCGGTCGCCACCGGGAAGGTTTCGCCGACGATGGCATACCCGCCCATGAAGCGGCGCTCCCGATCGAACAGGTGCATGGAGCCGCCCATCCCCTTGCTGCACCCGCCCCGCTTGCCGAACAGTTCGGCCATCACCTCGCCGGGCGGTATTCCACGCACCAGGGCGTGGACATGCTCCCGGTAGGTGGAGATCACATAGTCCGATGGTTCCGCCGCCCGCAGCACGCCCACCGCTACGGCCTCCTCGCCCGGATAGAGATGCAGAAAGCCGGCGATATTGCCCTCTGCGTACTCCTGCGCCGCCCTCTCTTCGAACGCCCGGGCGAGCAGCATGTCCCGTAACATGGTCTTCAACCGGTCCGCTTCCATCGTCTCTCCTCCATCACTTCCCCGTTGACTAGAAATAGGCCGGGGGGTGACGGCGCCAGTACATGATCAGGATGAATCCGAACAACATGCCTCCCAGATGGGCAAAGTGGGCCACCCCGGCCTGCGTACCGGTGACACCAGCCCACAGCTCAATCCCGCCGAAGATCAGCACGAACCACTTCGCCTTCAACACGACCGGTGGAAAGAGCAGCAACAACCGCTCATTGGGAAAGGTCATACCGAAAGCCAGCAAAATGCCGTACACCCCTCCCGAAGCGCCAATGGTCGGGTAGATGGAACC
>Ga0256832_1000066_pt1:0-12500 | contig 61130 bp, 56 predicted proteins | sample 134614metaG_FD_190534 | JGI IMG/M metagenome (GOLD analysis project Ga0256832, IMG submission 190534) | Hydrothermal vent microbial communities from Lau Basin, Pacific Ocean - 134-614 | ecosystem: Environmental > Aquatic > Marine > Hydrothermal vents | place: Pacific Ocean: Lau Basin...
AATATAGGTATTTCGATTCGTCTAATGCTTTTGGATTTTATATATTCTTTATTGGTTGGATTCTTGTTGTTATTGGAATTATTCTTGACCGCATCCAGGGGCAAAGTAAAAATGATCGGTAGAGTAGTAATATATAGGATACCCACATATTGAATGTATAGGACACCCACATATTGGTACGCAGAAATTGCCTGTCCATCGGCGACATGAGCAGATTCATATGAATTCGTGGAGCAAAACAGCGCGAAATTAGCCTCATCCAATCATTTCCCATCACGGGAAATGACCGTTTACAAAGCCAGACGAGTGAAAATCCTGGTCAAGCACCAGAGAACATTCGTCGTAGGGAAAGTATCAGGCCGGTGATGGCCTGTAGAACTGCAGACAGCGGGAAATGTCGTGAAACCATCTTATCCCGGTCGCCTCTGCCAGTTCCCGAAGTGCTTTGATTGGCCCCATTACCCGCCGGTAACGACTCTCGAATTGGCTGACCGACTCCAGCCAGTTTTCGGGCTCGATACCGAGCCGAAGCAAGATGGGCGCCAGATCCACGGGAATTGATCCCCGCTTGTCATGAATATACGGGACACCCACATATTGATACGCAGAAATTGCCTGTCCGTCGGCGACATGAGCAGATTCATATGAATTCGTGGAGCAAAACAGCGCGAAATTAGCTGATTCAATCATTCCCCTCATGGGAAACGACCGCTTTACAACAGCCAGACGAGTGAAAATCCTGGTCAAGCACCAGAGAACATTCATCGAAGGAAAGCATCAGGCCGGGGATGGCCTGTAGAACTGCAGACACCGGGAAATGCCGTGAAACCATCTTATCCCGGTCGCCTCTGCCAGTTCCCGAAGTGCCTTGACTGGCCCCATTACCCGCCGATAACGACTTTCGAACTGGCTGATCGAATCCAGCCAGATTTCGGGCTCGACATCGGGTCGAAGCAAAATAGGCGCCAAGTCCTTGGGTATAGCTCGAGTATCACTGATAGAAGCGCAATTGTGCGAGTGATGAAGCCCCGAACGGGGTTCATGAGAGTTGTCTGGTGACCTCGGCAGAAATGAATCAAAAACTGCCCTCCCGGGCCGTTTTTGATCCGGAGCTCAACCCCGGTCAACCCGCTTCATGCTGGTTCCGATAGCGTTCCCAGAAGAACAAACCGATGATCATGGCGATCACCAGGGCCTGGCCCGCGATGGTCTGCACGGTCGGATAGAAGCCGACCCAGTCGAAAGTGGGCAGGTTCAGGTGGCGGGCGTCGATGTAGCCGGCTTCCTGCAGGGCAGAGATGCCGTGGCCGGTGAAGATGATGGCCAGGATGAACAGTATGAATGCGTTGACGTTGAAGAACAGGCGCAGCGGCAGGCGTAGGCTGGTCTTCAGCAGTATCCAGGCCAGCAGGAGCAGCAGGCTCACGCCGCTGATCAGTCCCCACCAGAGCATGCGCTCGCCTTCGCCGGTGGCGGTCTGCTGGTTGAGCGCCTCCAGGAACAGGACCGTTTCGAACACTTCGCGGTAGACCGCCAGGAAGGCGATGCCGGTCAGGGCCCACAGGGTCCGGCCTTGCAGGGCGCCGTGGATCTTCTCCTGCAGGAAGCGTTGCCAGCTCCGGGCATGGGTCTTGGAATGGAGCCAGAAGCCCACGTAGAGCAGGATCGCGGTGGCCAGCAGGGCGGTCACGCCCTCGGTCACCTCCCGGCTGGCGCCGCTGATGGCCACCACATACTGGGAGAACCACCAGGTCACGCCGCCGAGGATCAGGGCGCTCGCCCAACCGAGGTGAACCCAGGGCAGGGCATCCCGGCGCTCGGCCTTGATCAGCAGGGCGATGATGGCGGCCAGCACCAGCAAGGCTTCCAGCCCTTCGCGCAGCAGGATCACCAGGGCGCTGACATAGGTCATGGCCGGCGTGAGGGCGGTGCCGGCGATCTTTTCCCGGCCTTCGTCGAGCAGACGGCTGACAGCGGCATGGCGTTCCTTCACCACGGTCAGCGGGGCCCGCTCCTTGATGGCGGCGCGATAGGCCGACATGTCTCGCTCCACCGCGTTGACGAGTTTGGCATCGAGGTTGCGCAGTCCGGCTTCCGCGGTCTCGAAGGCATCCAGGTAGGCCGAGACGGCGATCCGGTAGGCTTCCTCGTACCGGCCGGCTTCGTAGGCCGCCAGGCTCTGGTCGAGCAGGCCCTGGGCCTTGTTCAGTGCGCTGGCGCCCCCGCCGAGCACTTCCGGATGGTTGCGCAGGTAGGCCAGCAGGGCGACGCCGTCGTCACCGGCGTGGGTGTGGATCTGCTCCGGCGTCAGCCGGGTCAGGGTGGCCAGGTCCGGGATGAGATCGTTCAGCCGGCCGTCGGCGTAAAGGGTTTTGCCGCGAGCGATTTCTTCCCTGGAGAAGGGCAGGCTGCCGACGTGGAAGGCCAGTGCCCAGCGCTCCTGGCTGCTCAATTCGGAATAGGCGCGCATTCCCGTGCCGTTCACGCCCAGCGTGATGGTGTTGTACAGGCCATAGAGGCTGCGCACGAACTGCCGTTCCCGGTCATGGAAATTGCTGGGCGGAGGTTCCAGCCCGGCCCCTGCCGGTCCGTCGCCCCGGCCATTGACGCCATGACAGGCCACGCAATGTGTCGCATAGAGCGCCTGACCCTGTGCGAGGGAGGGTGGCCGGCGGGGTGCCGTGGCGATGCCGGTCAGGGCGATGATCCGTTGTTGCATGATTTCCGTGAGTTTCGTTACCTCCGGGCCCGGCGCCTTCTCGCGGATGGCCTGCGCCAGTTGCCGCCCCAGCCGGTCAAGTTCCTCCCGGCCCTCGCCCTCGGGCAGTTTTGCCACCAGGGCCGGGATGCGCTGCACGAATTCCTCCTGTTCGCTGTATTCGTCCGGATTGACGATGCGACCGTTTTCGACTGTCCCGGGATAGTCCACCCCGATATAGGCCAGCAGGTGAACCAGCTCTGCGGCCGGATCCTTTTCCGCGTTGGCGGCATGGACCGGATTCGCCAGCAGCAAGGCAGCGAACAGCAGGGAAAGAAAATGGCGCAACAGCATTGTGGTTACCTGTTTCTGAATCTCTAAATGAGAATGATTGTAATTTGTATTACATGCGCATGGCAAGCGGTGTTGATGCGGGCTGATGAAATCGGCGGCGGTATTCCGAAGGGCATATGTTTGGCCTTTTCCCCGGATCGTAAAATGTCATGACAGCCCCGGAGCAGATTTTATGCGAAAGCCGGTGGCGCTCATTGCAGGTTCGGTGAACGGGAAGTTGCCGCAGTCCGTCAGGAAGACAAAGCGACACGCCCTGCAAGCCGCGCCACCGGCTTTCGTGCGTTTCGGGGATGGAAAAAACCGACAATAACGAAGGGGAAGGACGATGATGGTTAATGGAAAACGGGGCGTGTCCGCGCTGCTTCTGCTGGTGTTTGCGGTCATGCTGGGAGCCTGTGGCGGCAGCGATAGCACGACCGCGCTTTCGGAGGATACGGTCCTTGTCACGGGTATCGTGACCGACACCGCGGGCAGCCCGCTGGCAGGGGTCGAAGTGCGTGACGAAAACGAACGCCCCCTGGGGGTTTCCGATGCGGAAGGTGTCTTCGCCTTGCGGGTAGGCAAGGATGCGGTTCCGGGCCGGGTCCGGTTGCGCAAGACGGGGTATACGAGCCAACAGGCCAGAGTGAATGTTGCCGGGGCCGAGGCGCGTTTCGAAGCCGTCATGGGCCACCGCAAGCCACCGGTGCGGCTGACGAATGTCGAGAACGGGGTGGAGTATCTTGGTGAGGGCGGTGCACGGGTCAGCATAGGACCGGATTCCCTGGTCACCCACGACGATCAGGGTAATGAGGTGCCGGTGACGGGCGACGTGCTGTTGAGCGTGACGCCGATCGACGTCAGCCGGAATGACCAGCTCGGCGCCTTCCCCGGGCCCTTTCTTGGTCGCGACCTGGCCGGCAACGATCCGGCGCCCATTCTCAGTTACGGGACGGTCGAGTACGTCTTTGCCACGCCCGACGGGCGTCCGGTCAATCTGGCCTCGGGCAAGTACGCGCAGATCGAGATTCCGGTCTTTATCACTGAACACCTCGACGGAACAGCGGTGCAATCGAACACGTATGGTCAGGCCCTTTGGTATTTCGACGAGACGAGTGGCGACTGGGTACAGGAGAGCAATGCGGCAGCCGTCGTGCAATCGGATGCTTCCCCCACTGGCCTGGTGCTGCAGGACTATGTGAGCCATTTTTCCTGGTGGAACTATGACATCAAACCCTCAGGCTCTTGCCTGCAAACGATTCGTATCGAGGGTCTGCCTTCCAACAGCAATCTCGAGCTGACGGCGCGTACCGTTGTCTTTTCCCGTCCACGTTTCGCATCGACCTCTTACAAGCGGGCAGTACGATCGGTTGGTCTCGTGTTTCCCCAGGCGGAGATACAACTGAGAGGGGTCGGGCAGACAGCGGAGGGATTGTACTATGCCGAAATCCCCGCCTTTGTGGCCTGCCGCAGCGTCAATGGCGTGATTGACCCGGTGAACTTGACCTTTGACGGTCCTCTGCCGCCGGTCATCAATACGGATTTTCCGGGTTTTCCACTCGTCTTCCCCATGTTTGCACGCGATGCCGGTGGCCAGGTCAGCATCATCGGGAACGACGTGTACATCAAGTTCGAGGTATTCGGTGCCGAGCGCCTCACCATCCAGGCCAATCCCGATTCCGATGGCGAGATTCTGGAACTGAATCCGAATCACGTGGGTTACCGCACCACCATCACCGGGGATACGACTTTCCGCCTGATGGCAGAGAATGCCGCCGGTGCCACGACCCTTGATATCCCCGTGACGTATGTCAACAGCGCCCTGCCAAGAGTGTCGACACTGTCGGCGTTCTACGATCCGGCAAGCACGGCCTTCCGTCTCAGATGGTTTGCTCGGGGAGCGGATCAGGTGAATTACGGTTATGTCGTGCTTGGTGATGATCCGATCACGCAAGGTGTGCCGGTCGGAAGCACGATCAGTGCCCCCGTCAGTCCGGATGAAGACAGCGTACTGATCGATATTCCGAATGATGGAATGCCTTATGAGCTGTTTGCAATCTTCATGAACTCCAGTGGACAGGTCATTCGCAGGGTTCCGGCCTCTGTGAGTTGTACGGGCAGCATGGCCAATCAGTTCATCATTTGCCAGGACAACGGTGAGGGCCCACCGATCCTGGCCGCGCAATGATGCCGTTACCAATCTGATGCCGGATGGTATACCCCCCCAAGGACGACCGGATGCGTTGCGCCGGTCACGCTGGGGATGTTGCCGGGCAGGCCCAGCAGCCGCTGCCGGGCCAGCCAGGCAAACGCCATGGCCTCGATCCAGTCGGGATCGAGGCCGGCTTCGGCCGTCGAGGCGACGGGGGTATCAGGCAGGAGAGCTTGCAGCCGCAGCATCAGTTGCCGGTTGTGAACGCCGCCGCCGCACACCAGCAGACGTTCGGTGTCCGGGGCCGTTGCCAGCAGGGCATCGCGAATGGTTACGGCGGTCAGTTCCAGGAAGGTGGCCATTACGTCCGCCGGCGCAATCTGTTCCTGCCCGGGCCAGCGGGCGGCGGCCCAGTCCAGGTGGAAGTGATCGCGGCCCGTACTCTTGGGGGCCGCTTCCCTGAAGTAGGGTTCATCGAGCAGGGCGGCCAGCAGTTCCGGGTGGACACGTCCACTGGCCGCCCATTCGCCACCCTTGTCGTAGGACCGGTTCCGGTGGCGGCGGATCCAGGCATCCATCAGGGCATTGCCGGGGCCGGTGTCGAAACCGGTGACGGGTGCCGTCGGATTGGCGGGCAGCAGGGTCAGGTTGGCGATACCGCCGATGTTGAGAATGGCCCGGTGTTCACCGGGGCGGGCGAATACCGCCCGATGGAAGGCGGGCACCAGAGGCGCTCCCTGGCCCCCGGCGGCCATGTCGCAACGGCGAAAGTCGGCTACGGTGACGATGCCCGTCTCTGTGGCGATGATGTTCGGATCGCCGATCTGCAGGGAAGTCGGTGTGTCACCCCCGGGATTGTGCCGCAGGGTCTGGCCGTGGCTGCCGATGGCCTGAACCGTGTCGGCGGCGATGCCGGCGTCCTTCAGCAGGGCGTTGACGGCGCGGGCCAGTTCCCGGCCGAGGCGTACGTCGGCTGTGCCCATGCGCTGCAGTTCGTCCGGGCCGGGCCGGGTCAGGCTGGCCAGCTCGTCCCGCAGATCTGCGGGGAGGGGGTGTTGCCGGGTGGCGATGAGTTCGGGGAGCGCATCGTCGGCCAGGCGCACGGCCACGGCATCGATGCCGTCGAGGCTGGTCCCGCTCATGAGACCAACGAAGATCGCCCCCGGGTTGGCCATCTCAGGGCTGGCGCAGGGCGAGACGCGTGCGGTTGTGCATGTCCAGCTGGCTGAGCAGGCCTTCCGTCTTGAGCCGGAAGTCCTGAACGTATTCGCGACGGATGGGGGCTGCATCGGGCAACTTCACGGTCAGCGGGTTGCGGTGTACCCCGTTGACGCGGAATTCGTAGTGCAGATGGGGTCCGGTGGCACGGCCGGAGCTGCCCACGAACCCGATGATCTGCCCCTGCCGAACGCGGGAGCCCACCCGCAGCCCCTTCTTGAAGGCGGACATGTGGGCATAGAGGGTGCTGTAGCGGCCGCCGTGCTGGATGATGATCACCCGGCCGTATCCCCCCTTGCGCCCGCGGAAGACGATGCGCCCGTCGCCGGCGGCCTTTATCGGTGTGCCGCGCTTCGCGGCATAGTCCACGCCCTTGTGCATCTTCATGCGATTGAGGGTGGGATGGTGGCGACGGCCGAAGCGGGAACTGATGCGGCGGAAGTCCACCGGCGTGCGCAGGAAGGCCTTGCGCATGGAATGACCGTCCGGGGTGTAGTAGTCGGTGCGACCGCGGGCATCGGTATAGCGCACGGCCCGGTAGGTGCGGCCCTGGCTGGTGAATTCGGCGGCCACGATGGGCCCGTCCTTGACCTTTTCGCCCTCCAGATACTGCTCCTCGTACAGCAGCGAGAAGCTGTCGCCCCGCCGGATGTCCATGGCGAAGTCGATGTCCCAGCCGAAGATGCCCACCAGTTCCATGATCAGGCCGTCGGTGAGCCCGGCGGCCTTGCCGGCCTCGAACAGGGAACTGTGGATTTCCCCGGCGGCGTAGGCCAGACGGGATTCCAGGGTGTGTTGTACGGCCCGGGCCTCGAAGCCGTCGTCCCGGCGGGTCACGATCAGCGATTCGAGCCGGTTGATCTCGTATTCCATCGCCAGCAGCCGGCCGTCGGCGTCCACCTGGAAACGGAACACCTGACCCGGTCGCAGGTTGCGCAGGGTGCGGGTGATGCGGCCGAGTTCGACGATCCGGTGCAGATCGGTCGGGGCCAGGCCTTCCCGCCGGAAGATGCGGGCCAGACTGTCGCCGCGGCGCACCTTGACCGTTCGCCAGTCGGCTTCGAGGGCACTCTCGGCCTGGTCGTCGGTGGACGCCGGCGCGGTCGCCGCAGGTTGGGTCAACGGTTGCGTTTCCTCGTCCGCCTGCAAGGCCGGAAAGTTCAGGGGAATGGTGATCCGGCGAGCCGGTGATTCGTTCGCAACCGGGGACGGGACAGCGCTGCGCGTGGCTTCGGCATCGGCGGAGACGAAGATCAGCACCGTGGAGACGGTGACCATCACGCTCACCAGGAGCAGGGTATGCAGGCCCGTCCAGCGCAGTCTGCGACGGGGCGCCTGTTCCATCAGCGACTTGTAGTCCCTTGTGAAGAAGGAATTATAATCCACGGAAATTATTGAATTTTTAGTTTTCCCCGAAGATAGCCCGAAATTGGGCCGGGGTCAATCGACAGCATACCGTTTTTTCGCCCTTCATGGTGTGCCCGATGCCGGGGCTTCGGGGCGGTTTGTGCTAATCTACGCGCCTTTTCATTCCGAGGAGCATCAAGATGTCCGTGGCCGAGGCACTCGAACAGATCAAGCGGGGGACCGAGGAAATCCTGGTCGAGGAGGAACTCGTCGAGCGACTCAGGGAAGGCAAGCCGTTGCGGGTGAAGGCCGGCTTCGATCCCACGGCGCCGGATCTGCACCTCGGACACACGGTCCTGATCAACAAGCTGCGCACCTTCCAGGATCTCGGCCACGAGGTGTTGTTCCTGATCGGCGACTTCACCGGGATGATCGGCGATCCCACCGGCAAGAGCGCCACCCGGCCGCCCCTGACCCGCGACGAGGTGATCGAGAACGCCCGCACCTACGAGCAGCAGATCTTCAAGATCCTCGATCCGGAAAAGACCCTGGTGATGTTCAACTCCAGCTGGATGAACGAGATGGACTCGGCCGGTCTCATCCAGCTCGCCGCCAAATACACCGTGGCGCGCATGCTCGAGCGGGACGATTTCGCCAAGCGCTATCAGTCGGGCCAGCCCATCGCCATTCACGAGTTTCTCTACCCGCTCATCCAGGGCTACGACTCGGTGGCCATGAAGGCCGACGTGGAGCTCGGCGGCACCGATCAGAAATTCAACCTGTTGGTGGGCCGCGAGTTGCAGAAGCACTACGGCCAGAAGCCCCAGGTGGTGATCACCGTGCCCATTCTGGAAGGCCTGGACGGGGTACAGAAGATGTCCAAGTCCCTGGGCAACTACGTGGGCATCAACGAGCCGCCGGATGAGATGTTCGGCAAGATCATGTCCATCTCCGACGATCTCATGTGGCGCTGGTTCGAGCTGCTCAGCTTCCGGCCCATGGCCGAGATCGAAAAGCTCAAACAGGCGGTGGCCGAAGGCCGCAACCCCCGCGACGTGAAATTCCTGCTCGGCGAGGAGATCGTGGCCCGTTTTCATTCGCCCGAGGCCGCGCAGAAGGCCCGCGAGAACTTCATTGCCCGCTTCCAGAAGGGCGCCATGCCGGAGGAGATGCCGGAACTCACCCTGGAGGCGGGCGAGGACGGCCTGCCCATCGCCAACCTGCTCCGCGATGCCGGCCTGACCAAAAGTACCTCCGAGGCCCTGCGCATGATCCGGCAGGGGGCGGTAAGGATCGACGGCGAAAAGGTCTCGGATCCGAAACTGTGCCTGCCGGCGGGCGAAACCCACGTGTTCCAGGTGGGCAAGCGGCGTTTCGCCCGGGTCACCCTGAACTGAGCTGTCCGGCAGGCCCTGGCGGTCTTCTGGCCAAAGGCGATCGCCCTCGCCCGATAGCCCGGGCGAGACGCCAGGATGAAGGAAATAGGCTATTCTCTGGGATACCCCCACCCGTCACACTGAAATCCCTGCCCGCATGCCCCCTGTTCAAGAAGCCCCGATCGCCCTGGCTCCCGAGGACTTCCGTCGCCGTTTCTTCTGGCTGATCCTGCTGACCTGGACCATCCCGCCGGTCTTCGGCCTGGGGTTCATCCTCTATTTGGGGATTCTCACGCCGGCACAGATGCTGGCGCTGATGACCCATCCGCTGGAGCCGCTGTTCATCCTCTTCTGGCTGTTCTTCGCACTGGGATACTTCACCCGTTATGTACGGCCCTTCGCGACCTATCTGGCGAATCCCGGCGCGGTGGCGGAGGACGAAATTCTGCACCGCCTGCGCCGCTTTCCCTTGCACTACTGGGGCTGGTTTCTCCTCTACCTGCTGATGGCGCCGACCTCGGTGCTCATCGGTGCCGAGATGAGCAGTGGCCATGTGGCGACCCCGCTGGACTGGTTCCGCATCCATCTCGTCGCGCTCATCGTCTCCATCATCGTTGGCCTGCCCATATTCTTCCTCATTCTCGACCTCTTCGGACGGGCCCTCGGGGGGCTGTCCCTGCGGCGGCCCGTCGTCACCATCAAGACCAAGGTGTTTCTCATCGGGGCGCTGGTGCCGCTGCTCATCGATACCATCCTGGTCCAGTACTACTGGACCCGCACCGGCTTCTTCACCCTCGAAACCTTCCTTGTCTGGCTGAGTCTTGAACTGCTCGCCATCGGCGGCAGCCTGATTTTCGTGCGCAGTTTCGGCCAGTCGCTCAGGCCGCTGGAAGGCGCCATCGATACGGAGCGGCGTGTCCCCGATCCGGCCGGTCAGCTCCGGCCCTGCTCCACCGATGAACTGGGGGTTCTCACCGACGGTTATCGCCACCTGCTCAACGAGCTGCGGGTGCGCAGTGAAATCCTCGACGTGGCCAACCGCGTACTGCGCAGCGCCGGCGAAAGCCGGGCGCTGCCCGATTTGCTCGATGCCGTGGTGGAAGTGGTGCACGAAGTCATCCGGGGAGATATGGCATTCCTGATTCTCAAGGATCCGGTCCGGAACGAACTGGTCGGCGTGGCCCAGACCGGCGCGAAATACCGGGCAGAGGGCCATTTTCGCCTGTCCCTCGACGAAGTCTCCATGGCAGTGAACGTCTACCATCAGAAGGCGACGCTGGCCATCGACGACGTGGCCCGGGATCCGCGGGTCAGTCCGCGCATGCGTGCCGCCTTCAGGGTGATCTCCGCCATCGGCACGCCGCTGCTGCTGGACGGTGAGCCGATCGGGGTGTTGATGAGCATCTCCCGGGAGCGACGCGTTCACTACACCCGCTGGGATCAGATGCTCCTGGAGAGTCTGGCCCGCGAGGCGGCCATGGCCATACACGCCACCCGCCTGCGCGAAGAGCGAAACCGGCTGGAACAGCGCCAGCAGGCCCAGCACCAGGCATTGCTGACCCTGTCCCGGGCCCAGGCCGCTGCAGAGGAAGATCCGGCCGCAGTCCTGGCCGAAACCACGGAAACCGTGGCCCGGGCCATGGCGGTGGGCCGGGTCGGCATCTGGCTGTTCAATGAAGCGCACGATGAGCTGATCTGTCAGGACCTCTATGAAGCCGAACCGGATCGGCATGGCAGCGGCTTGGTATTGCAGGCCCGAGATTATCCCGACTACTTCCGTGCCCTGGACGAGAACCGGGTGATCGCGGCCAACGATGCCCACCAGGCCCCGGAGACCCGCGCGTTCTCCGGGCCGTATCTGTCTCCCAATGGCATCGGGGCCATGCTCGATGCTCCCCTGCGCCGGGGCAGCCGGGTCAGCGGTGTCCTGTGCATCGAGCACGTGGGTGGCCCGCGGATGTGGGAGCTCGACGAGCAGAACTTCGCCGCCTCGGTTGCCGACATGACCTCGCTGGTGCTGGAACTGTGGGACCATCGCCAGACCACCGAGGCCCTGCGTCGCCACCAGGAACTGCTCGAGGAGCGGGTGGCCGAACGGACCGAACAGCTCCTGGCCAGCAACCGGGAGCTGGCGTCCTTCAGTTACTCGGTATCCCATGATCTGCGCTCGCCGCTGCGGGCCATCGACGGATTCAGTCATGCCCTGCTGGAAGAGTACGGAGACCGGCTCGATGCCACGGGCGTCGACTATCTGGAACGGGTGCGCAAGGCCGCCCAGCGCATGGGCAACCTGATCGACGCTCTGCTCAAGCTCTCGCGCCTGAGCCGCAGCGAGCTCCACTGGCAAAGGGTGGATCTCTCGGCACTGGCCAGGGAAATTGCCGGCGAGCTGACCCGCCGCGAACCGGCGCGTGACGTGCACTGGCACATCGAGCCCGGACTTTTCGCCGAAGGCGATCCGGGGCTGCTGCGTGCCCTGCTCGAAAACCTGCTGGGCAATGCCTGGAAATACACCGGGCAGACTCCGCAGCCGGCGATCCGCCTGACCCGGGAGATCCACGAAGGCCAGACGGCCTTCTGCGTGAGCGACAACGGTGCCGGGTTCGACATGGCCCATGCCGCCAAGCTGTTTGCCCCCTTTCACCGCCTGCACACCGATGCCGAATTTCCCGGCAGCGGCATCGGCCTGGCCACGGCGGAGCGCATCGTCCGTCGTCATGGCGGACGGATCTGGGCGCAGGCCGCACCGGGCGAGGGGGCGAAATTCTGTTTCACGCTCGGCAGGGCCAACGGTACGAACCGGGTCATTCCGGCAGAGGGGATGGAACAGGGTGAGCCCGCGGACGGTGAAGCGGGCTAAACCCTTTGCGGATGGGGCCGATACCCTATGCTGCATGCCATACCCGGTTGCCCCAAATGTAAAATATTGCAACAAAGGCCGCATTTTTCCGATGGATTTGCTAAGTTAAACGGGCGGTCAGCGCGATCGCGGTCATCAGAACAAAACGGGAGGAGAGGGGTCGCATGGGTTTCAAGAAGAAGATGATCCTGCTGGTGGAGGACAACCCGGACGACGAGGCGCTCGCCCTGCGGGCGCTCAAGAAGAGCAACCTGGCCAACGAAATCGCCGTTGCCCGGGACGGCGTGGAAGCCCTGGACTTCCTGTTCTGCGAAGGGAAGTTCGCGGATCGGGACCCCTGCGAACTGCCGGTCGTGGTCCTGCTGGATCTGAAATTGCCCAAGGTGGATGGCCTGGAAGTGCTCAAGCGCATCAAGAACGACGAACGGACCCGCCGTCTGCCGGTGGTGATCCTCACCTCTTCCTCGGAAGAGCGCGACATCATCGACAGCTACGATTTCGGCGCCAACAGCTACA
>Ga0256832_1000066_pt1:20000-61130 | contig 61130 bp, 56 predicted proteins | sample 134614metaG_FD_190534 | JGI IMG/M metagenome (GOLD analysis project Ga0256832, IMG submission 190534) | Hydrothermal vent microbial communities from Lau Basin, Pacific Ocean - 134-614 | ecosystem: Environmental > Aquatic > Marine > Hydrothermal vents | place: Pacific Ocean: Lau Basin...
TCGCCATTTAAAGTGGTACGCGAGCTGGGTTTAGAACGTCGTGAGACAGTTCGGTCCCTATCTGCCGTGGGCGTTTGAGACTTGAGGGGAGCTGCTCCTAGTACGAGAGGACCGGAGTGGACGTTCCTCTGGTGTTCCGGTTGTCACGCCAGTGGCACTGCCGGGTAGCTATGAACGGACGGGATAACCGCTGAAAGCATCTAAGCGGGAAGCCCCCCCCAAGATGAGGTCTCACTGGATCCTCGAGATCCCTGAAGGGCCCTTGTAGACCACAAGGTTGATAGGCTGGGTGTGGAAGCGCAGTAATGCGTGAAGCTAACCAGTACTAATTGCCCGTGAGGCTTGACCATATAACACCCAAATGTTCTGGGTGCGGTTGTCAACGAACGTGCACTGTCCGGACGATTCATCATCGAATTGAGGCTCGGCGACGCAAGTCGACGATCCTTTACCAGTTTGCCTGGCGGCCATGGCGAGCGGGAACCACCCGATCCCATCCCGAACTCGGAAGTGAAACTGCTCAGCGCCGATGATAGTGTGGGGCCTCCCCATGTGAAAGTAGGTCACCGCCAGGCTTTAATCCCGAAAACCCCGCATGTGCAAGCATGCGGGGTTTTCTCTTTTGGGAAACTCGAACGCCGTTGGCCTTTGTGCCAAACTATTCCTCGTGCCCGCGCCCGGAGGAAGCCCGTCATGAATGCCGAAGCCTACCAGCACGTCCTCGTGCCCCTGGACGTCTCCGACGAGGCACGCCAGGTTCTTGCCCGCGCACGGGATCTGGCAACCCGTTACGGATCCCGGCTGACCCTGCTGCACGTGGTGGAACCGGTGATCATCGATACCAGCTACGATCTCATCGGCCCGCTGCCGGTGGAGATCGACGCGCCGCTGCTGGAACGGGGGCGTGATTTCCTGCAGCGGATCGCCCGGGAGTTCGACCTCGGGGATGCAAAGCAGCAGGTGGAACTGGGTCCGGTGAAAGGGACCATCCTCGAGTACGCGAAGGAGAACGGGGTGGATCTCATCGTCATCGGCACCCACGGCCGGCACGGCGTCAAGCTGTTGCTGGGCTCGACGGCCAATGCCGTGTTGCACGGCACACCCTGTGACGTGCACGCCGTCCGCATTCACGAAAACGGCGAGTCCGACTGACGCGACGTGGACACGCGGGGTGCCATCCTGCAGCGGCTGGCCGATGGCCGCTTCCATTCGGGACAGGCGCTGGGGGCCGAGCTGGGGCTGTCCCGGGCAGCCATCTGGAAGATCCTGCGCCAGCTGCGCGAGCAATGGGGACTCGATGTACAGTCGGTCCCGGGGCGGGGCTACCGGCTCGCCCGTCCCGTTGCCCTGCTCGACAGCGCAGGCATCGCGGCGCAACTGAATGATCACGTCCGCAAGGCGATTGCCGACATCGCGGTGCACTGGTGCCTCGATTCCACCAATGCCCACCTGCTCGAGCGCACCCGGGAGCAGGACATCCATGGCCAGGTGGTTCTGGCCGAGCAGCAGACCGCCGGGCGGGGTCGGCGTGGGCGGCAATGGCATTCCCCGCCGGCGGCCAATCTCTATCTCAGTCTGGGCTGGCGGTTCGCTTCTTCCGAACCCCTGGCGGGCCTGAGTCCGGCCGTGGCGGTGGCCGTCTGGCGGGCCCTGGCGGATGTCGGCGCCTACAATCACGGCATCAAGTGGCCCAATGATCTCTGGTGGCAGGGACGCAAGCTGGCGGGGATCCTGCTGGAACTGCGCGGCGAGGCGGAGGGCCCCTGGCAGGTGGTGATTGGCATCGGCCTCAACGTGGCCATGCCGCAGGACCATCATGACCGGATCGATCAGCCCTGGGTCGATCTTGCGACCATCCTCGGTGCGCCGCCGGATCGCAATCGCCTGACCGCTATCCTGATCAACCATCTCGTCGCAACCCTGCAGGCCCACACCGAGCACGGCCTTGCCGCCAGTCTGGCGGACTGGCAAAAGGCCGATCTGCTGCATGATCGTCCCGTCGTCCTGCAGCGACAGGAAGGGCCGGTGACCGGCATCGCCCGGGGCATCGACGGGGAAGGGGCGCTGCGGGTCGAGACCCCGGCGGGGATGACGTCCTGGCATGCCGGCGAGGTCAGCGTGAGGCCGCGGCATGACTGACGCGATTCTGTTGCTGGACGTGGGCAACACCCGTCTGCGCTGGGCCGTCGATGTGGACGGTAGTTTCCTCACCGGTGGTCAGCTGGTGCATGGCGGTCAGCCGGCCATTTCCGATCTCGACGTGATGCTGAACGCGGAGGCAACGCCAGGCCGGATCGTCGCCAGTTGCGTGGCCGATGAATCGGTCTGGGAGCGGATCGCGCAATGGGCGCAAACGCGACTGGCGTTGGCGCCCGAGCGGGTTCGCTCGCCGGCCCGGGGGCTGGGTGTGATCAACGCCTATGCCGATCCGGCCCGGCTGGGCAGCGATCGCTGGGCGGCACTGGTGGCCCTGCGGGCCCTGTGTCCCGGTTATGCCTGTGTCGTGGATGCCGGCACGGCCACGACGGTGGATCTGCTGGCTCCCGGCGGTCGTCATCTCGGTGGTTATATCCTGCCCGGCCGAAGGCAACTGGTTTCGGGCGTGCTGGAGGGCACTTCCGTGCCGGCGGCGGAGCTGCCGGTTCCCGAACGCATGCCGGGCAGGAGCACCGAGGCCTGTCTCGCCAACGGGGCGCTTGCGGCGCTTTGCGCCCTGATTGAAAGCGCGGTGCAGCGACTCGAAAGCGAGGCCCGGGAATCGGTACAATGCGTGCTCACCGGCGGCGACAGTGCCCTGCTCAGTCGCCATCTCGAGATTCCCCATGTCACGGAACCGGCCCTGGTCCTGCGGGGACTGGCCCGCATCGCCCGGGAGGACGTCGCAAGTTCATGAAATGGATCATCTATCTGCTGCTGCTGGCCAACATCGCCGTGTTCTTCTGGCATTATCGTCCCGCCGAGCGGCCACAGGCGGTTGGTGACGAGCGCGATGCGGCCCTGTCCCTGGTGCTGCTCGACGAGGCCCAGAACCGGCCGGAGACCACCGCGCCGGTCGGACGCTGCTACTCGCTGGGCCCCTTCGAGACCACCCGCCAGGCCGGCCTGGCGGCCGCCGCCCTCAAGGCCGGTGGTATCCGCGCCGAGCGCCGGGTGAGCAAGGACGCCCGCCGCAAGGCCTACTGGGTGCTGCTGCCGCCTGCCGAATCCCGGGCCGAGGCACGCAAGTCGCTGAAACGGCTCAAGGAACTGAAGGTGCATGACTACTTCCTGGTGCCGACCGGGGAGAAGGCCAATGCCATCTCGCTGGGCGTGTTCTCCAAGTTCGAGTCGGCCCACCGCCGCATCAAGCAGATGCAGAAACTGGGCTTCAAGCCCACGTTCGAAAAGGTGGAACTGCCGCGCCGCGAATACTGGCTCGACTGGCCCGTGGATGCCGGCAAGCCGGATCCCGGCGTCATGGAGGAGATCCATCGCATTCGCGCCGGGGCCCGATTGACGACCCGGGCCTGCGACGATCGGGCCTGACGGGATTGCGCCTGGCGGCGGCAGTTGGATAGAATGCGCCTCCCCGGCCAGGCCGGGCAGCGGCCGGTATAGCTCAGCTGGTAGAGCAACTGACTTGTAATCAGTAGGTCCGGGGTTCGACTCCTCGTGCCGGCACCAAATCTCCCCGGAACGCCGGATGGCGGATCCGGGTTTTTTACACCCGCACCGGGGCGGATGCCGCGAAAAATCAGGCATTTCCGGCCGACGAACGGTTGACAGCGGGTGACCGCTCGACGAAAATACGCAGCTTCGTTCGCGCGGAGGGGTTCCCGAGTGGCCAAAGGGATCAGACTGTAAATCTGACGGCTCCGCCTTCGGAGGTTCGAATCCTCCCCCCTCCACCATACAAGCAGGGACGAGTGACGAGGGCCGAGGGACGAGATTTTCGGGCAAGCCCGAAGAGCTTTACCTGATGGGAATCGGTTACTCGCGGCAGGAGACGTGCCAGATGGTTTGACCAAGGGTCTTGGCCCTTGCCACTCGGCCCTCGTCCCTGCAGTTTCGCGGGTGTAGTTCAATGGTAGAACCTCAGCCTTCCAAGCTGATGACGTGGGTTCGATTCCCATCACCCGCTCCAATGAACCAGGAGCTAGGGACGAGGAACTGGGAACGAGGAAAAGCGGGTGGATGGCTACGGTCCCGTGTCTATCCTAGTACCTAGTTCCTAGTAACTCGAAACTGATTTTCGCCCATATAGCTCAGCGGTAGAGCACTCCCTTGGTAAGGGAGAGGTCCCCAGTTCAATTCTGGGTATGGGCTCCAAATTTTTTGCAGTTATATATTGGTATAAACACTACTGAAAGTCGAAGGAGGCCCGGCGGTGTCCAAGGAAAAATTTGAACGTACGAAACCCCACGTGAACGTTGGCACGATTGGTCACGTGGACCACGGCAAGACGACGCTGACGGCGGCGATCACGAAGGTGATGGGCGAGAAGTTTGGCGGCGAAGCCAAGGCGTATGACCAGATCGACTCGGCGCCGGAAGAGAAGGCGCGCGGCATCACGATTGCCACGGCACACGTGGAATACGAGTCGGAGAAGCGCCACTACGCGCACGTGGACTGCCCTGGCCACGCCGACTACGTGAAGAACATGATCACCGGTGCTGCGCAGATGGACGGTGCCATTCTGGTGGTGTCCGCCGCGGACGGCCCCATGCCGCAGACCCGTGAGCACATCCTGCTGTCGCGTCAGGTGGGCGTGCCGTACATCGTCGTGTACCTGAACAAGGCCGACATGGTGGACGACGAGGAACTGCTGGAGCTGGTGGAGATGGAAGTGCGCGAGCTGCTGGACAGCTACGACTTCCCGGGCGACGACACCCCGGTGATCATTGGCTCGGCCCTCAAGGCGCTGGAAGGGGACACCTCCGACATTGGCGTACCGAGCATCGAGAAGCTGGTGGCGGCGATGGACGAATACATTCCGGAGCCGGAGCGTGCCATCGACGGCGACTTCCTGATGCCGGTGGAAGACGTGTTCTCGATTTCCGGCCGCGGCACCGTGGTGACCGGGCGTATCGAGCGCGGCATCGTCAAGGTGGGCGACGAAGTGGAAATCGTCGGCATCCGCCCGACCCAGACCACCACCGTGACCGGGGTGGAGATGTTCCGCAAGCTGCTGGACGAAGGCCAGGCGGGCGACAACGTGGGCGTGCTGCTGCGCGGCACCAAGCGCGACGAAGTGGAGCGCGGCCAGGTGCTGGCCAAGCCCGGCTCGATCACCCCGCACACCAAGTTCGAGTGCGAAGTGTACGTGCTGAGCAAGGACGAGGGCGGTCGTCACACCCCGTTCTTCAACGGCTACCGTCCGCAGTTCTACTTCCGGACCACCGACGTGACCGGCACCTGCGAGCTGCCGGAAGGCGTGGAGATGGTGATGCCGGGCGACAACGTGCAGATGACCGTGAGCCTGATTGCCCCGATCGCCATGGAAGAGGGTCTGCGCTTCGCGATTCGCGAAGGCGGCCGCACCGTCGGCGCCGGCGTGGTCTCCAAGATCATCGAGTAATTCAGTAACGAGGTACGAGGAACTAGGGACTAGGAACAGACCGGGTCGCGCTCAGCGCGCCCGGTTTTTCCTCGTTCCTCGTTCCTAGTTCCTCGTCCCTGTTTTTTAGGCCAGTAGCTCAATTGGCAGAGCGGCGGTCTCCAAAACCGCAGGTTGGGGGTTCGATTCCCTCCTGGCCTGCCATATTCACCGTCAGGCGGTGAGACGAACAGCGACGCAGTCAAAGGCGCAGATGGCAGACAAACTCAAACTCCTGGTGGCCGGATTGCTGGTCGTGGCCGGCATCGCCGGTTTCTACCAGTTTGGCGATCAGCCGCAGCTTTATCGCGTGCTCGGCCTGCTCGTGGTGCTCGGCCTGGCCACCGGCGTGGCCCTGCTGTCGACGCCGGGCCGGGCGGCCTGGGAGTTCGGGCGTTCGGCCATCCTGGAAGTACGCAAGGCCGTGTGGCCGACCCGTCAGGAAACGGTGCAGACCACCCTGCTGGTGATGGCCATGGTGGTCATCGTCGGCCTGATGCTGTGGCTGTTCGATCTGTTGATGAAATGGGCAGTGACGCTGCTCCTCGGACTGGGAGGCTGAGACCATGGCCAAGCGCTGGTATGTCGTACATGCCTATTCGGGCTTCGAATCCCAGGTCAAGCGTGCCCTGGAGGAGCGCATCAAGCTCAAGGGCATGGAAGATCAGTTCGGCGAGATCCTGGTTCCCACCGAGGAAGTGGTGGAGATGAAGGACGGCCAGAAGCGCAAGAGCGAGCGCAAGTTCTTCCCCGGCTACGTGCTGGTGCAGATGGAGATGAACGACGACACCTGGCACCTGGTGAAGGAGACGCCGCGGGTGATGGGCTTCATCGGCGGGCGCAGCGACAAGCCGGCGCCCATCTCCGATGCCGAGGCCGAGGCCATCCTCAACCGCGTCCAGGAAGGGGCCGAAAAGCCGCGTCCCAAGGTTCTGTTCGAGCCGGGCGAGGTGGTGCGCATCAACGAAGGCCCGTTCAACGACTTCAACGGCGTGGTCGAGGAAGTCGACTACGACAAGAACCGCCTGCGCGTGGAAGTGTCCATCTTCGGCCGTTCCACGCCGGTGGAGCTGGAATTCAGCCAGGTCGAAAAGGCGTGACGCCAAAGGCGTCATGCCTTTTCGACAGGGCCGAGTGGCGAGGGCCGAGGGCCGAGGTGAAGGTGGGTGCCGCAGGCACCACCCCGCCTCGTCCCTCGTCCCTCGTCCCTCGTTACTAAGAACCGGGGAGCCGCAAGGCGCTTGTACCCACAGGAGTAAAACATGGCAAAGAAAATCGAAGCTTACATCAAGCTGCAGGTGCCGGCGCAGGAGGCCAATCCTTCGCCGCCCGTCGGCCCGGCGCTGGGTCAGCACGGCGTGAACATCATGGAGTTCTGCAAGGCCTTCAACGCCCAGACCCAGAACATCGAGAAGGGCATGCCGGTGCCGGTGGTGATCACCGTCTACAACGACCGCAGCTTCACCTTCATCATGAAGACCCCGCCGGCGTCCGTGCTGCTGAAGAAGGCTGCCGGCATCCAGAAGGGGTCGGGCGTGCCCAACCGCGACAAGGTCGGCAAGGTGACCCGCGAGCAGCTCGAGGAGATCGCCAGGCTCAAGGAGCCGGATCTGACCGCCGCCGACATGGACGCCGCCGTGCGCACCATCGCCGGCAGCGCCCGCAGCATGGGCATCGAGACGGAGGGTGTGTAAATGGCCAAGCTGAGCAAGCGTTTCAAGGCAATCCGCGAGAAGGTCGAGCCGGGCAAGGTCTATCCCATCGACGAGGCCCTGCAGCTCCTCAAGGAAATCCCCCACGCCAAGTTCACCGAGGCGGTGGACGTGGCCGTGAACCTGGGCGTCGATCCCCGTAAATCGGATCAGGTGGTGCGCGGTTCCACCGTACTGCCCCACGGTACCGGCAAGAGCGTGCGCGTGGCCGTCTTCGCCCAGGGCGAGAATGCCGAGAAGGCCAGGGCCGCCGGGGCCGACGTGGTCGGCTTCGAGGATCTGGCCGAGGAGATCAAGAAGGGAAATCTGGATTTCGACGTGGTCATCGCCACCCCGGACGCCATGCGCGTGGTGGGCCAGCTGGGCCAGATCCTGGGCCCCCGCGGCCTGATGCCGAACCCCAAGGTGGGCACCGTGACCCCCGACGTGGAGACCGCGGTGAAGAACGCCAAGGCCGGTCAGGTGCGCTATCGCACCGACAAGGCGGGCATCGTGCACGCCCGCATCGGCAACGTGGAATTCGATCCCCAGGATCTGAAGGAAAACCTGGAAGCCCTGCTGGCCGACCTCAAGAAGGCCAAGCCGGCGGCGGCCAAGGGTCAGTACATGAAGAAGATTTCCGTGTCCACCACCATGGGCCCGGGGATCCCGGTCGATCAGGCGTCGCTGGGCGTCTGAGCGGTCACGAACTTTGGGGCCGTCGACCGGCAACGGTCGGCGTCCGTCAAAGACCGCAGGTGTCCGCGTCCGGGGCAACCCGGCCGCGGGCTTAATGGAAACCCGTTTCCGGCCTGCGCAGATGGTGAGCCCGTGCAGCCTTGTCTGCTCTGGTATCACTGTAACAACCGGCGGGACGCAGGTTCCGCCCCTGTCCACGACGACTTGCCCGTCCGGAAGTCGTCACACGCAAGAGGTGAGTTCACGTGGCACTGAGTTTTGCGGAAAAACAGGCCATCGTTGCTGAAGTCGCCGACGTTGCCAAGAGCGCCTATTCTGCGGTCACCGCGGAATACATGGGTCTGAGCGCCAACGAGATGACCGAACTGCGGGCCAAGGCCCGGCAGGGCGGTGTCTACATGCGCGTGGTGAAGAACACCCTGGCCAAGCGTGCGCTCGAAGGAACGGACTATGCGTGCCTGAACGAGACCCTCGTGGGGCCGTTGCTGATCGCGTTTTCCCAGGAAGACCCCGGCGCGGCTGCCCGAGTGCTCAAGGACTTCGCCAAGGAAAACGACAAGCTGGTAATCAAGGCGCTGTCGGTCAGCGGGCAACTGCTGCCGGCCAGCGAACTGGATCGGCTCGCCAGCCTGCCGACCAAGGAGCAGGCCATCAGCATGCTCATGTCGGTCATGCAGGCGCCGATCGCCAAGCTGGCGCGGACCCTCAACGAAGTGCCGGGCAAACTGGTTCGGACCGTGGCGGCGGTACGCGATGCCAAGCAGGCCGCTTAACCCCAATTCAACGATATCAGGAGAAAGACAATGGCTGTATCCAAAGACGAGATTCTGGAAGCGATCAGCAACATGACCGTGATGGAAGTGGTCGATCTGATCGAGGCAATGGAAGAGAAGTTCGGCGTGACCGCCGCCGCGGCCGTGGCCGCTGCGCCGGCTGCCGGTGGCGCTGCCGCCGGTGGCGAAGCCGCTGCCGAGAAGGACGAGTTCGACGTGGTCATGACCAGCTTCGGCGACAACAAGGTTGGCGTGATCAAGGCCGTCCGGGCCATCACCGGTCTGGGCCTGAAGGAAGCCAAGGAAATGGTCGAGGGCGCCCCCTCCACCATCAAGGAAGGCGTTTCCAAGGACGAAGCCGAAGAAGTCAAGAAGCAACTGGAAGAAGCTGGCGCCAGCGTCGAGCTCAAGTAATCTTGCCAGACGCTTTGGTGACCATCCGGCATACCGGGTTCCCAGGAACCGGGATGCCGGGTGTCCGGCGACAGAGATTGATGATCGCACGGCCGGCCGGTATGCCCGCAAGGGGATGCCGGCCCGCCGTGCATTCGTCGTTGCCGCGACGGCAACGGCCCTGAACCACCCATATTCAATGGCGATTCGCAAGGTGTCCAATGGCATACTCGTTCACAGAAAAGAAACGGATTCGTAAGAACTTCGGCCGGCGTGCCAGCATTCTCGAGGTTCCCTACCTGCTCGCAACCCAGATCGAGTCGTACCGCGACTTTCTGCAGGAAGGCGTGCCCGAGGACCAGCGCAAGGACAAGGGCCTGCACGCCGCCTTCAAATCCGTGTTCCCGATCGTCAGCTATTCCGGCAATGCCGCGCTCGAATACGTGAGCTATCGCCTGGGAACGCCGACCTTCGACGTGAAGGAGTGCCAGATGCGCGGCGTGACCTATGCCGCGCCCCTGCGGGTCAAGGTCCGCCTGGTCATCTACGACAAGGAGGCCAAGGAGCCGACCGTCAAGGACATTCGTGAACAGGAAGTCTACATGGGCGAGATTCCGCTCATGACCGAGAACGGCACCTTCGTCATCAACGGCACCGAGCGGGTCATCGTCTCCCAGCTCCACCGTTCGCCCGGCGTGTTCTTCGATCACGACAAGGGCAAGACCCATTCCTCCGGCAAGCTGCTGTTCAACGCCCGCGTGATTCCCTACCGCGGTTCCTGGCTGGACTTCGAGTTCGATCCCAAGGACTGCCTGTTCACCCGCATCGACCGTCGGCGCAAGCTGCCGGTCACCGTCCTGCTGCGCGCCATGGGCTACAGCACGCAGGAGATGCTGGACATGTTCTTCGAGAAGAACACCTTCCGGCTGACCAAGGACGGCTTCACCCTGGATCTGGTGCCGGAGCGGCTGCGCGGCGAGACCGCCACCTTCGACATCAAGATCAAGAACAAGGTGCTGGTGGAAGAGGGCCGGCGCATCACCGCCCGCCACATCCGCGAGCTGGAGAAGGCCAACGTCAAGGCCCTGCACGTGCCCGACGAGTATCTGCTGGGCAAGGTGCTGGCCCACGATCTGGTCAACCCGCAGACCGGCGAGATCATCGCCCGCGCCAACGACGAGATCACCGAGGAGCTGATCGAGCAGATCAGGCAGGCCGGCATCGAGGAGTTCCAGACCATCTTCACCAACGATCTGGATCACGGCCCCTACATCTCCAACACCCTGCGTATCGATCCCACCACCACCCAGCTCGAGGCCCAGGTGGAGATCTACCGCATGATGCGCCCCGGCGAGCCGCCCACCAAGGAGGCCGCCGAGAACCTGTTCAAGAACCTGTTCTTCACCCCCGAGCGCTACGACCTGTCGGCCGTGGGCCGCATGAAGTTCAACCGCCGCGTGGGCCGCAAGGAGATCGAGGGCCCGGGCACCCTGTCCAAGGAAGACATCCTGGACGTGATCAAGGTGCTCATCGACATCCGCGACGGCCGGGGTCAGGTGGACGACATCGACCACCTCGGCAACCGCCGCATCCGCTCCGTGGGCGAGATGGCCGAGAACCAGTTCCGCGTGGGCCTGGTGCGCGTGGAGCGCGCCGTGAAGGAACGCCTGAGCCTGGCCGAGTCCGACAACCTGATGCCCCAGGAGATGATCAACGCCAAGCCGGTGTCCGCGGCCATCAAGGAGTTCTTCGGCTCCAGCCAGCTGTCCCAGTTCATGGATCAGAACAACCCGCTGTCGGAGGTGACCCACAAGCGCCGCATCTCGGCCCTGGGTCCGGGCGGCCTGACCCGCGAGCGGGCCGGCTTCGAGGTGCGCGACGTGCATCCGACCCACTACGGCCGGGTCTGCCCCATTGAGACGCCGGAAGGTCCGAACATCGGTCTCATCAACTCGCTGGCCGTGTACGCCCGCACCAACGAGTACGGCTTCCTCGAAACCCCGTACCGCAAGGTGGTCAACGGCAAGCTGACCGACGAGGTGCACTATCTGTCGGCCATCGACGAGGGCGACTTCGTGATCGCCCAGGCCAACGCCACCGTGGACAGCCGCGGCCGGCTGACCGACGAGCTGGTGCCCTGCCGGCACCAGAACGAGTTCACCATGGCCACCCCGGACCGCATCGACTACATCGATGTCTCGCCCAAGCAGATCGTCTCGGTGGCCGCGGCCCTGATTCCGTTCCTCGAGCACGACGACGCCAACCGCGCCCTGATGGGCTCCAACATGCAGCGCCAGGCGGTGCCGACCCTGCGCGCCGACAAGCCCCTGGTGGGCACCGGCATCGAGCGCACCGTGGCGGTGGACTCGGGCGTGACCGTGGTCGCCCGCCGCGGTGGCATCGTCGACTCGGTGGACGCCGCGCGCATCGTGGTGCGGGTCAATGACGACGAGACCGTCGCCGGCGAGCCGGGCGTGGACATCTACAACCTCATCAAGTACACCCGTTCCAACCAGAATACCTGCATCAACCAGCGGCCGCTGGTCAAGCCGGGCGATGCCATCGCCCGCGGCGACGTGCTGGCCGACGGCCCGTCCACCGACATGGGCGAGCTGGCCCTGGGGCAGAACATGCTGGTGGCCTTCATGCCCTGGAACGGCTACAACTTCGAGGACTCCATCCTGGTCTCCGAGCGGGTGGTGCAGGAGGATCGCTACACCACCATCCACATCGAGGAGCTGACCTGCGTGGCCCGCGACACCAAGCAGGGCTCCGAGGAGATCACCGGCGACATCCCCAACGTGGGCGAGGCGGCCCTGGCCAAGCTGGACGAGGCCGGCATCGTCTACATCGGCGCCGAGGTCAAGCCGGGCGACATCCTGGTGGGCAAGGTCACGCCCAAGGGCGAGACCCAGCTCACCCCGGAAGAGAAGCTGCTGCGCGCCATCTTCGGCGAGAAGGCGGCGGACGTGAAGGACACCTCCCTGCGCGTGCCCTCGGGCATGGCCGGCACGGTCATCGACGTGCAGGTGTTCACCCGCGACGGGCTGGAGAAGGACTCCCGGGCCAAGGCCATCGAGGAATCGGAACTGGCCCGCATCCGCAAGGACTTCGACGACCAGCGCCGCATCATGGAAGACGACGCCTACCAGCGCGTCGAGCACATGCTGCTGGGCAAGGTGGCCGAAGGCGGCCCCAACAAGCTCAAGGCCGGCAGCAAGATCACCAAGGGCTACCTGGCCGAGCTGCCGCGGGAGAAGTGGTTCGAGATCCGTCTGCGCAACGAGGAGGCCAACGCCCAGTTGGAGGCCATCGGCGCCCAGATCAAGCAGTTGCGCAAGGACTTCGACGCCAAGTTCGAGGAGAAGAAGGCCAAGCTCACCACCGGTGACGATCTGGCCCCCGGCGTGCTGAAGATGGTCAAGGTGCACCTGGCCGTCAAGCGCCGCATCCAGCCCGGCGACAAGATGGCCGGCCGCCACGGCAACAAGGGCGTGATCTCCATGATCGTGCCGGTGGAGGACATGCCCCACACCGAGGACGGCGAGCCGGTGGACATCGTGCTCAACCCCTTGGGTGTGCCATCGCGCATGAACGTGGGTCAGGTGCTGGAGACCCACCTGGGCTGGGCCGCCCGCGGCCTGGGCAAGAAGATCGACGCCATGCTGCGCGCCGAGAAGCAGAAGGTCGCCGACATCCGCAAGTTCCTCGAGGCCATCTACAACAAGACCGGCGGCCAGAAGGAGGATCTCAAGTCCTTCAGCGACGAGGAGATCCTGGAACTGGCGCACAACCTGCGCAAGGGCGTGCCCATGGCCACCCCGGTCTTCGACGGCATCACCGAGGACGACATCAAGCAGCTCCTCGAGCTGGCGGATCTGCCCACCTCGGGCCAGACCACCCTCATCGACGGGCGCACCGGCGAGCCCTTCGAGCGGCCGGTGACCGTGGGCTACATGTACATGCTCAAGCTCAACCACCTGGTGGATGACAAGATGCATGCCCGCTCCACCGGCCCGTACAGCCTGGTCACCCAGCAGCCGCTGGGCGGCAAGGCCCAGTTCGGCGGCCAGCGCTTCGGGGAGATGGAGGTCTGGGCCCTGGAGGCCTACGGCGCCGCCTATACCCTGCAGGAGATGCTCACCGTCAAGTCGGACGACGTGAACGGCCGCACCAAGATGTACAAGAACATCGTGGACGGCGATCACCACATGGAGCCGGGCATGCCCGAATCCTTCAACGTGTTGCTGAAGGAAATCCGCTCCCTGGGCATCGACATCGAACTGGAGCAGACCGAAGACTGATTCGGGGTGGCCAGCCGGCCCTGCGGGGCCGGCACCGGCGGGCCGCGGCCCGCATGCACTATTCAGGAGTGAAAACGTGAAAGATCTACTCAAGATCCTCAAGCAGCAAGGTCAGGTTGAAGACTTCGACGCCATCCGCATCGGCCTGGCGTCGCCCCAGAAGATCCGTTCGTGGTCCTACGGCGAGGTCAAGAAGCCGGAGACCATCAACTACCGCACCTTCAAGCCGGAACGGGACGGCCTGTTCTGCGCCAAGATCTTCGGGCCGGTGAAGGACTACGAATGCCTGTGCGGCAAGTACAAGCGCCTCAAGCACCGCGGCGTGATCTGCGAGAAGTGCGGCATCGAGGTGACCCTGGCCAAGGTGCGCCGCGAGCGTATGGGCCACATCGAGCTGGCCAGCCCGGTGGCCCACATCTGGTTCCTCAAGTCCCTGCCCTCGCGCATGGGCCTGCTGCTGGACATGACCCTGCGCGACATCGAGCGGGTGCTCTACTTCGAGGCCTTCGTGGTCATCGATCCGGGCATGACCACCCTCGAGCGTGGCCAGCTGCTCACCGACGAGGCCTACCTGGAGACCATCGAGGAATTCGGCGACGAGTTCGACGCGCGCATGGGCGCCGAGGCCATCCACGCGCTGCTCTCCTCCCTGGATCTGGAGAAGGAAGCCGCGCAGGTGCGCGAGGACATCAACGCCACCAAGTCGGAGACCAAGCTCAAGAAGCTGGGCAAGCGCCTCAAGCTGCTGGAAGCCTTCATCGAGTCGGGCAACAAGCCCGAGTGGATGGTGATGACCGTGCTGCCGGTATTGCCGCCGGAGCTGCGTCCGCTGGTGCCCCTGGAGGGCGGCCGCTTCGCCACCTCCGATCTGAACGATCTCTATCGCCGGGTCATCAACCGCAACAACCGCCTGCGCCGCCTGCTGGATCTCAACGCGCCGGACATCATCGTGCGCAACGAGAAGCGCATGCTGCAGGAGTCGGTGGACGCGCTGCTCGACAACGGCCGCCGCGGCCGCGCCATCACCGGTTCCAACAAGCGCCCGCTCAAGTCCCTGGCCGACATGATCAAGGGCAAGCAGGGCCGCTTCCGCCAGAACCTGCTGGGCAAGCGCGTGGACTACTCGGGCCGTTCCGTGATCGTGGTCGGCCCGACCCTCAAGCTGCACCAGTGCGGCCTGCCCAAGAAGATGGCCCTGGAACTGTTCAAGCCCTTCATCTTCAGCAAGCTGGAGCGCCGCGGCCTGGCCACCACCATCAAGGCGGCCAAGAAGATGGTGGACAAGGAAGGGCCGGAGGTCTGGGACATCCTCGAAGAGGTGATCCGCGAGCATCCGGTGATGCTCAACCGTGCTCCCACCCTGCACCGCCTGGGCATCCAGGCCTTCGAGCCGATCCTGATCGAGGGCAAGGCCATCCAGCTCCATCCGCTGGTGTGCACCGCCTTCAACGCCGACTTCGACGGCGACCAGATGGCCGTGCACGTGCCCCTGTCGCTGGAAGCCCAGCTCGAGGCGCGGGCGCTGATGATGTCCACCAACAACATCCTCTCGCCGGCCAACGGCGAGCCCATCATCGTGCCCTCCCAGGACGTGGTGCTGGGCCTGTACTACCTGTCCCGCGAGCGCATCAACGCCAGGGGCGAGGGCATGGTGTTCGCCGACACCAACGAGGTCATGCGCGCCTATGCCAACCGCACCGTGGACATGCAGGCCAAGGTCAAGGTGCGCATCACCGAGGTGGAATTCGACGACGACGGCAACCGCCACGAGAAGACCACCCTGCAGGACACCACCGTCGGCCGCGCGCTGATCTGGGAGATCGTGCCCGAGGGCCTGCCCTTCGATCTCGTCAACCGGGACATGAAGAAGAAGGCCATCTCCAACCTGATCAACGCCTGCTACCGGCGCCTGGGCCTGAAGGACACGGTGATCTTCGCCGACCAGCTCATGTACATGGGCTTTGCCTACTCGACCCGGGCCGGCGTCTCCTTCGGCGTGGAAGACATGGTCATCCCGCCGGAGAAGGCCGAGATCCTGGCCGCCGCCGAGGAAGAGGTGCGCGAGATCGAGGAGCAGTACACCTCGGGCCTCGTGACCTACGGCGAGCGCTACAACAAGGTCATCGACATCTGGTCGCGCACCAACGATCTCATCGCCAAGGCCATGATGGAGCGCCTCGGCACCGAGGAAGTGGTGGACAAGGACGGCAACACCGTCAAGGTGCCGTCCTTCAACTCCATCTACATGATGGCCGACTCCGGGGCCCGTGGCTCCGCCGCCCAGATCCGGCAGCTGGCCGGCATGCGCGGCCTGATGGCCAAGCCCGACGGCTCCATCATCGAGACGCCCATCACCGCCAACTTCCGTGAGGGCCTCTCGGTGCTGCAGTACTTCATCTCCACCCACGGCGCCCGCAAGGGTCTGGCCGACACCGCCCTGAAGACCGCCAACTCGGGCTACCTGACCCGCCGGCTGGTGGACGTCTCCCAGGATCTGGTGATCATCGGCGAGGACTGCGGCACCGACAACGGCCTGATGATGGCTTCCCTGATCGAGGGTGGCGACGTGGTCGAGGCCCTGTCCGAGCGGGCCCTGGGTCGCGTGCTGGCCGAGGACGTGCGCAAGGGCGACAGCGACGAAGTGCTGATCCCCGCCGGCACCCTGCTGGACGAGAAGTGGATGGAGCGCCTCGAGGAGATGGCCATCGACCACATCAAGGTGCGTTCGCCCATCACCTGCGAGAACCGCTACGGCGTGTGCGCCACCTGCTACGGTCGCGACCTGGCCCGCGGCCACCTGGTGAACGAGGGCGAGGCGGTCGGCGTGATTGCCGCCCAGTCCATCGGCGAGCCCGGCACCCAGCTGACCATGCGCACCTTCCATATCGGCGGCGCCGCCAGCCGCTCGGCCGCGGCCAACAGCATCGAGGTCAAGACCAGCGGCACCGTGCGCCTGCACAACATCAAGACCGTGCGCCACGCCTCCGGCAAGAACGTGGCGGTGTCCCGCTCCGGCGAGATCACCGTGCTCGACGAGCACGGCCGCGAGCGCGAGCGCTACAAGGTGCCCTACGGCGCCGACATCACCGTCAACGACGGTGATCACGTGGAAGCCGGCCAGATTGTGGCCACCTGGGATCCGCACACCCACCCGATCGTCACCGAGGTGGCCGGTTTCGTGAAGTTCGTCGACGTGGTCGAGGGTGTCACCGTGACCTCCGAAGTGGACGAGATCACGGGCCTGACCAGCCTGGTCGTCACCGATCCCAAGCAGCGCGGCACCCAGGCCAAGGATCTGCGGCCCATGGTCAAGCTGGTGGACAAGGACGGCAACGACCTGAACCTGGCGGGCACCGAGATCCCGGCCCACTACTACCTGCCGGCCGGCGCCATCATCCAGCTCAAGGACGGTGCCGAAGTGGGCGTGGGCGACATTCTGGCCCGCATCCCGCAGGAGTCCTCCAAGACCCGCGACATCACCGGCGGTCTGCCCCGGGTGGCCGATCTGTTCGAGGCCCGCAAGCCCAAGGAATCGTCCATCCTGGCCGAGATTTCGGGCACCATCTCCTTCGGCAAGGAGACCAAGGGCAAGCAGCGCCTGGTGATCACCCCCACCGACGGCGGCGAGCCCTACGAGACGCTGATCCCGAAGTGGCGCCAGATCACGGTGTTCGAAGGGGAACACGTCGAGAAGGGCGAGGTGATTGCCGAGGGCGAGCCGAACCCGCACGACATCCTGCGCCTGCTGGGGGTCGAGGAACTGGCCCGCTACATCGTCAACGAGGTGCAGGACGTCTACCGTCTGCAGGGCGTGAAGATCAACGACAAGCACATCGAGGTCATCGTCCGGCAGATGCTGCGCAAGGTGGAAATCACCAGCCCCGGCGATTCCAAGTACCTGCGCGGCGAGCAGGTGGAGAAGACCCGCATTCTCGAGGAGAACGAGAAGCTGGTGGCCGAGGGCAAGCAGCCGGCCCTGTTCGAGCCCATGCTGCTCGGCATCACCAAGGCCTCGCTGGCGACCGAGTCGTTCATCTCCGCGGCCTCCTTCCAGGAGACCACCCGTGTCCTTACCGAGGCGGCGGTCACCGGCAAGGTGGACGATCTGCGCGGGCTCAAGGAGAACGTCATCGTCGGCCGCCTGATTCCGGCGGGGACCGGCCTGGCCTTCCACGCCGAGAAGCGCCGCCAGCGGCACGTGATGACCGCCGAGGAGGCCCTGGCCGCCGAGGCGGAGGCCGTGCTGGGCAGCAGCGCGGCCGGGTCCGAGGAAGCCCCGGCGGGCGAGGCCGGCGGCGAATCGGCCTCCGAACCGGCCGATCAGGGCTAAGTTCGCAAGAAATCGGCGATTTGGCCGGGGGATCCTGTTGACAGGGTCCCCCCTTGTCCCTACAATTTCGCGCCTTACGACAGGTCGGGTCCTCCGGCCTGTCGTTTATTTTCTGGAGTAAGAAAGAATCATGGCGACTATCAACCAACTGGTTCGCAAGCCGCGCAAGCGGAAGGCGGAAAAGAGCAACGTTCCGGCGCTGGAAGCCTGCCCCCAGAAGCGTGGGGTCTGCACCCGCGTCTACACCACCACGCCGAAGAAGCCGAACTCGGCCATGCGCAAGGTGGCCCGCGTGCGGCTGACCAACGGCTACGAAGTCACCAGCTACATCGGCGGTGAAGGCCACAACCTCCAGGAGCACTCGGTGGTGCTGATCCGCGGCGGTCGTGTGAAGGACCTGCCGGGTGTGCGCTACCACGTGGTGCGCGGCTCGCTGGACACCGCCGGCGTGAACGATCGCCGCCAGGGGCGCTCCAAGTACGGCGCCAAGCGGCCCAAGTCGTAAATTTCCAACAGCCCGCCCGACGTGGCGGGTTTGTGCAACTTATTGAAACGTCAGGAAAAACCAGATGGCGAGAAGGCGACAAGCGGAAAAACGGGCGATTCTTCCGGACCCGAAGTATCGCTCCGAGATGATCGCGAAGTTCATCAACATGGTGATGCTCAACGGCAAGAAGTCGGTGGCCGAGAAGATCGTCTACGGCGCACTCGACGCCGTGGCCGAGCGGAGCAAGAAGGACGCGGTCGAGGCCCTGGAGACGGCCCTCGACAACGTGCGCCCGATGGTGGAGGTCAAGTCCCGCCGCGTGGGTGGCGCCACCTACCAGGTGCCGGTGGAAGTGCGTCCCGAGCGGCGCAACGCCCTGGCCATGCGCTGGATCGTCGATGCCGCCCGCCGCCGCGGCGAGAAGGGCATGGGCGCCCGCCTGGCCGGCGAGATCCTCGAGGCTTCCGAGAACCGCGGCGCCGCCGTGAAGAAGCGCGAGGACACGCATCGCATGGCCGAGGCCAACAAGGCCTTCGCCCATTATCGCTGGTAGTAACTGAACCTTAAATATATAGCAGGAGGATCCCGACCCGGGGATACGGAAACACCGTGGCACGCCAGACACCCATCGAACGTTATCGGAATATCGGCATCATGGCGCACATCGATGCCGGCAAGACGACGACGACCGAGCGCATCCTGTACTACACCGGGATTTCGCACAAGATCGGTGAGGTACACGATGGCGCCGCGACCATGGACTGGATGGAGCAGGAACAGGAGCGGGGCATCACCATCACCTCCGCCGCCACCACCTGCTTCTGGGAAGGCATGGACCGGCAGTATCCCCAGCACCGGATCAACATCATCGACACCCCCGGGCACGTGGACTTCACCATCGAGGTGGAGCGCTCCCTGCGGGTGCTGGACGGCGCCTGTGCCGTGTTCTGCGCCGTCGGCGGCGTGGAGCCCCAGTCCGAGACGGTCTGGCGCCAGGCCAACAAGTACGGCGTGCCGCGCCTGGCCTTCGTCAACAAGATGGACCGCGCCGGCGCCGACTTCCTGCGCGTGGTGGACCAGATCCGCGAGCGTCTGGGCGCCAACCCCGTGCCGATTCAGCTCAACATCGGCGCGGAAGACAATTTCGAAGGCATCGTGGATCTCATCCGCATGCAGGCCATCTACTGGAACGAGGCCGACATGGGCGCCACCTACGAGGCGCGCGAGATCCCCGAGGAACTCAAGGCCAAGGCCCAGGAACTGCGCGAGCAGATGGTGGAAGCCGCCGCCGAGGCCAACGAGGAACTGATGGACAAGTACCTCAACGAGGGAGATCTGTCCGCCGAGGAGATCAAGCAGGGCCTGCGCATCCGCACCCTGGCCAATGAGATCATCCCGGCCCTGTGCGGTTCCGCGTTCAAGAACAAGGGCGTGCAGGCCATGCTCGACGCCGTCATCGACTACATGCCCTCGCCGGTAGACGTGCCGGCCATCAAGGGCACCCTGGACGACGGCGAGACCGAGGCCGAGCGCCACTCGACCGACGACGAGCCGTTCGCGGCCCTGGCCTTCAAGATCGCCACCGACCCGTTCGTGGGCACCCTGACCTTCTTCCGGGTCTATTCGGGGGTGATCAACTCGGGCGACACGGTCTACAACTCGGTCAAGGGCAAGAAGGAGCGCGTGGGCCGGATCGTGCAGATGCACGCCAACCACCGCGACGAAATCAAGGAAGTCCGCGCCGGCGACATCGCCGCGGCCGTGGGCCTGAAGGACGTGACCACCGGCGACACCCTGTGCGATCCGGAGAACGTCATCGTCCTCGAACGCATGGAGTTCCCGGAACCGGTGATCTCGGTGGCCATCGAGCCCAAGACCAAGCCGGACCAGGAGAAGATGGGCATCGCCCTGGCCAAGCTGGCCCAGGAGGATCCTTCCTTCCGGGTACACACCGACGAGGAGTCGGGCCAGACCATCATCTCCGGCATGGGTGAGCTGCACCTGGAGATCATCGTCGACCGGCTGAAGCGCGAATTCAAGGTGGACGCCAACGTGGGCGCCCCCCAGGTGGCCTACCGCGAGACCATCCGCAAGACGGTCGAGGCCGAAGGCAAGTTCGTGCGCCAGTCCGGCGGTCGCGGCCAGTACGGTCACGTCAAGCTGCGCCTGGAGCCGCAGCCGCCCGGCAAGGGTTACGAATTCGTCAACGAGATCGTCGGCGGCGTGGTGCCCAAGGAGTACATCCCGGCGGTGGACAAGGGCATCCAGGAGCAGATGGAGAACGGCGTCATCGCCGGCTATCCGGTGGTGGACGTGAAGGTCACCCTGTTCGACGGCTCCTACCACGAGGTGGACTCCTCGGAGATGGCCTTCAAGATCGCCGGCTCCATGGGCTTCAAGGAAGGCGCGAAGCAGGCCAATCCGGTGCTGCTCGAGCCGATCATGAAGGTGGAAGTGGTCACCCCGGAAGAGTACATGGGCGACGTGATGGGCGATCTGAACCGTCGCCGCGGCGTGGTCCAGGGCATGGACGACAGCCCGGCCGGCAAGGTGATCCGCGCCGAGGTGCCGCTGGCGGAGATGTTCGGTTACGCCACCGATCTGCGCTCGGCCACCCAGGGCCGCGCCACCTACAGCATGGAATTCGAGAAGTACGCCGAGGCGCCGGCAAACATCGCCGACGAGATCATCAAGAAGGCATCCTGATTCAACACCAAATTGCAGACAGAGGGTAAGCACCGTGTCCAAGGAAAAATTTGAACGTACGAAACCCCACGTGAACGTTGGCACGATTGGTCACGTGGACCACGGCAAGACGACGCTGACGGCGGCGATCACGAAGGTGATGGGCGAGAAGTTTGGCGGCGAAGCCAAGGCGTATGACCAGATCGACTCGGCGCCGGAAGAGAAGGCGCGCGGCATCACGATTGCCACGGCACACGTGGAATACGAGTCGGAGAAGCGCCACTACGCGCACGTGGACTGCCCTGGCCACGCCGACTACGTGAAGAACATGATCACCGGTGCTGCGCAGATGGACGGTGCCATTCTGGTGGTGTCCGCCGCGGACGGCCCCATGCCGCAGACCCGTGAGCACATCCTGCTGTCGCGTCAGGTGGGCGTGCCGTACATCGTCGTGTACCTGAACAAGGCCGACATGGTGGACGACGAGGAACTGCTGGAGCTGGTGGAGATGGAAGTGCGCGAGCTGCTGGACAGCTACGACTTCCCGGGCGACGACACCCCGGTGATCATTGGCTCGGCCCTCAAGGCGCTGGAAGGGGACACCTCCGACATTGGCGTACCGAGCATCGAGAAGCTGGTGGCGGCGATGGACGAATACATTCCGGAGCCGGAGCGTGCCATCGACGGCGACTTCCTGATGCCGGTGGAAGACGTGTTCTCGATTTCCGGCCGCGGCACCGTGGTGACCGGGCGTATCGAGCGCGGCATCGTCAAGGTGGGCGACGAAGTGGAAATCGTCGGCATCCGCCCGACCCAGACCACCACCGTGACCGGGGTGGAGATGTTCCGCAAGCTGCTGGACGAAGGCCAGGCGGGCGACAACGTGGGCGTGCTGCTGCGCGGCACCAAGCGCGACGAAGTGGAGCGCGGCCAGGTGCTGGCCAAGCCCGGCTCGATCACCCCGCACACCAAGTTCGAGTGCGAAGTGTACGTGCTGAGCAAGGACGAGGGCGGTCGTCACACCCCGTTCTTCAACGGCTACCGTCCGCAGTTCTACTTCCGGACCACCGACGTGACCGGCACCTGCGAGCTGCCGGAAGGCGTGGAGATGGTGATGCCGGGCGACAACGTGCAGATGACCGTGAGCCTGATTGCCCCGATCGCCATGGAAGAGGGTCTGCGCTTCGCGATTCGCGAAGGCGGCCGCACCGTCGGCGCCGGCGTGGTCTCCAAGATCATCGAATAAATCTGGACCGAAACCGAGAGAAACATGGCCAAGAATCAGAACATCCGCATCCGCCTCAAGGGCTTCGACCATCGCCTGATCGATCAGTCGGCCCGCGAGATCGTGGAAACGGCAAAGCGGACCGGTGCCCACGTGCGTGGCCCGATCCCGCTGCCGACCAAGAAAGAGCGCTTCACCGTGCTGATTTCACCGCACGTGAACAAGGATGCGCGTGACCAGTACGAGCTGCGGACCCACAAGCGCCTGATGGACATCATCGATCCGACCGACAAGACGGTCGATGCGCTGATGAAACTGGATCTGGCCGCCGGGGTCGACGTTCAGATTCAACTGCAGTAACGGCAGCGCCATCCGCAACCGGAGTTCAAGACAATGACAATTGGTGTAATTGGTCGCAAGCTGGGCATGACCCGCGTCTTCACCGAAGACGGCGCCTCCCTGCCCGTGACCGTGATCGAAGTGGAACCCAACCGGGTCACCCAGGTGAAGACCCCGGAGACCGACGGCTACCGCGCGGTCCAGGTCACCACCGGCACCCGCAAGGCCTCCCGCGTCACCAAGCCGCTGGCCGGGCATTTCGCCAAGGCCGGTGTCGAGGCCGGTCGCGGCCTGTGGGAGTTCCGCCTGGACGACGGCGAGGGCGAGGAACTGGCCCCGGCCGCCGAGATCAAGGTGGACATCTTCGAAAACGGCCAGAAGGTGGACGTGACCGGCGTCAGCATCGGCAAGGGCTTTGCCGGCGGCGTCAAGCGGCACAACTTCCGCACCCAGGACGCCACCCACGGCAACTCCCTGTCCCACCGGGCGCCGGGCTCCATCGGTCAGTGTCAGACCCCGGGCCGTGTGTTCAAGGGCAAGCGCATGGCCGGTCACATGGGCGCCGTGCAGCGCACCATGCAGAACCTGGAGATCGTGCGCGTGGATCCCGAGCGCAACCTGCTGCTGGTCAAGGGCGCCGTGCCCGGGGCCAAGGGCGGCAACGTGATCGTGCGCCCGGCCGTGAAGACCCGTGGAGGGGAGAAGTAAGCCATGGAACTGAACCTGACGACTGCCACCGGCAAGGCTTCGACCAAGAAGCTCGAAGTCTCCGATGCCAACTTCGCGGCCGAATTCAACGAGCCGCTGGTGCACCAGGCCGTGGTGGCCTATCTGGCCGGGGCCCGCGCCGGCACCCGCGCCCACAAGAACCGCTCCGCCGTGCGCGGCGGCGGCAAGAAGCCCTGGCGCCAGAAGGGCACCGGCCGGGCCCGCGCCGGCACCATCCGCAGCCCGCTGTGGCGCGGGGGCGGCAAGACCTTCGCGGCCACGCCGCAGGATCACAGCCAGAAGCTGAACAAGAAGATGTACCGGGCGGCGATCCGCTCGATTCTGTCCGAGCTGGTGCGCCAGGAACGTCTGCTGGTGATCGACAACTTCGACATGGACCAGCCCAGGACCAAGGAACTGGCCGAGAAGCTGAACAAGCTGGGCGTGAGCAAGGGCCTGATCGTCACCGCCGAGCTGAGCGAGCCGCTGTACCTGTCGGCGCGCAACATTCCGAACATCGGCATCTGCGACGTGACCGCCATCGATCCCGTCAGCCTGGTGGGCTACGACAAGATCGTCATGACCGTCGACGCCGTGAAGAAAATCGAGGAGTCCCTGGCATGAACCCGGAACGACTGATGAACGTGCTGCTGGCCCCGCACGTGACCGAGAAGAGCACCAATGCGGCCGAAAAGGCCAACCAGGTGGTCTTCCAGGTGGCGCCCGACGCCACCAAGGCCGAGATCCGCGCCGCCGTGGAGATGCTCTTCGATGTCAACGTCGAAGGCGTGCAGGTGGTCAACGTCAAGGGCAAGACCAAGCGCACCCAGACCGGCCTGGGCCGGCGCAAGAACTGGAAGAAGGCCTACGTCCGCCTGCAGGCAGGCCAGGACATCAACTTTGCCGGCGCTGAATAAGGCTTGAGGAAAAGAACATGGCAGTCGTAAAGAGCAAACCGACATCCCCGGGCCGCCGCTTCGTGGTCAAGGTGGTGGAACCCGCGCTGCACAAGGGCAAGCCCTACGCGCCCCTGCTGGAGAAGAAGTCCCGCACCGGCGGCCGCAACAACCATGGCCGGATCACCACCCGGCACCGTGGCGGCGGCCACAAGCAGCACTACCGGATCATCGACTTCAAGCGCAACAAGGACGGCATCGAGGCCCGGGTCGAGCGCCTGGAATACGATCCCAACCGCAGCGCCCACATCGCCCTGCTGCTGTACGCCGACGGCGAGCGCCGCTACATCATCGCCCCGCAGGGCGTGCAGGCCGGCGACGTGCTGCTCAGTGGCCAGAACGCGCCCATCAAGCAGGGCAACTGCCTGCCACTGCGCAACATTCCGGTGGGCACCACCGTGCACGCCGTGGAGCTCAAGCCCGGCAAGGGCGCGCAGCTCGCCCGCAGCGCCGGCACCTCGGTGCAACTGGTGGCCCGCGAAGGCGCCTACGCCACCCTGCGCCTGCGCTCCGGCGAGATGCGCAAGGTGCATGCCGACTGCCGCGCCACCATTGGCGTGGTCAGCAACGGCGAGCACAACCTGCGCAAGCTGGGCAAGGCCGGCGCCAAGCGCTGGCGCGGCGTGCGCCCGACCGTGCGCGGCGTGGCCATGAACCCGGTGGACCACCCGCACGGTGGCGGCGAGGGCCGCACCTCCGGCGGCCGCCATCCGGTGACCCCGTGGGGCGTGCCCACCAAGGGCTACAAGACCCGCAAGAACAAGCGTACCGACAAGATGATCGTGCGCCGTCGCAACCAGAAGTAACGTCAACGTATAGAGAGCCAACATGCCACGTTCGATCAGAAAAGGCCCGTTTGTCGATCTGCACCTCGCCAAGAAGGTGCGCGAGGCCCAGGAAGCCAACAGCAAGAAGCCGATCAAGACCTGGTCGCGCCGCTCGATGATCGTGCCCGACATGATCGGCCTGACCATCGCCGTGCACAACGGCCGCCAGCACGTGCCGGTGCTGATCTCCGAGAACATGGTCGGCCACAAGCTCGGCGAGTTTGCGCCCACGCGCACCTACAAGGGCCACATGGCGGACAAGAAAGCCAAGTAAGAGGTTTCGAAAATGGAAGTTGCAGCAAAACTCAAGCACGCGCGCATCGCCCCGCAGAAGTGCCGCCTGGTCGCCGACCAGATCCGCGGCCTGCCGGTGGAGCGCGCCCTGCAGATCCTGACCTTCAGCCCCAAGAAGGCCGCCGGCATCGTCAAGAAGGTGCTGGAGTCGGCCATCGCCAACGCCGAGCACAACGAGGGCGCCGACATCGACGAGCTGAAGGTCAGCCGCATCTTCGTCGACGAGGGGCCGACCATGAAGCGCTGGCGGCCCCGCGCCAAGGGTGCGGTCAACCACATTTTCAAGCGGACCAGTCACATCACCGTGATGGTCGCGGACAAGTAAGCGAGACAACACCATGGGTCAGAAAGTACATCCGACGGGAATGCGCCTTGGCATCGTCAAGGACTTCGCCTCCAAGTGGTACGCCAACAGCAAGGACTATCCCGAGCTGCTGCACGCCGATCTCCAGGCACGCGAGTTCATCAAGCAGAAGCTGAAGCAGGCTTCGGTGAGCCGCATCCAGATCGAGCGCACCGCCGGTACCGCCAACATCACCATTCACACGGCCCGTCCCGGCCTGGTGATCGGCAAGAAGGGCGAGGACATCGAGCGCCTGCGCAAGGAAGTCACCCGGCTGATGAACCTGCCCCAGGTGCACATCAACATCGAGGAGATCCGCAAGCCCGAGCTGGACGCCCAGCTGGTGGCCGAGAGCGTGGCCCAGCAGCTCGAGCGCCGGATCATGTTCCGCCGCGCCATGAAGCGCGCCGTGCAGAACACCATGCGCCTGGGCGCCCAGGGCGTGAAAATCATGGTTGCCGGTCGTCTCAACGGCGCCGAGATCGCCCGCAGCGAGTGGTACCGGGAAGGCCGCGTGCCCCTGCACACCCTGCGTGCCGACATCGACTACGGTTTCGCCGAGGCGGAGACCACCTACGGCATCATCGGCGTCAAGGTGTGGATCTTCAAGGGCGAGGTGCTGGGCAAGCAGGAGTCGCCGGAACCCGAAGCCAAGAAGGCCGCCGGCTAACAGGAGTCACGAACGATGCTGCAACCGAAACGTACGAAATTCCGCAAGCAACAGAAGGGCCGCAACCGGGGCCTGGCGACGCGCGGCAACAAGGTGAGCTTCGGCGAATACGGCCTGCAGGCCACCGGTCGCGGCCGGCTGACGGCCCGCCAGATCGAGGCCGCCCGGCGCGCCATGACCCGCCACATCAAGCGTGGCGGCAAGATCTGGATCCGGGTGTTCCCGGACAAGCCCATCTCCAAGAAGCCCCTGGAAGTGCGCATGGGCAAGGGCAAGGGCAACGTCGAATACTGGGTGGCCCAGGTGCAGCCGGGCCGTGTGCTCTATGAAATGGAAGGGGTGGCCGAAGACGTGGCCCGCGAGGCATTCCGCCTGGCGGCGGCCAAGCTGCCGATTTCCACCACCTTCGTAACCCGGACGGTACTGTGATGAAAGCCAGCGAATTGCGTGAGAAGAGCGTCGAGGAGCTCAAGCAGGAGCTTCTGAACCTGACCCGCGAGAAGTTCAACCTGCGGATGCAGAAGGGCACCGGGCAGCTGGCACGGCCGCATCAGCTCAAGGCGGTGCGCCGCAACATTGCCCGGATCAAGACCATCCTGAACGAAAAGCAAGCAGGTAAGACAGCATGAGCGAAGTACAGAAGACCAAGCGTACGGTCACCGGCCGTGTCGTCAGCGACAAGATGGACAAGACCATCACCGTGCTGGTGGAGCGGCGCGTGAAGCACCCGGTGTACGGCAAGTACATCAAGCGCTCCACCAAGCTGCATGCTCATGATGCCAACAACGAGTGCCAGATCGGCGATCTGGTCACCATCAGCGAATGCCGGCCGATGTCCAAGACCAAGACCTGGGTCCTGGAAAAGATCGTCGAACGGGCAGCCACGGTTTAAGGATCGGACGATCCACAGGTTCAGCGGAGACAAGCCATGATTCAGATGCAAACCATGCTCGAGGTCGCCGACAACAGCGGCGCGCGTCGGGTGCAGTGTATCAAGGTGCTCGGTGGGTCCAAGCGCCGCTACGCCGGCGTGGGCGACATCATCAAGGTGAGCATCAAGGAAGCCATTCCGCGCGGTCGCGTGAAGAAGGGCGACGTGTTCAACGCCGTGGTGGTTCGCACCCGCAAGGGCGTGCGCCGTGCCGACGGCTCGGTGATCCGGTTCGACAGCAATGCCGCGGTGCTGCTCAACAACCAGTTGCAGCCCATCGGCACCCGCATCTTCGGCCCGGTGACCCGTGAACTGCGCACCGAGCAGTTCATGAAGATCATCTCCCTGGCTCCCGAAGTTCTGTAAGGCAGAGACTAGACATGTTCAAGATCAAGAAAGGTGACGAGGTCATCGTCATCACCGGCAAGGACAAGGGCAAGCGCGGCAGCGTGGTGCGGGTGATTCCCGAGACCGGGCGCGTGGTCGTGGAAAACGTCAACCTTGTCAAGAAGCACCAGAAGCCGAACCCGAATCTCGGCATTCCCGGCGGCATCATCGAAAAGGAGATGCCCCTGGACGTGTCCAACGTGGCCATCTACAACCCGTCCACCGGCAAGGCCGATCGGGTCGGGTTCAAGTTCCTCGAGGACGGCCGCAAGGTGCGCTATTTCAAATCCAACGGCGAAGTGATTGACGCCTAACACCGCAGGTTGCAAGACGATGGCGAGATTACAGGAATTCTACAAGGACCAGGTGGTCAAGCAGCTGCAGGAGCAGTTTGGCTACAAGAGCGTGATGGAGGTCCCCCGGATCACCAAGATCACCCTCAACATGGGGGTCGGTGAGGCGGTGGCCGACAAGAAGGTGCTCGAGCATGCCGTGGCCGACATGACCAAGATCGCCGGCCAGAAGCCCATCATCACCAAGGCCCGCAAGTCCGTGGCCGGCTTCAAGGTGCGCGAGGGCTGGCCCATCGGCTGCAAGGTGACCCTGCGCCGGGAACGCATGTACGAGTTCCTGGATCGCCTGATCAGCATCGCGATCCCCCGCATCCGGGACTTCCGCGGGCTGAGCCCCAAGTCCTTCGACGGCCGTGGCAACTACAGCATGGGCGTGCGGGAACAGATCATCTTCCCGGAAATCGATTACGACAAGATTGACGCGCTGCGTGGCATGGACATCACCATCACCACCACCGCCCGGAACGACGAGGAAGGCCGCGCCCTGTTGCAGGCGTTCAACTTCCCGCTCAAGTCATAAGGTCCAGGAGACAGACATGGCCAAGGTATGCATGATCGAGCGCGAAAAGAAGCGCGAAAAGATGGTCAGGAAGTACGCCAAGAAGCGGGCGGAACTCAAGGCCATCATCAAGAACCCCGAAACCGGCTACGAGGAGCGCATGGCGGCCCAGGAACAGCTGCAGAAGCTGCCCCGCGACGCGTCTCCCGTGCGCCAGCAGCGCCGCTGCCGCCTGACCGGCCGGCCCCATGCCGTGTACCGCAAGTTCGGCCTGTGCCGCAACAAGCTGCGCGAACACACCATGCAGGGCAACGTCCCCGGTCTGCGCAAGGCCAGCTGGTAACGAAAGCGAATTGCAGGAGCATTTTCCATGAGTATGAGTGATCCCATCGCCGACATGCTGACCCGTGTGCGCAATGCGCTGCACGCCGGCAAGCCGGACGTGACCATGCCGCTGTCCAAGCAGAAGAAGGCCATCGCCCAGGTGCTGCTCGACGAAGGCTACATCGCTGCCGTCGAGGAGACTGAAGTGGACGGCAAGCCGGCCCTGCGCATCGGCCTCAAGTACCACGAGGGCAAGCCGGTGATCGAGAAGATCAAGCGCGTCAGCCGCCCCGGTCTGCGGATCTACAAGGGCAAGGACGAGCTGCCCCGTGTGATGGGCGGCCTCGGCATCGCCATCGTCTCCACCTCGGCCGGTCTGATGACCGACCGCGCGGCCCGCAAGGCGGGTCACGGTGGGGAAATCCTGTGCACCGTCCAGTAAACGAACAGGTTGAAAGAACATGGCTAGAATCACCCCGCTGAACATTCCCAAGGGCGTCGAGCTGACCATCGACGGCCAGCACGTGACCGCCAAGGGCAGCAAGGGCACCCTGGAGTGGACCATCCACCCGAGTGTCGAGATCGTCCGCGACGGCGACGTGCTGACCTTCGTGCCCCGCGAGGGCATGCCCGGCGCCGTGGCCCAGAGCGGCACCGCCCGCTCCCTGGTCAACAACATGATGATCGGGGTGAGCCAGGGCTTCGAGAAGAAGCTGGAACTGGTCGGCGTGGGCTATCGCGCCCAGGTGCAGGGCAAGAACCTGAACCTGACGCTGGGCCACTCCCACCCCATCAGCTACGCGATGCCCGAGGGCATCACCATCGAGGCCCCGAGCCAGACCGAAGTGGTGGTCAAGGGCATCGACAAGCAGAAGGTGGGCCAGGTGGCGGCCGAGATCCGCGCCTTCCGGCCGCCGGAGCCCTACAAGGGCAAGGGCGTGAAATACGCCGACGAGCACATCGTGCGCAAAGAAGCCAAGAAGAAGTAAGGGCAGGAAACGACTATGGACAAGAAAGCAATCCGACTGCGCCGTGCACGCCGCACCCGCGCCAAGATCCGCGAGCTGGCCGTGCCGCGCCTCACGGTGCATCGCACGCCGCGTCACATCTATGCCCAGGTCATCGCGCCCAACGGCAGCGAGGTCATTGCCGCGGCATCCACCGTGCAGGCCGACGTCAAGAAGGAACTCAAGAGCACCGGCAACGCCGAGGCCGCGGCCGTGGTGGGCAAGCTCATCGCCGAGAAGGCCAAGGCCGCCGGCGTCACCGAGGTGGCTTTCGATCGTTCGGGTTTCAAGTATCACGGCCGGGTCAAGGCGCTGGCGGATGCCGCGCGTGAAGCCGGGCTGCAATTCTAAAGGGTCAAATCAATGGCTGGATTCGATAAAGAACAGAACGCCGACGGTCTGCAGGAACGGCTGGTCGGTATCCGACGCGTTGCCAAGGTGGTCAAGGGCGGTCGCATCTTCGGCTTCTCCGCACTGACCGTCGTCGGCGACGGTCAGGGCCGGGTTGGCTTCGGCCGCGGCAAGGCCCGCGAGGTGCCGGTGGCCATCCAGAAGGCCATGGAGAACGCCCGCAAGAACATGGTTCAGGTGCCGCTGAAGGGCGGCACCCTGCAGTACCCGATCACCGCCGAGCACGGTGCGGCCAAGGTCTACATGCAGCCCGCTTCCGAGGGGACGGGCGTCATCGCCGGCGGCCCCATGCGCGCGGTGTTCGACGTGGTCGGCGTGCACGACGTGCTGGCCAAGTGCATCGGTTCCAACAACCCCGTCAATGTCGTCCGCGCCACCATCAAGGGTCTGGCGGCCATGTCCTCTCCGGAGCAGGTCGCGGCCAAGCGGGGCAAGCAGGTCGACGAGATTCTGGACTAGACCCATGGCAGACAAAGGCAAGATCAAGGTGAAACTGGTGCGCAGCACCAACGGCCGGCTGGCTTCCCACAAGGCCTGCGTGCGCGGGCTGGGCCTGCGCCGCATGCACCAGGTCGTCGAAGTCGAGGACACCCCCTGCACCCGTGGCATGATCAACAAGGTCAGCTACATGGTGAAGGTCGTCGAGGAGAGCTGAGAACATGCGACTGAATACACTCAAGCCCGCCGAGGGCGCCCGCAAGTCCCGCAAGCGCGTGGGCCGCGGCATCGGTTCCGGTCTGGGCAAGACGGCCGGCCGGGGTCACAAGGGCCAGAAGTCCCGTTCCGGCGGCTTCCACAAGGTCGGTTTCGAAGGCGGCCAGATGCCGCTGCAGCGGCGCCTGCCGAAGGTGGGCTTCCGCTCGCGCATCGGCATGGTCACCGACGAAATCCGCCTGCACGAGCTGAACAAGGTGGATGCCGAGGTCATCGACATCGAGGCCCTGAAGAAGGCCAACCTGATCAACGGCAAGATCCAGCGGGTCAAGGTCATGCTCTCCGGCACCATCGACAAGCCCGTGACCCTCAAGGGCATCGCGGTCACCAAGGGCGCGCGCCAGGCGATCGAAGCCGCCGGCGGCAAGGTCGAAGAGTAAGCCGCGGTGGGCGCCTCACGTTCCGCCATGGCCGATGCGCTGGCCGCCGGCAAGTTCACCGAACTGCGCCAGCGGATCTTCTTTCTCATCGGCGCATTGCTGGTCTTTCGTGCAGGCTCCTTCATCACCGTACCGGGGCTGGATCCCCACGAGCTGGAGCGGTTGTTCGAGCAGCAGTCGGGCACCATCCTGTCCATGTTCAACATGTTCTCGGGTGGCGCGCTGAGCCGGCTGTCGGTGTTCGCGCTGGGCATCATGCCGTACATCTCGGCCTCGATCATCATCCAGCTGCTGACCAAGGTGCATCCCAAGCTCGAGCAGTTGAGCAAGGAAGGCGCCGCCGGGCGGCGCAAGATCACCCAGTACACGCGGATCAGCACCCTGGCGCTGGCCACCTTCCAGGCCCTGGGCGTGGCCGTGGCCCTGTCCCGGCAGCCGGGGCTGGTGATCATGGACCACAACACGTTCTACTTCACCACCGTGGTCACGCTGGTCACCGGCACCATGTTCCTGATGTGGCTGGGCGAACAGATCACCGAGCGCGGCATCGGCAACGGCATCTCGATGATCATCTTCGCCGGCATCGTCGCCGGCCTGCCGTCGGCCATCGCCGGAACCCTGGAGATGGGCAACACCGGCGAGCTGAGCTACGGTTTCATCCTGGTGCTGTTCCTGCTGGCCCTGGGCGTGACCGCCTTCGTGGTGTTCATGGAGCGGGGCCAGCGGCGGATCACCGTGAACTATGCCAAGCGGCAGCAGGGGCGCAAGCTGTATGCGGCCCAGAGCAGTCACCTGCCGCTGAAGATCAACATGGCCGGGGTGATCCCGCCGATCTTCGCCTCCAGTATCATCCTGTTCCCGGCGACCCTGGCCGGCTGGTTCGGTGGCGATCCGGACGGGCCGATGGGCTGGATGCAGGACATCGCCACCATGCTCTCGCCGGGGCAGCCGGTGTATGTGCTGCTGTACGCGGTGGCGATCATTTTCTTCTGCTTCTTCTACACGGCGTTGATGTTCAACCCCAAGGAGACGGCAGACAACCTGAAGCGCTCCGGCGCCTTCATTCCCGGCATCCGGCCGGGTGAGCAGACGGCCAAGTACATCGACGGCATTCTCGGGCGGCTGACCCTGGTGGGCGCCCTGTACATCACCGCGGTGTGCCTGTTGCCCGAGTTTCTGATCGTGTGGAAGAGCGTGCCGTTCTACTTCGGCGGCACCTCGCTGCTGATCATCGTGGTGGTGGTCATGGACTTCATGGCCCAGGTGCAGGCCCACCTGATGTCCCACCAGTACGAGAGCCTGATGAAGAAGTCCAACCTGAAGGGCGCCGGCAGCGGCGGCCTGCTGCGCTAGACCGAATACGAACCGTTTTGGAGTAGAACCATGAAAGTGCGTGCATCCGTGAAGAAGCTGTGCCGGAACTGCAAGATCATCCGCCGCCAGGGGGTGGTCCGGGTGATTTGCAAGGATCCCCGCCACAAGCAGCGCCAGGGTTGAGCCCGGCAGCAAGATTTGTTCCATATGGCCTTGCTCTGGCAAGGCATTTTTCGTAGAATTGCGCGTTTTCCCGGGAGCGTCTTCCCGGCGAAATGCCCCGGATTCGACTGATTCAGGAGTGATTCCATGGCCCGCATTGCTGGCATCAATATTCCGGACAACAAGCATACCGTGATTGCGCTGACGTCCATCTACGGTATCGGCCGCACCCGCGCCCGCGAAATCTGCGAGGCCACCGGCGTGCGCCCCGACGTCAAGATCCGCGATCTGGACGATGGCCAGATCGAGGCCCTGCGCCAGGCGGTCGGTCAGTACACCGTCGAGGGGGATCTGCGCCGGGAAGTGTCCATGAACATCAAGCGGCTGATGGATCTCGGCTGCTACCGGGGCATCCGCCACCGCCGCGGCCTGCCGTTGCGCGGTCAGCGCACCCGTACCAACGCCCGGACCCGCAAGGGCCCGCGCAAGCCCATCAAGCGTTAATACCAGACAGGTTCCTGACACATGGCAGCAAAATCTTCCGGTCGTACCCGCAAGAAGGTCAAGCGCGACGTCTCCGACGGCATCGCGCACATTCATGCCTCCTTCAACAACACCATCGTGACCATCACCGACCGTCAGGGCAACGCCCTGTGCTGGGCCACTGCCGGCGGTTCCGGTTTCCGCGGCTCGCGCAAGAGCACGCCCTTCGCCGCCCAGGTGGCGGCCGAGCGGGCCGGCACCATGGCCCTGGAATTCGGCATGAAGAACCTGGAAGTGAACGTCAAGGGCCCGGGCCCGGGGCGTGAGTCGGCCGTGCGGGCCCTGAACGCCAAAGGCTTCAAAATCACCAGCATCAAGGACGTGACGCCCATTCCGCACAATGGTTGCCGTCCGCCCAAGAAACGACGCGTATAAGCGGGAGAACTACCTTGGCAAGATACATCGGACCCAAATGTCGTCTTTGTCGCCGGGAAGGGGAGAAACTCTTCCTCAAGGGCGAGAAGTGTTTCAGCAGCAAGTGCGCCATGGAGAACCGCGCCTTCCCGCCCGGCCAGCACGGCCAGGCCCGTCGAGGCCGCATGTCCGATTACGCGACCCAGCTGCGCGAGAAGCAGAAGCTGCGCCGCATCTACGGCGTGCTGGAGAAGCAGTTCCGCGCCTATTACAAGGAAGCCGACCGTCGCAAGGGCTCCACGGGTGAGAACCTGCTGCAACTGCTCGAGTCGCGCCTGGACAACGTGGTCTACCGCATGGGTTTCGGTGCCTCCCGCTCGGAAGCCCGCCAGCTGGTGCGCCACAAGGCCATTGCCGTCAACGGCCACAAGGTCACCATCCCGTCCTACCAGGTGAAGGCCGGCGACGTGATCTCGGTGGACGAGAAGGCCGCCAAGCAGTTGCGCATCCGCGCTGCCGTCGATGCCGCCGGCCAGCGGGGCCTGGTGGACTGGGTGGACGTGGATCCCACCAAGCTGGAAGGCGTCTACAAGAACGTGCCGGAGCGCAGCGAACTGCCGTCTGACATCAACGAACACCTGGTCGTCGAACTGTACTCCAAGTAATCGCCTGGCACGGCGACGATGTCGGAAAATCACAGGAACCTTTGAGAGGGCATTCCCAATATGCAGGCCTCAGCATCTGAACTACTTACGCCGCGAATCGTCGACATCCAGCAGCTCGACAAGACCCGCGCCAAGGTGACCCTCGAGCCCCTGGAGCGGGGTTTCGGGCATACCCTGGGCAACGCCCTGCGCCGCATCCTGCTCTCCTCGATGACCGGCTGCGCCATCGTCGAGGCCGAGATCGAGGGCGTGCTCCACGAGTACACCACCATCGAGGGCGTGCAGGAAGACGTGGTCGACATCCTGCTCAACCTCAAGGGCGTGGCCCTGCGCATGACCGGCAGCGAGAACGAGGCCACCCTGAGCCTGAACAAGAAGGGGCCGGGCGTGGTCACCGCCGGCGACATCCAGCTCTCCCACAACGTGGAAGTCATCAATCCCGAACATGTCATCGCCAACCTGACCAAGGCCGGCGAGCTGAACATGACCCTCAAGGTGGCCCGGGGCCGCGGCTATCAGCCGTCCAACCAGCGCCAGACCGACGAGGAAGAGGATCGGCCCATCGGCCGCCTGGCCCTGGATGCCAGCTTCAGCCCGGTCCAGCGCGTGGCCTACGTGGTCGATTCCGCCCGCGTGGAACAGCGCACCGACCTGGACAAGCTGATCATCGAGCTGGAGACCAACGGCACCATCGATCCGGAAGAGGCGATCCGCAGCGCCGCCACCATCCTGCAGGAGCAGCTCTCGGCCTTCGTGGATCTGCGCGGCACTGCCCAGGAGGCCGAAGCCGAGCACGAGCCGGAAATCGATCCCATCCTGCTGCGGCCGGTGGACGATCTGGAACTGACCGTGCGCTCCGCCAACTGCCTCAAGGCCGAACAGATCTTCTACATCGGCGATCTGATCCAGCGCACCGAGGTGGAACTGCTCAAGACCCCGAACCTGGGCAAGAAGTCGCTGACCGAGATCAAGGACGTGCTGGCTTCCCGTGGCCTGTCCCTGGGCATGCGCCTGGAGAACTGGCCGCCGCCCAGCCTGAAGAAGAAACAGCAGGAGGAAGGCGTCGCCTGAGGGCGGGCCTTCTTCTCCCCAACCGCATTGCGAAGGTAGAGACTCATGCGTCACCGTAAAAGTGGTCGTAAACTGAACCGTACCAGCAGCCATCGCCAGGCCATGTTCCGCAACATGTCGGCGTCGCTGTTCAAGCACGAGATGATCCGCACCACCCTGGCCAAGGCCAAGGAGCTGCGCCGCAAGGCCGAGCCTCTGATCACCCTGGCCAAGACCGATTCGGTGGCCAACCGCCGCCTGGCCTTCGCCCGCCTGCGCGACAAGGAGGCCGTGGCCAAGCTGTTCAACGAACTGGGCCCCCGCTACCAGGAACGCCCCGGCGGCTACCTGCGCATCCTCAAGTGCGGCTTCCGCCCCGGCGACAACGCCCCCATGGCCATCGTCGAACTGGTGGACCGGCCGGTCACCACCGAAGGCGAAACCGAAACGGAAGAGGCCGCGGCTACCGCGTAACGGTCACGACCTGCGCTATACTGAAAAACCGGGGCTTGCCCCGGTTTTTTGTGCGCGGTCTTGAAAGGGGCCTGCAAATAACACGGAGGGCACGGAGACACGGAGGACACGGAGAAGTGTCGTTGATGAGCATCTCAAAGGTGTGCAGGCGTTTCACATGCACTCCTCGTGAAGAATGATGATTTTGACACTCTCATCCTCCGTGCTCTCCGTGTCTCCGTGCCCTCCGTGATCCTTCCACCGCCCTGATTCGGAGCCACGATGATCTTCCTGTTCGACGATTTTGGTTGGCAGGGCCCCTACACGGGCCAGATGAAGACGGTACTGGCGCGGATGGCGGCGGGGATCCCCGTGATCGATCTGCAACACGATGCGCCGGCGTTTCGGCCGCAGGCGGCCGGGTGTCTGCTGGCGGCGCTGGTGCCGTGGCTGCCGGCGGAGGCGGTGATGCTGGCGGTGGTGGATCCGGGGGTGGGGACCGCCCGGCGGCCATGTGTGGTGGAGGCCGACGGGCGCCGGTTCGTGGGGCCGGACAACGGGCTGTTCAACCGGGTGGTGCTGCAGGCGGGATCGGCCCGGGCCTGGCGCATCGATTGGCGGCCCGAACAGCTTTCGTCATCTTTCCATGGTCGCGATCTGTTCGCGCCGGTGGCGGCCATGCTGGCCACGGGACGATCGTTTGATCGTTCCCCCATGGAACTGTGGCAGCCGGCTGGGCCGATCGAGCCGGATCTGGCCGAGGTGATCTATATCGACGGCTACGGCAATGCGATGACCGGCCTGCGCGCCGAAGCCGTGCCGTCGAAGGCGGTGATTCGCTGCGGTGAACAGCGCTTTCGCCACGCGCGTACCTTCGGCGAGGTGCCGCCAGGGGAAGGGTTCTGGTACGTCAATTCGCTGGGCCGGGTGGAGCTTGCTGTGAATCAGGGCAGCGCCGCGGCGCGGTACGGGCTGGAGGTCGGGGTGCCGGTTTTCATTGGGTAGCGGGGTACGGATGGCTGGTGGCTGGCGAAAATTTTATGTAGGAGCGGCGCAAGCCGCGAAAAAGAACTCCCTCGCGGCTCGCGCCGCTCCTACAGATCGTAACCGGCAAGTTTCAGTCAGGATAATGATGAGACGCTTAATATAACCGTCCCAGGCTACCTGCCACCGTTCCATCGCGGCGAGGGCGCCGCTCCTACATTTTTCGTTCCTCGTGTTATCAACAAAACCCTCTGCGCCCTTTGCGCCTCCGCGCCTTTGCGTTGGATGTTTTCAGGCCCGGCGCTTGTCGGAGCCGTGCGCCTCTTCGAGCAGGGGCAGCAGGTAACGGCCGGTGTGGGAGTCGGGGTGGCGGGCCACGTCTTCCGGGGTGCCGGTGCAGACGATGGTGCCGCCCTTGCTGCCGCCTTCGGGGCCGAGATCGATGATCCAGTCGGCGGTCTTGATCACGTCCAGGTTGTGTTCGATGACCACGATGGTGTTGCCGTGGTCGCGCAGGCGGTGGAGCACGGCCAGCAGTTGCTCGATGTCGTGGAAGTGCAGGCCGGTGGTGGGCTCGTCGAGGATGTAGAGGGTGCGGCCGGTGTCGCGCTTGGACAGTTCGCGGGCCAGTTTCACGCGCTGGGCCTCGCCGCCGGAGAGGGTGGTGGCGTTCTGGCCGAGGGTGATGTAGGACAGGCCCACGTCCATCAGGGTCTGCAGCTTGCGGCGCACGGGCGGCACGGCGTCGAAGAAGTCCAGGGCTTCTTCCACGGTCATGGACAGCACCTCGTGGATGTTGCGGCCCTTGTACTTGATCTCCAGGGTCTCGCGGTTGTAGCGCTGGCCCTTGCACACGTCGCAGGCCACGTAGATGTCGGGCAGGAAGTGCATCTCCACCTTGATCACGCCGTCGCCCTGGCAGGCCTCGCAGCGGCCGCCCTTGACGTTGAAGCTGAAGCGGCCGGGCGTGTAGCCCCGGGAGCGGGCCTCGGGGGTGGCGGCGAACAGCTCGCGGATGGGCGTGAACAACTGGGTGTAGGTGGCCGGGTTGGAGCGGGGCGTGCGGCCGATGGGGCTCTGGTCGATGTCCACCACCTTGTCGAACTGCTCGAGGCCGGTGATGGCCTGGCAGGGGGCCGGCTCCTCGGTGCTGTTGTTGATGTGGCGGGCGGCCCAGCGATAGAGGGTGTCATTGATCAGGGTCGACTTGCCGGAGCCGGAGACGCCGGTGACGGCGGTCATCAGACCCACCGGGATCTCCACGTTGACCTGGCGCAGGTTGTTGCCGCTGGCGCCGAGGATGGCGATCTGGCGGGCCGGATCCCGCGGCGTGCGCTCGGCGGGCACGGCGATGACGCGCCGGCGGGAGAGATACTGACCGGTGAGAGAGGCGGGGTTGCCCATGATTTCCTCGGGCGTGCCCTGGGCGACGATGCGACCGCCATGGACGCCGGCGCCGGGGCCGATGTCCACCACGTGATCGGCGGACAGGATGGCCTCCTCGTCGTGTTCCACCACGATCACCGTGTTGCCGAGATCGCGCAGGTTGCGCAGGGTGTTGAGCAGACGGGTGTTGTCGCGCTGGTGCAGGCCAATGGAGGGCTCGTCGAGGATGTACATCACGCCGACGAGACCGGCGCCGATCTGGCTGGCCAGGCGGATGCGCTGGGCCTCACCGCCGGAGAGGGTGTCGGCGCTGCGATCCAGGGTCAGGTATTCCAGGCCGACGTTGACCAGGAATTCCAGCCGTTCGCGGATCTCCTTGACGATGCGCTCGGCGATCCGGCCGCGCTGGCCGGGGAGATCGAAATGGGCAAAGAAGTCCCGGGCCTCGTCGATGGGCAGCGCAGTGACGTCGGGCAGGCTGCGGTCGAGGACGAAGACGTTGCGGGCCGCTTCGTTGAGCCGGGTGCCGCCGCAGTCGGGGCAGGGCTGGGAGGCGAGGTATTTGGCAAGTTCCTCGCGCACGGCGTTGGACTCGGTCTCCCGGTAGCGGCGCTGCATGTTGGGCAGGATCCCCTCGAAGGGCTGGACCCGGTGATAGGCGCCCCCGCGGTCGTTGTAGTAGACGAACTCGATTTCCTCGTCACCGGAGCCGTAGAGGATGACCTGGCGAATCTTCTTCGGCAGCTTGCGGAACGGTGTTTCCAGGTCGAAGCCGTAGTGTTCGGCCAGGGAGGCGAGCATCTGGAAATAATAGGCGTTGCGCCGGTCCCAGCCGCGGATGGCCCCTTCGGCCAGGCTCAGTTCGGGGCGGCTGACCACCCGCTCCGGATCGAAGAACTGCTGGTGGCCGAGGCCGTCGCAGGTGGGGCAGGCGCCGGCCGGGTTGTTGAAGGAGAACAGGCGCGGCTCCAGCTCCGACAGTGAGTACCCGCACACCGGGCAGGCATAGCGGGCGGAGAAGACGATGTCCTCGTGTTCGCCGTCCAGCCAGGCGATGCGGGCGATGCCGTCGCCCAGCTTCAGGGCGGTCTCGAAGGAGTCGGCGAGGCGGGTCTTGAGATCCGGCCGTACCTTGAAGCGATCCACCACCGCCTCGATGGTGTGCTTGCGCCGCTTGTCCAGTTTCGGCGCCTCGTCCAGCTCCACCACCCTGCCATCCACCCGCGCGCGCACGAAACCCTCGGCGCGCAGGCGTTCGAATACCTGTTCGTGCTCCCCCTTGCGGGCGTCCACCAGTGGCGCCAGCAGCATCAGCCGGCTGCCCTCGGGCAAGGCCAGCACCGTGTCCACCATCTGGCTGACCGTCTGGGCGTCGAGCACCGTACCGTGCTCGGGGCAGCGGGGTTCGCCGGCACGGGCGAACAGCAGGCGCAGGTAATCGTAGATCTCGGTGATGGTGCCGACGGTGGAGCGGGGATTGTGGGAGGTGGACTTCTGCTCGATGGAGATGGCCGGCGAGAGGCCCTCGATGTGGTCCACGTCCGGTTTTTCCATCACCGACAGGAACTGCCGGGCGTAGGCCGAAAGGGATTCCACGTAGCGGCGCTGCCCCTCGGCATAAATCGTGTCGAAGGCCAGCGACGACTTGCCCGAGCCGGACAGCCCGGTGACGACGATCAGCCTGTCCCGTGGCAGCTCGAGATCGATGTTCTGCAGATTGTGGGTCCGCGCCCCGCGCAGGCGGATGGTATCCATGAAAATTCAATGGTTTAGCGAATGGAAACCACCCATTCTACGCTTCCTGGCTACCGACGCGCCAGTACCTGGAGATGTTGAATCAATAGCTGTGTAGGGCAGGGCAGCGTTGGTTACATATCAAGGGGGCTGGATTTCCGGTAACAGATATACCCGATTTTCCTCGTCCCTCGCCACTCGTCACTCGTCCCTCCCAGAACCTGTGACCGGCCTTTGGCCGCTCACAGGTTCTGGGTGGCCCAGTTGACCGCCTGTGTGCGGTTGGAGACGTCCAGTTTCTTGTAGATGTGGTAGATGTGGGTCTTGATGGTGTGCACCGAGAGATTAAGCTCGGCGGCGATGTCGGTGTTCTTGGCGCCCGTGGCCAGCAGTTGCAGGATTTCCAGTTCGCGGCTGGTGAGCAGGTCGTGCTCGCGCAGCATGATGCGATGGCTGGAGGTGTTGCTGGTGAGATAGCGGTTGATGACCCGGCGCGGGAACCACAGATCGCCGTCGAACATGGCGAGCACGCCCTTGGCGATGTGGTCGTGGTCGTCGTCCTGGTAGAAGATGCCGCTGATCTCGGGCGGGCCGGTCATCTTCTCCAGCGTGGAGTCGTGGGTGGCGTTGAGGAAGGCGTACATCAGCTGCTTCTTCCCGGCCTTGCGGCATTGCACGAGGATGTCCAGCGCCGTGCCGGGGCGATCCTCCATGGCGTCGATGATCACCAGGCCGCGCTTGGCATTGAACTTGAGCGTGGGTTCGGAGCGGCCGTCTTCGGTGGCCAGGTGCACGCGACCGCCGGTGGTTTCCTGGAGGTGCTCCGCCAGATCCTGGTAGCGATCGGCGTCGGTGCCAACGATGTTGATCCAGCGTCCTGCTAACATGCGAAATACCCTCTTCGGATGTCCTGAATGGCCGTTGGGGGCGGCGGCCCGGCACCAGAATGGTGTGACTACGATGCCGGGCACACAATATAGGCAGCTTTGTCGGTCGCGACAAGACGTCGTTCACAAAATACGACAATGTCCTTAATGAAAAGAGTATAGCCGAGCCGGTGGCGGCGGCCAGGGTTCTGCTAGAATATGCGCCTTTGCGTCCGACCGGTTTTTTTCCGCCGATGAGTGTATCCGCCCTGACCCGCAGCGAACGCCGCATTGCCTACGCCATGGCCGGCATC
>Ga0256832_1000067_pt1 | contig 60673 bp, 50 predicted proteins | sample 134614metaG_FD_190534 | JGI IMG/M metagenome (GOLD analysis project Ga0256832, IMG submission 190534) | Hydrothermal vent microbial communities from Lau Basin, Pacific Ocean - 134-614 | ecosystem: Environmental > Aquatic > Marine > Hydrothermal vents | place: Pacific Ocean: Lau Basin | collected...
CTCGGTGGGCATGTCACCCTCGATGCCGGCACCGGCTGCGTGCATACCGCGCCGGGGCACGGTCTCGACGATTATCTGGTCGGTCAGCGCTATGATCTGCCGGTCGACAACCCGGTCGGCGGCGACGGTCGCTTCGTCGAGGGCACTCCGCTGTTCGCCGGCGAGCATGTGATGAACGCCAACGACAAAGTGATCGAGGTGCTGAAGGCGCGCGGCGCCTTGCTGCGGGAAGCGCGTCTGACCCATAGCTACCCGCATTGCTGGCGGCACAAGACGCCGATCATCTTCCGTGCCACGCCGCAATGGTTCATCTCGATGGAGCAGAACGGCCTGCGCCGCCGCGCGCTCGATGCGATCGGCGAGGTGCGCTGGATGCCGGAATGGGGGCGCGCGCGCATCGAGGGCATGGTCGAGGGCCGCCCGGACTGGTGCATCTCGCGCCAGCGCACCTGGGGCGTGCCGATCCCGCTGTTCACGCGCAAGCGGGATGGCGCATTGCACCCGCGCACCAGCGAGCTGATCGAGGAGGTCGCGCGGCGCGTCGAGCGCGCCGGCATCCAGGCTTGGTTTTCTCTCGATGCCGCCGATCTGCTCGGCGACGAGGCCGACGACTATGAAAAAGTCGGCGACACGCTGGACGTGTGGTTCGATTCCGGCGTCACCCATTACACCGTGCTGCGTCAGCGCGAAGAGCTCGATTTCCCGGCCGATCTTTACCTGGAAGGCTCGGACCAGCATCGTGGTTGGTTCCAGTCCTCGCTGCTGACCTCGGTCGGCATCAGCGACGCGCCGCCGTACCGCGCGGTGCTGACCCATGGCTTCACGGTCGACGCCCAAGGGCGCAAGATGTCGAAATCGGTCGGTAATGTCGTCGCGCCGCAGGAAATCTTCCAATCGCTCGGCGCCGACATCCTGCGCCTGTGGGTGGCGGGCACCGACTACCGCGGCGAGATGAGCGTCTCCGACGAGATCCTGAAGCGCACCGCCGACGCCTACCGCCGCATCCGCAATACCGCCCGTTACCTGCTCTCGAACCTGCACGGCTTCGATCCGGCCAGCGACCAGGTGGCGCTGGAACAGCTGATCCCGCTCGACCGCTGGGCGATCGCGCGCGCCGCGGCGTTGCAGCAAGAGATCACCGAGGCCTACCGTGATTACCAGTTCCACGTCATCGTGCATCGTCTGCACAATTTTTGCGTCGTCGACATGGGTGGCTTCTATCTCGACGTGATCAAGGATCGCCAGTACACCGCCAAGGCCGACGGTCTGCCGCGGCGCTCGGCGCAGACCGCGCTGTATCATATCGCCGAGGCCTTCTGCCGTTGGCTGGCGCCGATCCTGAGCTTTACCGCCGACGAGATCTGGCAACAGCTGCCGGGCGAACGCGACGAGACCGTGTTCTGGGCCACCTGGTACGAAAATCTGGCCGGGCTCGACCCCGACAGCGCCTTCAACGACGCCTTCTGGGACGCATTGCTCGAGGTGCGCGTCGCGGTCGCCAAACAGATGGAGGCGGCGCGCGCCGAGGGCCGTATCGGCGCCTCGCTGGATGCCGAGGTCGATCTCTACTGCGACGGCGAGCTGTATCAGCGCCTCGCCGCGCTTGGCGACGAGCTGCGCTTCGTGATGATCACCTCCGAGGCGAGTGTGCACCCGTTGGCCGAGGCTCCGGAGGAGGCCGGTGAAAGCGGCATCGAAGGTTTGAAGCTGCGTATCCGCGCCAGCGCGCACCCCAAGTGCGTGCGTTGCTGGCATCACCGCGCGGACGTCGGCGCCAGCGACGAACACCCGGAGCTGTGCGCGCGTTGCGTCGAAAACCTCGGCCCCGGCGAAACGCGGAAGTTCGCCTGATGGCGCGCTGGCTTGCGGTCGCCGCGCTGGTCGTGCTCCTCGACCAGCTCTCGAAATGGTGGATCACGCAGCATCTTCTGGTGTTCGAGGTGCGTCACCTGTTGCCGGTCTTCGATCTGACCCTGATCTACAACGAAGGGGCCGCATTCAGCCTGCTCAGCGAGGCTGGCGGTTGGCAGCGCTGGTTCTTCATCGCGCTGGCGCTGCTCATCCTGGGTGTGCTGTGGGTATGGCTGCGCCGGCTGCGCGCCGGGCCGGTCAGCGAGGCGCTCGGGATAGCGCTGGTGATGGGGGGGGCGCTCGGTAACCTGATCGATCGCATCCGTATCGGACATGTCATCGACTTCCTCGATTTCCACCTCGGAGGCTGGCACTGGCCGGCGTTCAATATCGCGGATGCCGCGATCAGCCTCGGAGTGGTGTTGCTGATCGTCGCCACTGTGCGCAGTGGCGGTCGCCGCGAGAGCTGAGATGATCGACCTGCACAGCCACATACTGCCGGGTGTGGACGATGGCGCGCATCAACTGGAAGACGCCTTGAGGATGCTGCGCGTCGCCGTCGACGATGGTGTGCGGGTCCAGATGCTGACTCCGCATATCCACATCGGCCGTTACCCGAACACCGCCGAGTCGCTGCGCGTGGCGTTCGAGGAATTCCAGCGCGAGGTCACCGCGGCCGGTATCGAGGTCGAGCTGCGTCTCGCCGCCGAGTTGCGCATCGGCCCGGAACTGGTGGGCCTCGCCAAGCAGGATGGTCTGCCGTTTCTCGGCGTCCTCGACGGGCGTCGCGTGATGCTGATGGAGTTTCCGCACAGCAGTATTCCGGCGGGTTCCGAGAACATGGTCGAGTGGCTGTTGCAGCGAGACATCCTGCCGATGATCGCCCACCCCGAGCGCAACCAAGCGTTGCAACGGCGCCCGGCCAAGCTCGAGCCCTTCGTGCGTGCCGGTTGCCTGTTGCAGGTCACCGCCGGCAGCCTGACCGGACACTTCGGTCCGCGCGCGCGCCAGTTGGCCGAGCGACTGCTGGCCGCCGGGCGGGTCGCGGTGCTCGCCACCGACGCCCACAACCTGGCCTATCGGCCACCGGATCTCTCCGCCGGCGTGGCCGCGGCGGCGCGCCTGATCGGCGACGAGGCCGCGCGGCGGATGGTGTGGGACACCCCGCGCGCGCTGCTCGAAACGGCCTGAGGGCTACAGACAAGCGCGATACCGTATCCAATCGAAGGCCGGACCGGGGTCGGTCTTGCGCCCCGGCGCGATATCGCAGTGACCCACGATGCGCTCGCGGCGCAGATCGGGATAGTGACGCAGCAGGGTTCGGGTCACCGTCGCCAGCGCGGCGTACTGCGCCTCCTCGTAGGCCACATCGTCGCAGCCCTCAAGCTCGATCCCGATCGAGAAGTCATTGCAGCGCTCACGTCCCTCATAACAGGAGACCCCGGCATGCCAGGCGCGTCGTTCGAACGGCACGAACTGGGTCACTCGCCCGGTGCGATCGATCAACAGGTGAGCCGAGACGCGCAAGCGGTGGATTTCGGCAAAATACGGGTGTGCGTTCGGATCGAGCTGGTTCAGGAACAAGTCCTCGATCCAGCGACCGCCGAACTCCCCCGGCGGCAAACTGATATTGTGGATCACCAACAGGTCGATGGGGGTGTCGGGCGGACGTTCGTCCTGGTTGGGCGAGGGCGCGGGGCTTGCGTGTTGCAGCCAACCCGCTATGATTGTCGGACAGGGCATGATCGGAAATACCTTCCTTTTGCGGATCGTTTGTCAAGGGGTTTGATTCCCGGCATGCTTTGGGAGTGTGATCGGTGACACGCTCCGGTCACCTGAATTGTGTATTATTGCAAATATACTCGTCGCCGATGAATGTAACGACGCCCACGGGTGCGGTCGCAGTGACCGAAATTCATGGGCGGTGAGTATAATCATGTATGACCTTGAATGCCGCTTGATCATTTGCTGTATGTCTCGTCAATTGGCGGTTGGTCGCAACGAGCAGGATAGAGATGCCTCAGGACGATAAGATAGTCTCATTGAGCGGCGTGCGGAACTCGGCGATGAGTCCGCGCGGAAAAGCCATCATGGCGGATACGCGCAAGGTTGTGGCGGATACCTTGCCGGCATTGATCGAAGGCTTGTTCGAGCAGATGGACGACGCGATGTACCAGCTCGCCGAGAAATCCGGCGGCGACGCGCTCCAGACCTCGTATTTCCAGACCATGAGGGCCTTGCGCAAGGTCAGAGACGCGATTGCAACGCGCTACGTAAGCCAGGTTCTGCAAGGCTTCGACCGCTTCTGGTCGAACGGACCGGCACCGGCCGGTCCCGCGGGAGGCGGCAGTGGTTCCACGGAAGACGGGTTGGAGCTGGTCAACGAAGAACAGCTCGAAGAATCTTTGGCGATCAGCAATATCATTTCAAAGGCGGAGAACAGTTATCACCGCGAGCTGTTCGCCTTGAATCATCGGTTTGGCCACTTGCGTGGGGACGAGGAACTCGCCTCCGTGGACAACCCCGTCGGACCCTCGGCGCTGAGTACCGCCTTTCAGCAGGCGATTTCGGTGCTGGATGCCGAGACCCCGATGAAACTGGTCATCTACAAGCTGTTCGATCGGCATGTCATCGCCTACATCGGGGCGATGTATGATGAGTTGAACGACGTGCTGCGCGATGCCGGCGTACTGCCGAAACTCAACCCCCGCATCAAACGCAACCCGGTGGCCCCGGCGGTCGCCAAGAAACGGGGGGATGCCCCGGCCGATGAGGAAGGTCGCGGTGATGAGGTCGACTCGGCCCAGGTGCGTTTATACAACACCCTGACCGAGCTGTTGGCCGCGCAGCGGTCCTCCTCGCCGGACTTGCCTCCGGGCGTGCCGGTGCGTCATGTCGAGCAGCGCGAGCTGCTGTCCGCGCTGAACGCCGTACAGCAGAGTGTCGCCGACGGAAAGCTGTTGCGTTCACCGGAGGAGGTCAAGGCCCGGCTCGGCGAGCAACTCGGGTTGGATGCGCGGGTTGTCGGAGAGCATTCGCTCGGTCGCGCCGAGGCCGATACGCTCGACGTGATCTCGATGCTGTTCGACTTCCTGGTCGAGGATCGCAATCTGCCCGATGCGATGAAGGTGCTGCTCGGCCGCCTGCAGATCCCGATGTTGAAGGCGGCGATCCTCGATCGCAGTTTCTTCAGCAAGCGTCACCACCCGGCACGGCTGCTGCTGAACGAACTGGCCCAGGCCGCGGTCGGCTGGAACGAGAGCGACGAGCGCGGCCCTGAAAGCCTGTATGGGCGCATCGAAGCGGCGGTAACGCGGATCACCGATGAATTCGATACCGACATCAAGCTGTTTGCGGAAGTGCGCAAGGAGTTTCAATCGTTCTATCAGCGCGAGCAGCGTGGCGCCGAACTGGTCGAGAAGCGGGTATGTCAGGCCAGCGAAGGCAAGGAGCAACTGGCCCAGGCGCGCAAGGTCGTCAACGCCTTGCTGCGGGAGAAACTGATGCGTCGTGACGGCGTGCCGGTGGTGGTGCGCAACATGCTGCGGGATGCCTGGAAGGACGCGATGGTGCTGGCCTACCTGAAGAACGGTCCGGAAAGCGAAAAATGGCACCGGATGGTCGAATTGGTAGACCAATTGCTGTGGAGCGTGGAACCCCGTCATGTGCCGGAAGAACGTAGAAAACTGCTCGATACCATCCCCAGCCTGTTGAAGGGTCTGCGTGAAGGGCTCAACGAGATCTCGTTCGATCAACACAAGATCACCCGCATGTTCAAGTCGCTGCAAGAGTGCCATGTCGCCTGCCTGAAGGCACAGCCGATCGAGGTCTTGCCGACGGAACAGGTGGAGTCCGACTTGGTCGAGGCCGATACCCTGCTGCCGGAAGAAACCATCGAGATCACCGATGAGCATGCCAAGCAGCAAGCGGAGTCGTTGCAAGTGGGCGCCTGGGTGGAATTCACGTCAAAGGATGGAAAGACTCAGCGCCTGAAGCTTTCATGGAAGAGTCGCGTCAGTAATAACTGCCTGTTCGTCAATCGCAAGGGGATCAAGTCGCTGGAGCTGAACCTGCCCGAATTGGCGCAGGCCTTTGCCGAAGACCGTATCAAGGTGCTCGAGGATGCTGGAAAGCTGCTTACCGATCGCGCGATGAATGCGATGGTGAGTTCGTTGAAAAAGAAAAAAGGGACAGATTCCTAGCCCGCATTTCTCACCAGCGTTCGTGGCGAGACGGATCAAATGCGGGCCGGCCCTGCCCACGCGAGCGCTGCCGGCTCTTTGCGGCGCCCCCATGCTTGATCTGACGCATTTCAGAGGTGATCTGAGTAGTTCCCCCTTCATTTGATCTACTCGCTGAGTATACTCGTCGCTCATGAATTTTCGGATTTTCGAGGCCGTTCCCCGCGCTCGTGGGCCAGGCGCGGAAGCGAGTCACAGAAGGGTAAATGATTATTTTTGAACGCGGAGCTGACGCATTTCAGCGGTTAGCTGAGTAATGGCAACGGAGCAAACGATGACGGCCAGAATGACCGACAGCGGTTTGAAGATCGAAGAGATGCACATCGGTGATGGCGCCGAGGCCAAGGCGGGCGATCAGGTTTCCGTGCATTATACCGGCTGGTTGAGTGATGGAACCCAGTTTGACTCCAGTGTTGATCGGGGGCGGCCGTTTTCGTTTCCCCTGGCTGGCGGCCGGGTGATCCGTGGTTGGGACGAAGGCGTGCAAGGCATGAAAGTAGGGGGGCGACGCAAGTTGACGATACCGCCGCAGCTGGCCTATGGCGCCACGGGCGCCGGCGGCGTGATACCGCCGAACGCGACCCTGGTGTTCGAGATCGAACTGCTGGAGATCCTTTGAAACGCGAGCTCCTGATCGACGATGTGGCATTGCTCGAGCAGGTCCGTGGCGCGTTGGCGGAGGATCTGGGGGCGGGCGATCTGACCGCCGCGCTGATCCCCGCCGATGCGGTTTCGGTGGTCGATGTCCGGTGTCGTGAGTCTGCGGTGATCTGTGGGCGCGACTGGTTCGATCGGGTGTTTTCCTGTCTCGACCCTTCGATCCGTATCGATTGGTATGTCGCTGACGGCGAACGGGCCGATGCCGGCCGTTCTGTTGCCGAACTGCGGGGCGCGACGCGCGCGCTGCTGAGCGGAGAACGCACGGCGTTGAATTTTTTGCAGACGCTCAGTGGCACGGCCACCCGCGCACGGCGTTACGCCGATCTCGTGGCCGATCTGCCGGTGCGTCTGCTCGATACGCGCAAGACCGTGCCGGGTCTCCGGTTGGCGCAGAAATACGCCGTGCGTTGCGGCGGCTGCGACAATCACCGGATCGGCCTCTACGACGCCATTCTCATCAAGGAGAATCACATCATGGCGGCCGGTTCGATCGCGGCCGCGGTGGAGACCGCGCGCCGCCTTTCTCCGGGCGTGCCGATCGAGGTCGAGGTCGAAAACCTTGCGGAACTCGAACAGGCCCTGGTGGTCGAAACGCCGAGGATTCTGCTCGACAACTTCACCACGGAGCAGCTGCGCGAAGCCGTGCGGCGCACAGCGGGGAGGGCGAAGCTCGAGGCCTCGGGTGGCATGACGGAATCACGCTTGCGCGAGGTGGCCGAAACCGGTGTCGATTTCATCTCGATCGGCGCGTTGACGAAGGACCTGCGTGCCATCGATCTGTCGATGCGATTTCGAAGCTGAGTCGAATCCAGGGCGATTGCGCCGTCCGCCAGACGAGCGGTTTTCTCATCGGACGCCAGGCGCGGGGTCTTTGCGCCTCGCGCGACGGCTGCTTTCCCGGAGGATCGCTCCGGATCCATTCATAACCAGATCAAGAGGTAATTTCATGCGTTTTGTTCCCATATCTTTGTTCGGGCTGTCCTTGCTGGCGGCTTCGTGGGCGTTCGCGGATGGGCTGGACTCCCCCGAATCGCAGTATGCCTACACCATCGGTCAGCGTATCGGTCAGTTACTGAAAGGTCAGGTGACCGGTGAGCTGGACGCCGATGCCTTTGCCGCCGGCGTCAAGGATTACCTGAACGGCTCGCCGCCGCGGCTGAGCAAGGCGCAGATGAAAAAGGCCTTGCAGGAGGCGCGTGCGCGCGCCGCCGCGTTGCGCGAGAAGAAAGCCGCCGAGGCGTTGGAGAAGGGGAAGCGATTCCGGGAGCAAAACGCCAAGAAGGCGGGCGTCAAAACCTTGGCCGATGGCTTGCAATACGAGGTCCTGAAGGAGGGTGACGGCGAGAGTCCGAAGGCCTCCGACCGTGTCCAGGTACACTATCGGGGCACCTTGATCGATGGAAAGGAGTTCGACAGCTCCTACAAGCGGGGCAAGCCGGCCGAGTTCTCGTTGAAAGGCGTCGTCCCGGGCTTCCGCGAGGCGATCACGCGGATGAAGCCGGGCGCCAAGTGGCGCGTAGTGATGCCGCCGGAGCTGGCCTACGGAAAGCGTGGCGCCGGCGCCGATATCGGTCCGAACGAAACCCTGGTCTTCGAGATCGAATTGCTCAAGGTCTTGAAGTAAGCTCCGCGGTTTGCGCCGGGCGTCGTGCCCGGCGCGTTCAGTCTTCCCTCAGCCAGCCGATCTCGCGGGCAGTGGTGGCGTTGACCACGACCTGCCCCAGGTGTTTGGGCATCTCCGAGCGATCCGGCCCCAGCGCGATCCGTCCGGCCATGATCTCGGCGCGACGCTGTGGATACAACGGCTTGCGCTCCGGCTCGGCATAGCCTTCCGGGTAGATCGGATTGCCCTTTTCGTCGTAGCGGTCCCGGGCGCCCACGGTGTGCATGATTTCGTGCGTGATGACGATGTTGTTCTGCGCGCTCTGACGCTTCGTCGCAAACGCGTTGACGACCCCGAGCAGCCCCTTTTGCAGCCCGAGAGAATGCGCCAGCGCAACCCCCTTGCGGCCCTGTTGGTACAGCACGAAAACCCGTATCCGGCGCGTGTTGGAGCGATTGTCCGGGGTGTATTTCCAGGCCCAGTAACGGATCCGCAGGCTCCATAGCAGGCGGGCGGGGAGGCTGGCGCCGGGATGCGGCGGCAACGGGACATCCAGTACCGGACCCAGGGTAACGCGGAGTGGATCCGGCTCGACCACTCCCCAGCGATGAGCCTCGCGTCGGACGAATCTGGCAATCGGCTGGAAGGTTCGCGTCGAAAGCGAACGGATATAGGCGGCGGTGCGCGGGTCGCCGTCGGCATCGATCGGATAGATCACTACCGGCAGCGGGTCGCTCCAGCTGGTTGTCAACAGGCGCTGGCTGAGGGTGTAATCGATGGCCCAGACCAGCAGCCCGATCAGCAGGCCGATGCGCAGCAGGCGGAACGGGGTGATTTTCATGCTATACCAGACCCAGGTGGGTTGCCTCGTCTTCGTCGAGGATGCGTTGTTGGGCCAGCCGCCAGTGACCGCCTTCGCGGCGCAGCAGCATCTCGACCGCTTGCCCGGTTCGTTCTCCGTCGTGCGTCTCGATCGCTTCGATTACGCTGAACAGGATATCCCGATCGGTGGCGGTGCGGATGCGGGGCTCGCTGTAGTGGATCGCGCGGACCAGGCGTTGCGGAAACTCGTGGGCGCATTGCCGCCGCCAATCGTCGTATTCCAGTACTTCGAAACCCGGGATGCCGAACAGTTGCAGGTCCGGCGAGATCAGGGCCATGTGGGCTTCGAGATCCCCCGCGACCGCGGTGGAGGCCAGTCGTTGCAGCCAGTGCGTGACGGTTTCGCTAGCGGAGTGGGACATGGCGCATTCCTGAGTTACGGGAAGTCTGCAAGCTATGCGGCAAGCGTGGCGCTGTCAAGACGGAAAACGCCCGGCTCTCCCGTTTATGCACAAAGGCCGGGAAGCCCGTCAGGATCGTTTGTAAACGCTCCGTAATTTATCGTCAAATCGCTTATCGTTATGCCAATAGATTGATTTCAAGCTGAAAAGCTTGCTGTCAGGTTGTTTTCCCGAGACACGGGAGGTGGGTGGATTCCGGGTTATTCTGTTGTTATCCAGGCGTTTATCCACCAAGTTATCCACAGTTTGTCACGGGAGGCGGGAAAAGCGCTTCCGGCCTGCCCGTTTGGCCGACTCTCCGTTGGCGTTTTGCGTATTGCCCATTTCAAGTCATTGATCAGAGCGAGTTCTGGGCAGTCTGGCAGACGCTCGTCGAGGCATTCGGGTCGAATCAGTAAACCCTGATATAATGGCCGGCTTTGCTTCTTGGTAAACCGGATCCGCTCATGATAGGAAACTTTCGCAATATCGCCATCATCGCTCACGTCGATCACGGCAAAACCACATTGGTCGATCAGCTGCTGCAACAGTCGGGCACGCTTGGCGAACGTTTCGGCGAGGTCGAGCGGGTGATGGATTCGAACGATCTGGAGAAGGAGCGCGGCATCACCATCCTGTCCAAGAACACCGCGATCCGCTGGAACGATTTCCGCATCAACATCGTCGACACCCCGGGACATGCCGATTTCGGCGGCGAGGTCGAGCGCGTGCTGTCGATGGTCGATTCCTGCCTGCTGCTGGTCGATGCCGTCGAGGGGCCGATGCCGCAGACCCGCTTCGTGACCCAGAAAGCCTTCACCCACGGTCTGAAGCCGATCGTCGTGATCAACAAGATCGACCGCGAGGGGGCGCGACCGGACTGGGTCATCGAGCAGACCTTCGACCTCTTCGACCGCCTCGGCGCCAGCGATGAACAGCTCGATTTTCCGGTGATCTACGCCTCGGCATTGAACGGCTATGCGAGCCTCGACGAGAACGCCCGCTCGGGCGACATGACCCCGCTGTTCGAGGCCATTGTCGAACACTGTCCGGCGCCCAATGTCGATCCGGACGGCCCGTTCCAGATGCAGATCACCGCGCTGGATTACAACAGCTATGTCGGCGCCATCGGCATCGGCCGGATCACCCGGGGCAGGGTACGGGTCAACATGCCGGTGGTCGTCGAGAAGCGCGACGGCGAGACCTACCGGGCGAAGATCGGCAAGGTGATGACCTTTCTCGGCTTGAACCGGGTCGACGCCGAAGAGGCCAGCGCCGGCAACATCGTCGCGATCACCGGGCTGGAGGCGCCGAACGTTTCCGACACCCTGTGCGATCCCGAGCATGTAGAGCCGCTGCCGCCGCTGTCGGTCGACGAGCCGACGGTGAACATGACCTTTCAGGTGAATACCTCGCCCTTCGCCGGCAAGGAAGGCAAGTACCTGACCTCGCGCAACCTCAAGGAGCGCCTGGAACGCGAGCTGATCCACAACGTCGCGCTGCGTGTCGAGCAGGGCAGCGACGCTGACCGCTTCCGCGTGTCCGGGCGCGGCGAGCTGCACCTGTCGATTCTGCTCGAGAACATGCGTCGAGAGGGCTACGAGCTGGCGGTTTCCCGCCCCGAGGTGATCTTCAAGGAGGTCGACGGCGTGGTTTGCGAACCCTACGAGCAGCTCACCGTCGATATCGAGGAGGCTCATCAGGGTGGCATGATGGAAGCCCTGGGTGAGCGCAAGGGCGAGCTGCGCGACATGGTGCCGGATGGCAAGGGACGCGTGCGCCTCGACTACCTCATCCCGTCACGCGGCCTGATCGGCTTCCAGACCGAGTTCATGACCCTGACCTCCGGCACCGGGTTGATCTACCACGTCTTCGATCACTACGGTCCAGTGGTCGGCGGCGATTTCGCGAATCGCAACAACGGCGTGTTGATCTCGAACTCGACCGGCAAGGCGCTCGGCTATGCGCTGTTCAACCTGCAAGAGCGCGGTCGCCTGATGATCGGCCATGGCGAGGAGGTTTACGAGGGTCAGGTCATCGGCATCCATTCGCGCGCCAACGACCTCACCGTCAACCCGTTGAAGGCCAAGCAGCTTACCAACATCCGCGCCGCCGGCAGCGACGAGAACATCCTGCTCACGCCCCCGGTCGATTTTACCCTGGAGCAGGCGCTGGAGTTCATCAACGACGACGAACTGGTCGAGATCACCCCGGCCGCGATCCGGATCCGCAAGAAGCACTTGAAGGAGCATGAGCGCAAGCGGGCGAGCCGGGCTTCGAGCGCCGATTGAGTTCTCTCCCATAGTAAGATACCCGTCGCCCATGAATTTTCGGCCCCTGCGACCGCCCCTCGCGCCCACGGGCGAGAGGGGCGGCCTTGAAAATCCGAAAACTCATGGGCGACGAGCATAAGCGTGGAGAGCTCACGTTTCTCACGGGGCGCGGTGGTCAGCCGCCATGGCTTGGGCTATAAAGAATTCGCTGTTTCTTCCGCTATCTCGAAAACCCACGGCCTGCCGGCGCGCCCGGTGGGTTTCATGTCGGGGGAGAAAGTCGATGCAACGAATCGTCGGGCTGGTTTGCGTTCTCTGGCTGCCGGTTTCGGCCCTGGCGGGAACTCGCTGTCTGATGGTTTCATCCTATCATCCGGAATACCCTTGGTCCCATGGCGAAGAGGCCGGCGTGCGCGCCACCCTGGGCGACGCCTGCGACCTGCGTGTCTTCTATATGGATACCAAGCGCCATCGTGATGAGCGTTCGAAGAAACGCGCGGCGGTGCGCGCGCGTCGGCTTATCGAAACCTGGAAGCCGGACGTTCTGATCGCCGCCGACGACAATGCCGTCAAATACCTGGTCGCTCCGTACTATAAGGACGGTCCGTTGCCGGTCGTGTTCTGCGGCGTCAACTGGTCGGCGGCTCCGTATGGTCTGCCGACATCGCATGTCACCGGGATGGTGGAAATCGCGCCGGTCGCGGCCTTGCTGAAGGCCGCGGCCACAATCAGCGGAGGCAGGCGCGCGCTCTACCTGGGCGCGGATACCCTGAGCGAACGTAAGAACCTGCGCTGGTCGCGTCGCGTCGCCGGGAGGATGAATATCGAGCTGGAGAGTCATCTGGTTGCAACGCGGGAAGCCTGGCTGTCTGCGTTTGCGGCGGCGCAGGATCAAGGCTACGATTTCCTCGTGATCGGAAGTCGTGCCGGCATCGATGGTTGGGACGAGCGATTGGTGGCCCGGGCCGTCCGCCGGCTGGGGCGGGTTTTGAGCGTGACGGTGCATGAATGGATGATGCCTGTCGCGATGCTCGGCATGACCAAGATTCCAGAGGAGCAGGGCGAATGGGCCGCTGAAGTCGCGTTGGAGATACTGAATGGCCATTCACCGTCGGAATACCCGGTTTTGAGTAACCGGCAATGGGATCTGTGGCAAAACCCACGCCTGCTGTCCGCCGCGGGTATCCGCTTGCCGGCGTCGCTGGAGAACAAAGCGAAACGGGTTCATCGTGTCGACTAGCCCGGATTTCTCACCAGCGTTTGTTGCGAGACGGATCCAGGGTGCGTCCTGGGTGGCTTTCGCGGCCGGGGAGCGCGCAGGCACAGGCGACACGATGTCGAGCACTCCGACCGAGCGAAAGCCAGCCAGGGCGTGCCATTGGGTCGTCGCAGTAGAAGGATGGTGAGAAATGCGGGCTAGACGGGCGGTCGTTTCTTCCTTTCTGAAACGCTATCGCGAGGCGTTGTCGCTCGGCTTGTTGCTGGCGATCCCGGTGCTCGCCGTGGCGCTGGCGCGTTCCGTGTACCATGTCGAGAGCGACGCTCGTTATCGACACCGGACGACCGAGATCGCGCGCGGCCTGATGCGCAATATCGATCATGTCGAGGGTTTGCTGACGGCTTCGTCGGCGGTTCATCAGGCCCTCGATGCCATGGATGCCGCCCAGTTCGCCGGGTTCGCCCACGAGCTGCTGAGCGCCTATCCACGAATCAGCAGCCTCGCCTACCTGCCGGTGGTGCGCAGCGAGGACCGCGCGCGGTTCGAGCGACAGGTTTCGTCGACGCGGATGCGGCCATTCCACATCCGTGAGCGCGCCGACGGGGGCGACACCCGGCGCGCGGAACCTCGGGAACGCTATGCGCCGGTGCTGCACATCGAACCCTTGACGCCGGTGAACGCCCGCCTGCTCGGTCGTGACCTGTTGGCCGAGGAGCCCTTGGCCGGCGTGATCGGCGAGGCGATCGATTCCGGCCGGGTACGCTCGCTGATCCAGCGGCGCGCGTTGCTCATGCTGAAAGCCGTGTACTATGGATACTATCCGCCCCGGGACGCGGCTGAGCGTCATGCCCAGGCGCAAGGCGTCTATCTGGCGCGCATGCCCCTGGGCGACATCCTCGCAGGTCTGCTCCGCGTTGGGGAGCGCGTGGAACTGGCGCCGCTGGCGGCGGGCCCGCGTCGCGCCGCGATCGTCGAGGAGCTTGCCCCGGTTGCCGCGGAGACAGCCTCCGGCGCGACCCGGCTCGTCGAGTTGCCAATGCGCTTGCCGGATGGCGAATACCGGCTGCGCGCGGCTTTTCGCGTCACGCAGCCTTGGTACCTTATGCGCGAGGCCGGGATGATCCTCGCGGGAGGCGCGGTGCTGACCCTGCTTTCGGCCTGGCTGTGGTGGCTGCGACGGCGCGCCGACCAGGGGCTGCGCCGCGCCGCCGGCCAGCTTCATGCCGAGAAGGAGCGCGCCGAGGTGGCGCTGTATTCGATCGGCGAAGCCGTCGTGACCACCGACGAGCGGGGACGGGTCGATCGCCTCAATGCGGCGGCTGAACGCCTCACCGGCTGGAGCGCGGAGCAGGCCATCGGGCGGGATATTCGCGAGATCGTCCCATTGGTGCGGGAGAAGGACGACCAGCCGTTGTCCTCGCCCTTTCAACGGGTCTACGGCGGTGGCGAATCGCTGTCTCCATGCGAGCTCATGTTGCTGCGCGCCGACGGAGGGCGCGTCGCGATCACCGAGACCGCGGCGCCGATCCTCGATGCGCGTGGACATGTCACGGGAGCCGTCGTGGTGATGCGCGACATGAGCCGCGAGCGTGAGCTGATCCGTCGCGCGACCCACCAGGCCCGCCATGATGCGCTGACCGGGCTCCACAACCGCTACGCCTTCGAAGGCGACATCCGTCGGGCCATCGACGCCGCGGCTGAAGGCGAGGGCAGGCATGTGGTGTGCTTCATCGACCTCGATCGCTTCAAGAAGATCAACGACAGCTGCGGACATGCGGCGGGGGACCAATTGCTGCGCCAAGTGGCTCAGTTGTTGAAATCCGGCATTCGCAAGGAGGATGTGCTGGCGCGGATCGGCGGTGATGAGTTCGGGATTCTGCTGCGGCACTGCGATCTCGACCAGGCGCGCGCAACGGCCGAAAATCTGCGCCGCAAGCTGGCCGATTTTCGCTTGATCTGGGATGGAGAGCATTTCTCGGTGGGCCTGAGTATCGGCCTCGCCTTGATTGCCGATGGCCGTCTCGGCGCCGGCGAGATTCTGAAAGCCGCCGATGCCGCCTGCTACATGGCGAAAGAGCGGGGACGAAACCAGGTTTGCGTCTATCGGTTGGACGACGAGAAGCTGCGTCGGCGGTCGCTCGACCTGCGTTTGGCGAATCAGCTGCAAGATGCCCTGGATGAGGATCGGCTCGAACTGTTTCGTCAGCCGATCTTCGATCTGCGTGGCGATTTGAAGACGCCCGAGGGCTACGAATTTCTGCTGCGCATCCGTCTTGCCGATGACGGTTTATGCGGCCCGTCGAAATTCCTCAATATCGCCGAGCGATTCGACCTGCTGACCCTGCTCGACCGCGCCGTGGTCGCCAAGGCCTTCCGGCTGATTCAGCGTTATCGGGCGGCCCCGGGGGCGCGACGGACACGCTTCCACATCAATCTGTCGGGTCAGTCCATCGGCCGGGCCGAGGTGCTCGAATTCATCCAGCGCGAGGCCTCGCGGCGAAGCATTCCGCCCGCTTCGGTGTGTTTCGAGATCCATGAGAGCAGCGTGATCGAGAACATGGATACCGCGATCGCGGCGATGGCGCGGCTGCGTGACGCGGGCTTCCGCTTTGCCCTGGACGACTTCGGCACCGGCTTGAGTTCGATGGCCTATCTGAAGAAACTGCCTGTCGACATGCTGAAGATCGACGGCGAGTTCGTGCGTTCGATTCTGTCGGATCCGGTGGATCAGGCCCTGGTGCGGACCATCAATGAAATCAGCCATATGCTCGGAATGCGCACCATGATCGAACGGGTCGAGGATCGCGCCACGCTGGAGCTGCTGCGCAAGATCGGCATCGATGCGGTGCAGGGATACTACACCGGCGGGCCCGAAGCCATGGTGGTGGAAAACGCAAGCGGCGGTCTCAGCCTGGTGCGGTTGCGCGGCGCATAGCGTCGGCGAGCGCGATGGCCGCGCGCAGGCTGCCGTCGCTGGCGCGCCCGCCGCCGGCCAGCGCCAAGGCGGTGCCGTGATCGACCGAGGTGCGGATGATCGGCAAGCCGAGGGTGACATTGACCGCTTCGCCGAAACTGGCATGTTTCAGCACCGGCAGGCCCTGGTCGTGATACATCGCCAATACCGCGTCGGCCTCTGCCAGCCGGTCGCGGTTGAACAGGGTATCCGCGGGCAGCGGGCCGACCAGGTCCATTCCGCCTGCGCGCAGCCTGGCGAGCACCGGTTCGATGATCTCGATCTCCTCGCGGCCGAGATGCCCCTCCTCGCCGGCATGGGGATTCAGGCCGCATACCAGGATGCGTGGCGAGGCGATGCCGAAGCGTCTCGCCAGATCGCGGTGCAGTGTGGTGACGACGCGTTCCAGCAAGCGCGCATCGATGGCCTCGGCGACCGCCTTCAGCGGGAGGTGGGTGGTGGCCAGCGCGACCCGCAGCGTCGGGCTGGCGAGCATCATCACCGGGTGCCCGCCGGTCCGCGCGGCGAGGTACTCGGTATGGCCGGTGAATGGGATGCCGGCCTCGTTGATGATGCCCTTATGGACCGGCGCGGTGACCATGGCGTCGAACAGGCCCCGCCGACAGCCCTCCACCGCGCGATCGAGCAGACGCAGCACATGGCGCGCATTGGCCGCGTCCAGCCGGCCGGGTCGTGACGGCGCGTCCAGCGGCTCGCGCAGCACGCTGAGCGCCGCGGGCCGGGCCGGATCGAACGCCGGCGCGGCGAATTCCATCCCGAGCGCGGCGGCGCGCGCCGCGAGCAGCCCTGGATCGCCGATGAGCACCAGCGGGGGCAGGTCATCGTAGCCGGCAAGGCGCGCGCACAGCTCCGGCCCGATGCCGGCGGGTTCGCCGACGGTGACCGCGATCGGTTTCATCATTGGGGCAGACGGATATCCACATAGGCCTCGTCGCGCAGCCGGCGTGACAACAGCTCGGCCTGTTGGTCGGCCTTGCGCTTGCGGATCTGTTCGCGCGCCCGTTGGCGCAGGCGTTCGTCGCTGTCGTCATGCTTGCGGCGCCCGAGTACCTGAACGATGTGCCAGCCGAAATCGGTACGGAACGGCTGGCTTACCTCGCCGACGGCGAGCTTGTTCATGGCTTCGGCGAAGGCCGGCACCACGTCCTCGTCGCTGATCCATTTCAGATCGCCGCCGTTCAGCGCCGAGCCCTTGTCATCGGAGTGGGCGCGCGCCAGGGTGGTGAAATCCTCGCCGTTTTCGATGCGATCGCGCAGTTGTTCCAGGCGCCGGCGCGCCTCTTTGCTGGAGGTCCGCTCATCGACGCGGATCAGGATGTGACGCGCGTGGGTTTGTTCGATCATGTGCTGGTTGTCGCCCTTGATATCCTCTACCTGGAAGATATGGAACCCTCCGGCACCGCGCACCGGCTCGCTGATGCCGCCCTTCGGCAGGTCGGCGATGGCGTCGGCCGCGACATCCGGCAAGGCTCCGGACTCGATCCAGCCCAGATCGCCGCCGTTCAGGGCCTGGCGACCGTCCGACTCGGTGACCGCCAATTCGCCGAAATCGGCGCCGTTGCGCAGTCGTTCCACCAAGTCTTGCGCCTTCTTCCGCGCCGCCGCGATCTGGTCGGCGCTGGCGCCCTCCGGCGTGGCGATCAGGATATGGCGCAAATGATAGGCCGAGGGACCGGCGAGATCGGCCTTGTGTCGCGCCAGCCAGGCTTGAATCTCGCGTTCGCTGACCTTGATCTTGTTGACGACCGCGCGTTGTTTGAAGCGTTGCAGCAGGATCTGACGGCGCAGGTTCTTGCGATAGTCGTCGAAATTCACGCCCGCCTGTTCCAGCGCGTCGCGGAAGGCTCCGACGCTGAGGCCGTTGCGCTTGGCGATATTGCTGATCGCCTGCGCCAGCATCTCGTTGCTGACCTCGATGCCGGCGCGATGGGCGGCTTCCTCCTGCAACTTCTCGACGATCAGGCGTTCGAGCACCTGGCGCTCGAGCGGTTCGCGCGGGGGCGGGCGCTGCCCCTTGGCGCGCAGGCCGGCGAGGATCTGATCGGTGCGCCGGTCCAGCTCGCTGCGCATGATGGTATCGTCATTGACCACCGCGACGATCTCGTCGAGCGGTCGTTCCTCGGCAAGCGCGGCGTGCGTCGCGAGCAGCAGGATGGCGAGAAGCGGGATCAGCAGTCTATTCATAAGTGGTTCGATAGCCTTGGATATTGCGTTGCAGGTAGTTGTCGATGTCATTGCCGAGTCGGCCGAGTCCGCGCAGCTCGAGCTGCATCAGAAACGTCAGATTGGACTCGGCGGACGGGTCGCTGAGGTAGTTGCGCACCACCATGCGCAGCGACCAGCAGCAGTTGCCATACTCGAAGCCGGCGACCGATTCCATCGTCTTCTCGAACAGCATCGAGTAGTCCAGCCGTCCGATCAGGCGCAGTCGCGGGTTTAGCGGCCAGACCATTGAGACCGCGGTGTTCTCCGAAATATCCCGCGTGAAGTGGTAGGCGAGGTCGGCCAGGCGGCCGCTTTCGTCATGGTAGCCGATACGCAGCGCGCTCTTCTCGGTGCGACCGTCGCCGAGCGATGGATTCCATTGGATGGTGCCGGCGAGATCCCAGTTCGGCGTCAGCGCGGCGCGCCCCTCGGCGACCAGCGACGAGGTCGCCTCGGTGGCGGTCGGCTGGCCGGGCAGCTGTACCTCGCGATCGGAGAAATAATAGATCTGGCCGATGCTGCCGCGCGCCAGCTCGCGACCGCTGGCGGTGTCGATCACGCGACTGGTGAGCGCGGCGGTCAACTGGTTGGCGTCACCCACCCGGTCCGCGCCGCTGAAGCGATCCTCGTAGAACAGGCTGACGAAGCTGAAATCGATATCGTCGGTATCGAACACCGGCAGCTCGCGTTGGTCGACGCGCGTGCGGTAAAGGTAGAACAGGCGCGGTTCCAGCGTCTGGGTGACGGCGTGGCCGAACCAGCGGCTCTTGCGCTCCAGAAACAGCCCGCTGTCCAGGCTGGCGCTGGCGCTGGTGCGGCTCGGCGTGTCGGGGCGGCCGGGGGCGTTGTTGTCCAGTGAATAGGCGGTATAACGCGCGCCCAGCTTCGGCGTGACGAAGCCCCAGCTGTTGCGCAGCGGCAGGCTGATCGCCGGGTGCAGGTCGACGCGGCTGCCACGCACGCTGTCGGTGCGCGAGAAATAGACATACTCGGCATCGAGCTGCACGGTGCTGCCGAGCCATTGGTTCGGGCGGCGCAGTTGAAACAGCAACTGCGGCAGGCGCGCATAGGGCCGCTGGTCGGGAGGGATCGCCAGGTCCAGGGTTTGGAAGTCTTGCACGCGGCCGAGCAGCCGCCAGCCGTCGCCCTGGTAGTTCAGCGTCGCGATGCGTTGCAGATGGCGCGTGCTCGCGATCGCCAGGCGGTTGCTCAAATCGTCGAGATAGTCGGCGTCCGAGGCCCAGTCGAACCCGATATCGCCGGTCAGGCGTGGGCTCAACGACAGGCGATGGCGCCACGAAAGCGCGCCGCGGTTGCTGTTGTCGCCGTCATACAGACGATCGTTCGGCAGGTATTCCGCGTTCAACGTGCCCCGTTGGCGGCGGCTCAGGTAACGGAACTCGGCGGCCAGCAACAGTCCGCGCTTCGAGACCAGGCGAGGGGTCAGCGTCAGGTCGTAGTCCGGCGCCAGATTGAAATAATAGGGCACCTGAATATCCACCCCGTTCTTGCTCGAATAGCCGGCGCGCGGCAGCAAGAAACCACTCTTGCGCCGGTCATCGATCGGGAAGCTGGCCCACGGCAGATAGAGAATCGGCACCCCCTTGAAGCGCAGCCGGGCGTTTTTCGCCTCGCCGACGCCCTTGTGTTGGTCGATGGCGAGCTCGTCGGCGCTCAATACCCAGTCATGGCGGCCGGGTGGACAGGTTGTGTAGGTGGGTCGATCATAGGTGGAATGCTCGCGGTCGAGGATGCGCGCGACGCGCGCCGTGCCGCGCGCGTGCGCCGCCGGCAACTGGTAGCCGACCTCGTCGAGCACCCCGCGATTCTCCGCCAGATGCAGCTCTGCGCGCGCCGCGTGGATTGTGCGCCGCGGCGTGCGAAACTCCACTCCGCCACGGGCCCGCAGGAGCTGTCGTTTGCTGTCGTAGTGGAGGAAATCGCCTTTCACCTGTTGGCTCGCGCGCCGCGCGACGACATTTCCATGCAGCTCGACCACGCCTTTGCCGACCTGGTAGTCCGCGTTGTCGGCCTCGATCGTCAGTGGCGCATTGGCGGGAACTTGCATGGAGGGCGGCGTCTTGCGCGTCGCTCGGGCATGTCGCCCCGGCAGCACGCAGGCGGCGGGCGACGCGACCGCTGCAAGCGCTTGCGCCCGGGGGGCTGGCGCGGGTTGCGCGGCGGGGGCGCCGCTGGACGTGGGCGGGTGATCCGTCGCGGCGTCCGCTTCCCCCCGCTGGGCGCAAACCCAGTTCCCGTCCGCGCCGGCGACGCATTGCCAGCCCGTATCGCCGGCCCATCCTCCGGGAGAGACGACGGCAAGACAGATCAGCAGGGAAACGGCGGCGCGATGCATCGGGGCTCCAAACGAGGTCCGTGAAGTGGGCTGGGCGCCTAGTTTACCGTATTCGCCGGCGGGATTCCGGGCGTGCGGAAGGCATGGGCCGCGGGGTGGGCGGCCATCGGTTGCTCATCGGCGCGGGCGCGATCGGGAAATCCCCCCGCTTGTGCGACAATAGTCTGTCTTGGTGTCCAGGGTAGGTTCGGTCTTGTCGAGAAAGACATCTCTGTTGATTACGCTGCTGGTGTCGCTCGCGGTGATTGCGGTGGTCGCGTGGTTGGTGAAAACCCGCCCGAAACCGAGTGGCGAGCGTCGCCCCATGCCGCCGCCCGTGGTCGAGCTGACCCCGCTTGCGCGCGCGACCTTACAGCCGGTGGATCGCGTTTCCGGTTTGCTGCAGCCGGCGCGGCGGGCGCGACTGCATTTCCAGCTCAGCGGCGAGTTGGTCGAGCGGCGGGTGGATGCGGGCGTGGCGGTGGCGGCCGGCGATCTGTTGGCGCGCCTGGACGATGCCGACGAGGCCGCCGACGCGCATAACGCGGAGGTTGCGGTGGCCGAGGAACGCGCGGCGGTGGCGCGCGATCGGCGGCTGTTGAAGCTGGCGCGCGAGCAGGTGGCGTTGGCCGAGCACGAGGTCGCGCGTCAACGTAGCCTGGGTAAGCAGTCATTGGCTTCGCGCGCCGGCCTGGACAGCGCGCGCACCGCGTCGTTGCGCCAGCGCACCGAGGTGGCGCGTCTGGAGTACGCGGTGTCGACCGCCGAGCAGCGCCTGGCGCGCAAGCGCATCGCCTTGGAGAAGGCGATGCGCCGGCTGGCGCGCACCCGCTTGCGTGCGCCCTGGGCCGGCGAGGTGGCGCGGGTCGCCGTGGAGGTCGGGGATTACCTGACGCCGGCGACGCTGGCGGTGGAATTGATCGATGTCGCCGAATTGGAGCTGCGGGTGCATGTGGGTGTCGACAGCATCGCCGCGTTGGCGCCGGGGCGGGAGGTGGAGGTGCGGATCGGCGATCGACGCCGCGTCGGGCGCATCCGCTCGTTGGCGCGCGTGCCGGAGGCCGACAGTGGAACCTATCCGGTGCGTATCCGCCTGGCCGGCGATGGCTTGGTGGCCGGGCAACTGGGGCGGGTGGCGCTGCCGCTGCGCGCGCGCGTCGATGTGCTGGTGGCGCCGGCCAGCGCGATTCTGCGCGACGAAGGCAAGACCTGGTTGTTCGTCTTCCACGATGACGGCGGCGGGCGCGGTCATCTGGAGCGCCGCGCGGTGCGTCTCGGCGTGCGCGTGGGCGATCTGGTCGAGCTGCTTTCCGGGGCGAAGCCGGGCGAGCGGGTCGTCGCGCGCGACGTGGCTTTTCTCTCCGATGCCCAACCGGCCGAGGCGCGGGGCGCGCAATGATCGATTTCTCGATACGCAATCCGCTGATCGTCAATCTGTTTCTGGCGCTGGTGGCGCTTGCCGGCATCCAGGCCTGGAATGGCATGCCGCAGGAGATGTTCCCGACCGTCGAGCAGGACAAGGTGCGGGTGACGACGATCTTCGAGGGAGCGTCGCCGGAGGAGGTCGAGCGGCAGGTGACGCTGCCGATCGAAGAGGCGCTCGACGGCCTGCCGGACATCGATGTGATGACCTCGACCAGCACCGAGGGGCGTTCAGCGGTTCTGGTCAGCCTGCGCAGCGGTGCCGATGTCGACGATTTCATCCGCGCCGCGCAGAATGCGCTCGATCAGATCACCGACCTGCCGGAAGAGGCCGAGGAGCCCCAGTTGGTGCGTCTGACGACCCGTTTCCCGGTGATCTCGGTGAGCCTCTACGGCGATGTCGCGCGCGCCTATCTCTACGATCGCGCCGAGCAGGTGCGGCGTGAGCTGGCGCAGTTGCCGGGGGTGGCCTCGGTCGGCGTCGCCGGGCGGCGTGACTGGGAGCTGTGGGTGACGGTCGATCCACAGCGGCTGGCGGCGCGCGGGGTCTCGCTCGGCCAGCTGCGGCGAGCGCTGAGCGAAAACCTGCGCGACCTGCCCGGCGGTTCATTGAAGTCGAGCGCCGGCGACATCCGTCTGCGCGGGCTGGGCGTGCCGCCGCGGGCCGATGCGATCGAGGCGATCGCGGTGCGCGCCGACGCCGATGGCGGGGTGTTGCGTCTGGGCGACATCGCGCGTGTCGGCGTGCGCTTCGAGGAGGCGCGCACGCTCGGGCGCTTCAACGGGAGACCCTCGGTCAACCTGACCATCAACAAGACCGCGGCGGCCTCCACGATCACGGTCGCCGCCGAGGCGCGCGCCTATGTCGATGCCTTGCGCGCGCAACTGCCGCCGGGGCTGCGCGCCGGCTTGTTCAGCGATCTCTCGGTGTATGTCAAGCACCGCCTCGAAACCGTCAAGTCCTCGGGTCTGGTCGGTCTGGCGCTGGTGCTGCTGTCGCTGTATCTGTTGCTGAATTTCCGTGTCGCGGCGATCACCGCGATGGGCATACCGGTATCCTTTCTGGTGGCGGTGATCTTCATCCAGCTCACCGGCTACAGCATCAACATGGTCTCGCTGTTCGCCTTCCTGATCGCGCTCGGCCTGATCGTGGACGATGCGATCATCGTCACCGAGAACATCTACCGCCATGTCGAGGAGGGCATGGCGCCGCGCCACGCCGCGAGCATCGGCGCGAAAGAGGTGTTCTGGCCGGTGGTGGCGTCGACCGCGACGACGATCGCGGCGTTCATGCCGATGTTCGCGATCGGCGGCACCATGGGCGCCTTCATCTCGGTGATCCCGGCGGTGGTCAGTGCCTCGTTGCTGGGCTCGCTGTTCGAGGCCTTCGGGGTGTTGCCGTCGCATGCCGCCGAGTGGCTGCATCCGGGCGGGCGCACCCACAGCGAGCGCCGTTGGCGCGGCCTGCTCGATGCCTATGCCGGCTTTTTGCGTCGCTCGCTGCGCCATCGCTACCTGTTGGCGGTGCTCTCGGTCGGCGTGCTTGTCATCACCCTGACCTGGGCCGCGACACGCATCCCGTTCGTGCTCTTCGGCAATGTCGCGGTGGGGCAGTTCTTCGTCAACGTCGAGGCGCCCAACACCTATTCCCTGGACGATTCGGCCGCGCTCGCGGTGGAGCTGGAACGATTGGTGCGCGAGACCATCGCCCCGGAGGAGCTCGCCACGCTGCTGACCAACGTCGGTGTCAGCTTCATCGATTTCCACCGCGTGCGGCTCGGCAGTCAGTACATCCAGTTGATCGTCGATCTGAAGAAAAAGAAGCCGGAGGGCTTCATCGAGCGTTTCGTCTCGCCGCTGGTCAGCCTGCGTTTCGACAACGACGGCGAACGCCGGCGCGATACCGAGGCCATCATCGACGCCTTGCGCGCGCGCCTGGAACGCGTGCCGGGGATCCGCCGCTACTCGATCCTGCGTCCCCAGGGCGGGCCGGCGGGCGCCGACCTCGAGATCGGCATCGTCGGCCAGGATGTCCGCCTGTTGCGCCACGAGGCCGACCGCGTGCGCGACTATCTGCGCTCGCTGCCGGCCACCTCCGACGTCCGCCATGATCTCGACCCCGGCAAGCTGGAATACCGCTACCGGCTGAACGCGCGTGGCCGCGAGCTGGGACTGACCCAGCAGGATCTGGCCGCCGCGGTGCGCACCGGCTTCCTCGGCCTCGAGGCGGTCTATGTCAACTGGCGCAACAAGCGCATCCCGGTGCGCCTGATCTATGACGATCGCTGGCGTCACGACGGCGCCGCGCTGGAGCGTCTGCCGGTAAGCTTGAACGATGGCCGCGTGGTGTGGCTGCGCGATGTGGCCGACATCGAGGTCGGGCGTGGCTTCAACACCATCAACCGCCGCGACATGCGGCGTCTGGTCACCATCACCGGCGAGGTCGACGACGACATCATGACCGCCGATCAGGTGGTCGAACTGGTCAGGCAGCGCTTCGGCGATATCGGCCGGCGTCATCCCGGCTACGAGCTGCTGTTTCTCGGCGAGAAGAAGCAGGCCGCGGACTCGATCCGGGATGTGCGCAGCGCCACCTGGATCGCGCTCGGCGCGATCTTCTTCATCCTGGCGAGCCTGTTTCGCTCGCTGCTCGATCCACTGGTGGTGATGTTCTCGATCCCGTTCGGCGCGATCGGGGTGGTGATCGGCCATGCGCTGTTCGGATTCCATCTGCAATTCCTGTCGCTGATCGGCTTTCTGGCGCTGACCGGCATCGTCGTCAACGATTCGTTGATCCTGGTCGACTTCGCCAATCAGCGCCGCGCCGCCGGCGAGGAACGCATTGCGGCGATGGTCGCCGCCGGACGCGCGCGCATCCGGCCGATCTTGCTGACCAGCATCACCACCTTTCTCGGGATCTCGCCGCTGATCTTCTTCGCCACCGGGCAGACCGCCTTCCTGTCGCCGATGGCAGTCAGTCTGGGCTTCGGGCTGATCTTCTCTACCCTGCTGATCCTGCTGGCGTTGCCGAGCTTCTGGCTGATCGCCGATGATCTCCGTGGTCTCGGTCGTCGCCTGTTCGGCGCGCGCTCCGAACCCTCCACAGAAACCTTGATCGAAGAGCTGAAATGACCCAACGCCATACCGAAATGACCGCCTGGCTGGATGATCGCTTCCACGAATACCGGCTGGCTCCGGTGTCCGACGACGCCAGTTTCCGCCGCTACTACCGCGTCATACCGGGTGATGGTGGCCCGTCGCGGATCCTCATGGACGCGCCGCCGGACAAGGAAGATGTACGGCCTTTCGCCGCGATCGCCGCACGTCTGCGCCAAGTCGGTGTGCAGGCGCCGCGCGTGCACGCCAGCGACGAGGCGCGGGGTTTTCTGTTGCTCGATGATTTCGGCGACTGTCGCTACCTCGATGCGCTCGACGAAACCACGGTCGAGCGCCTCTATGGCGATGCCCTCGGCGCGCTGTCGGTGATGCAGGCCTGCGTGTCGGCCGACGAGCTGCCGCTTTATGACGAGCCCCTGCTGCGCGCCGAGATCGCGCTGTTTCCCGACTGGCTGTTGCAACGCCATCTCGGCCTCACGCTGGATGCCGACGAGACCCGCCTGATCGCGGAAGCCGCCGATACGCTGGTCGTCAACGCCCTGGCTCAGCCCCAGGTCTTCGTGCATCGCGATTACCATTCCCGCAACCTGATGCGGATCGGGCAAGGCAACCCCGGGGTGCTCGATTTCCAGGACGCGGTGCGTGGACCGGTGACCTACGATCTGGTCTCGCTGCTGCGTGACTGCTACATCCGCTGGCCGCGCGAGCGCGTAGAGGACTGGGCCTGGGGGTATTTCGATCTTGCGGTACAGTCCGGTATCCTGCGTGAGGAGCACGAATCGCGCTTCCAGCGTTGGTTCGATCTGATGGGGATGCAACGCCAACTGAAAGCGGCCGGGATCTTCGCGCGCCTCGATCAGCGCGACGGCAAGCCCGGATATCTTGCCGACATCCCGCGCACCCTGGCTTATCTCGTCGAGGTCGCGCCGGATTATCCGGATCTGGCGGCATTCGGTGAATGGGTCGCGCGGCGGGTGCTGCCGGTGTTATGACGCCGGGCCGGCGGTGTCATCGGCGAGCCGGTCCAGTGTCGCGACCGCCTCGTCGAGATCACGGAACGGCAGATACCAGGTCGAGCATTCGCGGATCACACGGTCGACCGCGCGGAAGCCGCGTTCCCCCTGTAGCGGGTAATTGAAGGCATTGCCGGAGAGCTTCAGAAAGGCGCGTCCCTTGGCGAAGTCATGAAGGCGGGTGGTGGCCCGCGGATCGTATTGCGGAAACACCACCCAGGCCGGGCGCGCGGCCTCGCGCCAGCGCCGCAAGGCCTCTTCACCGGGGTGCACATGGGCGACGTCGCCCTTGCGCGTGCCCGGGTGGATCGGCCCGACGATCGCGCCGGGTTCGAACGCCTTGAATACCTCGATGGAGCGGTTCTTCAGCGGGATCGGGCGTGGGATCGGATCGATCATCCCACTGTCCGGGCGCAACAGAGCGAACTCATCGGAGAGCAGCCGCCAGCCGCGGTAGGCCAGCGCCGCGCACAGGGTGCTCTTGCCCGAGCCGGGCGGCGCGGGCAACAACAATACCCGGCCGTGTTTCTCGAGCACCGCCGAGTGCAGCATCAGGTACTGGTGCGCCTGCATTGCGATGCAGTAGTTCAGCCCCCATTCGAACAGCGCGAAGGCCTGCTCCAGAGGAAAGGGGTAGAACGGCGTGTCCATGTCGGTGACGAACACCGCCTGCGGTCGCAACAGGTGGCGCAGGCCGCGCCGGCGGTAAACGCGGATGTGGAAATCGACCAGCTGGTTCTCGTCCTCCGGCGGGCGTTCTCCGTACAGCAGCCGCAGCAGCTCGTGCAGCCGCGGCAGCGGGCTGTCGAGTCGGGTCAGGAACGGGCCGGTGCGAAACAGCAAGCAAGCGTCTCCGCCAGGAACAACGAGAATGGGACCGTATCAGGCCAGCAGGCGGCGGTCGTCGAAGCGTCCGTCGCTGATCAGGCCGAGATGGCGGAGCTGGCCCAGGTGCTGCTCGATGCGCCCGGCAAAGGCGTGCCGGGCATCGTCCCCGATCTCCCAGGTCTCCGCGAGCAAGCGCTGGATCTCCGCGCTGTTCAGCGGTTCCCCGGCGAGCAGATCGAGGATGTCGAGCGCCATCTGGTTCAGCAGGTGCGTCTGTCCGCTGCCGGGATTGTACAGAAAGTACTCGTCGTTCCAGCAGCGGCGGACGAAACGCTTGTACAGCGGACAGTGCCAGCGCGTCACCTGCAAGGAGCGGGAGTGCCGTGTAACCGCGCTGTCAGGCAAAGGAGGCCAGGCAGGACACCGTCACCGGATTGCCGTTGAAGCCGCCGGCGCTGTTGCCGTCCTGATCGATGAAGCCGTTCGGACCGACATAGGCGGTTTGCGCGACGCCGGGCGTGGTTTCCTCCACATAGGCGACGCACACCTCGTCGGCGCCCAGCACGGTGTTGCCGTCGAGGCCGGTCAGGTTCGTTCCCGTGGAATCGTTGGCGTCGGAGTTTACCGGTCCACCGGCCCAGCCCAGGGTGTTCAGGTTGTTCAGGGCGGTATTGGCCTCGGACGCATCGGCGACCGCGGTGCAAGCGGGCTCCTGGCCGGGCTGGAATCCAGTGACGCATTGGTGGCTGCTGGCATTGGCCTGCGCCGCGTTGCTCAGGGTCAGCACGACCGGCGCGCTGGCCATGCCGAGCATGATCTTGCGCCGGCGGGCGAAGTCACTGCTGTCCGGGTTTGGGTTGGCTTGCTTTGCGTGATCGCTATTGTGGGTCTTCCGCATGGTGCTATCCTGTTTTTCTGTACCGTCAGCGGCAGTGCCGTGAAACGGGAATCAACTATTGCAACGTAATCGACTGACAGTCGGCGGCGGGGCGAAGCGCGGGCCGATCGTACAGCACGGTATATCTCTAAAATGATGTTTCTTACAAGCAAGAGTCATGCCTTAAGTTACAACGCTATGTAATCCAGCGTTTTTTTTGGTTGCCGATAGGTCCGGCGGGTGATGGTTGTAAATAAAGCTGACGCGACCCATCGATCCGTGCCGCCATCGGCCGGCACCCGTTTTGCCCGCCGGCGCCCGTCATGCCCGATAGTCTAGCAGACTGTCGGGCATGGTAGTAATCTAGCGCGGCGGCGGGAGAGCGGGCAGTGGTTTTTCTGAATCTTCTCATCCCATCGGTGCGCCATGACGAGCGGAAAGGTTCCGGTTCGCGCGCCATTCGCGGAATCTCATCAACCAGGGAGGCGATCGATGCCATCCGGCGCCGATACGACCATACAGCAGCATTTCGTGGAAGTGGTGCAAGCGCCTCGGCGTTTGCTCGAATGGCCGCTGCCGTTGCAGAACCGCATATTGCGGCTGTTGCGCCGTCATTTGATGCTGGGCGCGGTCGCGCTCGGCCTCGGGGAAGACGAGTTGCCAAGGGGTGGCACGAAGCTTCGCGATCAACTCGATGCCGCGCGCATCCATGCCTCGGTGTATCGACGTCAACTGCGTTGGGAAGTGCGTCAGATCGTGCATGCCCTGGCGGGACTCGAGGTGCCGGTGGTATTGCTGAAAGGCGCCGCCTACGAGTTTCTGAATCTCCCCAACGCGCGAGGACGCTGGGTTTCCGATGTGGACATCCTGGTTCCGCGCGACGCGCTGGAGGGGGTCGAACAGGCTCTGGTGCGGCATGGCTGGGAGGGCATGAAGCTCGATGAGTACGATCAGGGTTACTACCGCCAGTGGATGCACGAGCTGCCGCCGCTGCGCCATCGCGAGCGGGGCACGGTGGTCGATGTGCACCATGCCATCGCGCCCACCACCAGCCGCTTGAGGCCGGATTCGGCGCGCTTGCTGGCCGCCGCGCGGGCCTTGGAGCAGCCCCCGTTGCATGTGCTCGCGCCGCCCGACATGGTGCTGCACGCGGCGGTGCACCTGTTCCACGATGGAGACCTGTCCAATGGGCTGCGCGAATTGTACGATCTGTTCGTGTTGATGCGTCATTTCGGCGCGCGCGCGGGGTTTTGGGAGGCGCTGGAGAAACGGGCGCATGAACTGGGGCTGGAGCGCCCGTTGTACTACGCCACCCACCATCTGCGCGAGGGGTTCGGGTTTCATGTCCCGGTGGCAATGGCAAACCGGCTGGCGGCGCGCCGTGGCTTGGCCAGCGGCCTTGTCAACCGGGCGATGCGGGAGCGCTTGCGGCCGAGCGACGAGCCGGCTGGAGCTTGGCGGAGCGCGCTGGCCTCCGAGCTGCTCTATCTGCGTTCGCATTGGTTGCGCATGCCGCCGCTGATGCTGGCGCGTCACTTGGCGACGAAGGCATGGATGCGCCGTCAGACGGTTCGAAGCGAGGACAAGGCGGCGATCTGACGGCTTGCTTCAGGTAGGCGGCGGGCAATCGGCCGGGGCGCGCGCGTAACGCAGCAACAGCAGGGCGATGCCGATGCCGGCGAGGTCGGCGAGGATGTCCGAGGCCGATGCGGTGCGTTGCGGGATGAAGTATTGCGCCACCTCGATCAGGATGCCATAGCCGAGCAGCGCGAGAGCGCTCAGATGAGCGCTGGCGCGCGGAAAGCTGCAATTGGCCAGGAGCATCAGCCAGCCGAACGCGGTGACGTGTTGCAGCTTGTCGTCGATGCCCTGTTCGAGGATCCGGGGGCTGTGCGGCGTCAGCGCCAGCCAGGTGATCGCGATCAGCGAAACGAAAAAAATCGTGGTATAGCTAAGCGTTTTGTGGGTCCTTGTCATGCTTCTGTTCCCTTGCGATCGCCCGGTAGCCGATGTCGGTGCGGTAGAAAATGCCGTCCCAGCGGATGGCGTCGGCCAGTTCATAGGCCCGATTCCGTGCTTCGGCGACGCTGTCGCCAAGCGCCGTGGCGCACAGTACGCGCCCGCCGGCGGTGACGATGCGGCCATCCTTTTCGGCGGTTCCAGCGTGGAATACTTTAGCGTCCGGCGCGTCCCGCGTTGGCAATCCTTCGATCGGCTTGCCCTTTTCATAGGCGCCGGGATAGCCGCCGGCGGCCAGCACCACGCCGAGCGCGGCGCGCGCATCCCATTCGACACGCGCCTCGTCGAGCCGCCGTTCGAGCGCCAGTTCGCACAAGTCTAGCAGATCGGAACGCAGCCGCAGCATGATCGGCTGGGTCTCCGGGTCGCCGAAGCGGCAGTTGTACTCCAGTACCTTGGGTATGCCATCGGCATCGATCATCACGCCGGCATAAAGAAAGCCGGTATACGGATGGCCTTCGGCGGCCATGCCGGCGATGGTCGGGCGGATCACCTGATCCAGGATGCGCTCGTGCATCTCGGGCGTCACCACCGGCGCCGGAGAATAGGCGCCCATGCCGCCGGTGTTTGGGCCGCGGTCGCCGTTGTCACGCGCCTTGTGGTCCTGCGAGCTGGCCATCGGCAGGATGTGCTCGCCGTCGGCCATGACGATGAAGCTGGCCTCTTCACCTTGCAGATATTCCTCGATGACGACGCGGTGGCCGGCTTCGCCGAAGGCGTTGCCGGCGAGCATGTCGCGCACCGCGGCCTCGGCGGTGGCGAGGTCCCCGGCGAGGATCACGCCCTTGCCGGCGGCGAGACCGTCGGCCTTGACCACGATCGGGGCGCCGACCTCGCGCAGATAGGCGAGCGCTTCGCCGACCTCGGTGAAGGCGCGGTAGGTCGCGGTGGGGATGCCGTGGCGGGCGAGAAAGTCTTTCGTGAAGGCCTTCGAGCCTTCCAGCCGGGCGGCGTTCCGGCGCGGGCCGAAGCAGCGCAGTCCGGCTTCCTCGAAGGCGTCGACGATGCCGGCGACCAGCGGCGCCTCGGGGCCGACCAGGGTCAGGCCGACATCGTGGCCGCGGGCGAAATCGATCAGCGCCGGGATATCGTCGGCGGCGATGGCGACGTTCTCGATGCCGGGTTCGCGCGCGGTGCCGGCGTTGCCCGGCGCGACATAGACGGTTCTGGCGCGCGGCGACTGGGCGGCTTTCCAGGCCAGGGCGTGTTCGCGACCGCCGCCGCCGATGATGAGAAGGTTGGTGCTCATGAGGGATTCCGCTATCGGTGGGGAAGGATGCCGCGCTCGCTGGCGCGGACGAAATCGATCAGGTGACGCACCTCGGGGCTCGGCGCGTCGCGTTCCAGGGCCTCCAGCGCCTGTTGCTGACGCAGGCCGGAACGGTACAGCAGGCGCAAGGCCCGCTTCAGCGCGCGCCGCGCCCCGGCGTCGAAGCCGGCGCGGCGCAGGCCGACCAGATTCAGGCCGACGACCTCGGCGCGATGGCCGTCGGCGATGACATAGGGCGGGACATCGCGCGAGGCGCCGGACAGCCCGGACAACAGGGCGTAAGCGCCGACGCGCGCGAATTGATGCACCGCGGTCAGTCCGGACAGAAAGACATGGTGCTCGACCACGCAATGCCCGCCGAGGGTGGCGCTGTTGGCGAAGATGTTATGGTCGCCGACGAGGCAGTCGTGGGCGACATGGCTCATCGCCATCAGGTAGTTGTGGTTGCCGATGCGGGTGCCCTGTTCGCTCTTGATGCCGCGGCTGATGTTGACGCCCTCGCGGAAATGATTGTCGTCGCCGATCACCAGCGGCCTGCCGAGCTCCTCGCGGTAGCCCAGGTCTTGCGGCTCGCAGCCGATCACGGCGCCGTGGTCGAAGCGGTTGCGCCGGCCGATGCGGGAGCCGGAATGGATGCGCACGTTGCTGCCGATATGGCAGTCCGCGCCGATGACGACATCGGCGTCGATCACCGCATGGGCGTCGACGCGCACCGAGGGATGGAGCTCGGCGCCGGGATCGACGACGGCGCTGGGGTGGATCCTCATCGGCGCTCAGTGACGGAAATGGCGCATGCCGGTGAACACCATCGCGATATCGTGCTCATCGGCGGCGGCGATGACCTCGTTGTCGCGCATCGAGCCGCCCGGCTGGATCACCGCGCGGATGCCGGCTTCGGCGGCGTTGTCCAGGCCGTCGCGGAACGGGAAGAAGGCATCGGAGGCCATCACCGATCCGGGAACCTCCAGACCGGCCTGTTCGGCCTTGATCGCGGCGATGCGCGCGGAGTTGACGCGGCTCATCTGGCCGGCGCCGACGCCGATGGTCATGGCCTCGCGGGCATAGACGATGGCGTTGGACTTGACGAACTTGGCGACCTTCCAGGCGAACAGCAGATCGGCCATCTCGGCGTCGCTCGGGGCGCGCGCGGTGACCACTTTCAACTCGTTGTACAAGGCGAGATCGGCATCCTGTACGAGCAGCCCGCCGACGACACGTTTGAAATCCAGACGCGGGGCGGCGTCCTCTTGCCAGGCGCCGCATTCGAGCAGGCGCACGTTCTTCTTGGTCGCGACCGCCGCGGCGGCCTCCGCGGAGACCTCCGGGGCGATGATGACTTCGACGAACTGGCGTTCGACGATCGCCCGCGCGGTATTGCCGTCGAGCGCGCGGTTGAAGGCGATGATGCCGCCGAAGGCTGATTCCGGGTCGGTCTGGTAGGCGCGTTGGTAGGCCGCCAGTGGGGTCTCGCCGATCGCCACGCCGCATGGATTGGCGTGCTTGACGATGACGCAGGCAGGCATATCGTCGAACTGTTTGACGCACTCCAGCGCGGCGTCGGTATCGCCGATATTGTTATAGGAGAGTTCCTTGCCCTGGAGCTGGCGCGCGGTCGCGACCGAGGGCTCGGCGATGTCGCGTTCGACATAGAATGCCGCCTGCTGATGCGGGTTTTCGCCGTAACGCATCACCTGGGATTTGTGGAACTGGGTGTTGAAGGTGCGGGGAAAGCCTTCCGGCGCGCCGTTGTCGAGCACCGCGCCGAGATAGTTGGCGATGGCGCCATCGTAGGCGGCGGTGTGTTCGAAGGTCTTCACCGCGAGATCGAAGCGCAGTGCGTCGCTGGTGGCGCCGTCGTTGGCGTCGAGTTCGTCGAGCACTCGCGGGTAATCGGCGGCGTCGACCACGACGGTGACGTCGCGATGGTTCTTGGCCGCCGCGCGCAGCATCGTCGGGCCGCCGATGTCGATGTTCTCGATGGCCGTTTCCAGCGTGCAGTCGGGGTTCGCGACGGTGGCCTCGAACGGATAGAGATTGACCGCCACAAGATCGATCGGCGGGATATCGTGCGCGGCCATGGTGGCGTCATCCTGTCCGCGCCGGCCGAGGATGCCGCCATGGATCTTCGGGTGCAGGGTTTTCACGCGGCCGTCCATCATCTCGGGGAAGCCGGTATGTTCGCCGACCTCGGTGACGGCGACGCCGTGCTCGGCGAGCAGGCGCGCGGTGCCGCCGGTGGAGAGGATCTCGATGCCTCGGGCGGCCAGCGCCTGGGCGAATTCGACGATGCCGGTCTTGTCGGACACGCTGATCAGCGCGCGGGTAATCTTGGCCATCTTGCTACTCGGTTGAGGGTGGGGCGCCCGCGGGCGCGTCAGTCGATCTGGTAGAGCGCGAGTTTCTTGCGCAGCGTGCTTCGGCTGATGCCGAGCAGCGCGGCGGCGCGGGTCTGGTTGCCGCCGGTATGTTCCATGACGCTCTCGAACAAGGGTTGCTCGACCTCGCGGATCACCAGTTGGTAGAGCGATGAGGCGCCGTGGCCATCGAGTCGCTCGAAGTAGTCGCGCAGCGCGATGCGCACGCATTCGCGCAGTGGATCGGCATGCTCTTGCTTGTTGACTACGCGCAGCGCGGGCTCGACCTGCCCGCTGGCCGTTATCGTGTGGGTCATCATGCTGCCGCCTCCTGGCTGTTCTGGTTATCGAAGTAGCGCTCGATCGCGGCGAGTTGCCCGCTCGCGCGCTCCAGCTGGTTGATCCGACGTCGAAACGCCGCGTCGCCCGGCCGCCCCCGGCAGTACCAGGCGATGTGCTTGCGCGCGATGCGCACGCCGTGGGGCTCGCCATGGAAGGCATGCAGCGCGCGGACGTGCTGGATCAACAGCGCGCGAACCCAGTCCGGCGATGGCTCCGGGAGCCGCTCGCCGGTGTCGAGGTAGTGGCGGACCTCGCGAAACAGCCACGGCCGCCCCTGGGCCGCGCGCCCGATCATCAGCGCATCGGCGCCGGTTCGCTCGAGTACCTCGCGGGCCTTCTCCGGACTCGTGATGTCCCCGTTGGCGATGACCGGGATGGCGACCGCCCGCTTGATCGCGGCGATGGTTTCGTATTCCGCCGCGCCGGCATAGCCGCAGGCGCGCGTGCGCCCGTGCACCGCGAGCGCCTGGATGCCGGCCTGCTCAGCGATGCGCGCGATCTCGACGCCGTTGCGGTGCGCCGGATCCCAGCCGGTACGGATCTTCAACGTTACCGGAACCGGTACCGCGTTGACAACGGCTGTGAGGATCTTTTTTACTTTTTCCGGCTCCTTGAGTAACGCCGATCCCGCCGCGACCCGGCATACCTTCTTGGCGGGGCAGCCCATGTTGATGTCGATGAGATCGGCGCCGAGGTCGACGTTGCGCCGCGCCGCCTCGGCCATGCTCGCGGGATCGGCGCCGAGGATCTGGACCGAGACCGGACCGGGTTCGCCGCGATGATCGAGACGTTTTTGCGACTTGCGGCTGGCCCACAGGCTGGTGTCGGCGCTGAGCATCTCGGAGACCGCGAGGTCGGCGCCGAGGCGCCGGCACAGGGCGCGGAACGGCAGGTCGGTGACGCCGGCCATCGGTGCCAGGATGAGCTTGCCGGAGAGTTGAATCGGGCCGATACGCATCGTGGAGGTGGACTGGTTGCTCGTCGGGCGGGGACTATACGCCGGCTGCGCCTTCCCGATCAATACAAATCGAAGCGGTAGCCGGTGACACGCGGTCCCGGATCGGCGAGCAGGATGCTGGCGTCGGCGATCGAATGGGCGCGAAACAGCCGCTTGGGATCGCTGCCGGGCAGCAGGTAGTCTTGCGGCGCAAAGCGGCGCTTGCCGACGACCCGTTCCTCGGTATCCAGCAGCGTCACGTCGATACGCGGGAAGGGCTGATCGAAATCGGCGGTGTTCCCGAGCGTCAGCGTGATCAGCAGGCTTTTTGCGGGCCGTTCGGTCGGCTTGACGTCGTTGAGCAGGATGCGCAGCCGCTCGAGATCGCGGCGTTGCGGCGGCTGGCAGCCGAGCGGATGGCACAACGCGTTCAGCAATTGGCGGCCGAGCGGCGATTCCACGGCCTGTTCGCGGTTGAACCACAGGAGCTGGAGCGCCAGCGCGATCAGCAGCAATAAAGCGAGCAGGCCGAAACCCAGGCTCTTCAGCCAGCCGGGGACGCGGCGCGAAAGCGCATCGTCGACGCTGATCGCGCTGGCGCGCGGCGGAACCATCTCCGGCGCCGGTTTCAGGTGACCGCCGAAGCGGCTGTCGAAGTCATGGGCGAGGCTCGATTCGAAGCCGTGGGATTCCGGCGAGGAGGTCGAGGGAAGCGAGCGCGGTCCGCCGTCGTCGAGAATCGAGCTGTCGATCGGCTCGGTCAGGCAGCTGTCGAGCCAACTGAAATCGTCCTCGTCGCCGCTTGCCGGCGGTTGGGCGCCGCACGCCGGGCAGGGACCCTGGTGATCGGCGGGGAGGCGATGTTGGCATGAGGGGCATTCGGTCGGCACGTCGTTCTACCTGCGGGTGGCGTGGAGCAGGACCCAGTCGCCCTGTCGTTCGGAAGTCGGGAAATCGAAATCCGCCGCGTAGGCCATGGAAACCTCTTCAGCCTGTTCGGCGAGTATCCCCGACAGTAGCAGATCGCCGCCGCGTTTCACAAGCCGGGTCAGCGACGCGCGCAACTCGAGCAGGGTGCTGGCGAGGATATTCGCCATGACGAGATCGGCGACCGGCGGCTCGGGGGCCGTGGCGGCATGGATGGCGATGGTATCGCGACAGCCGTTGCGACGGGCGTTGTCGGCGCTCGCCAGCAGGGCCTGCGGGTCGTGGTCGATGGCATGAACCCGGCGCGCGCCGAGACGCGCCGCGGCGATCGCGAGGATTCCGGAGCCGCAGCCGAAGTCGATCACGTCGCGAGCGGCGGGCGGATGGGCATCGAGCCAGCGCAGGCACAGCGCGGTGGTCGGGTGGGTGCCGGTGCCGAAGGCCAGCCCGGGATCGAGGTCGATGATCACCGCATCCGGAGCGTCGACGCGGAAGCCGCTCGGGCGGATCCACAGGCGTTCGCCGAAGCGCATCGGCGCGAAGCGATCCAGCCAGGCGCGCTCCCAGTTCTGGTCGGCGAGCCATTCGAGCTCGACGCGGGCACCGGCGCGGTCGAGCGCCAGACGCAGGGCCTCGGGATCGGTTTCACCGGGAAACAGGCCGGTCACGCGGGTTCGCTTCCACAGACGGGTGTCGCCCGGCGCCGGTTCGAGGATCGGCTCGTCGCCGGCGTCGCGGATCGTCACCGACAACGCGCCGAGCTGTTCGAGGCGCAGCTCGAGCAGCGGGGCGCTGTCGGGGTCGCCGAGAAGATGGGCCTGAAGCCAGGGCATGGCGCGCCTACAAGCCGAGCTTCTTCTCGAGGTAGTGGATGTTCATGCCACCCTCGGCGAAGGTCGAGTCGCGCAGGATATCCTGTTGCAGCGGGATGTTGGTCTTGATGCCGTCGATGACCATTTCGCCGAGCGCGGTGCGCATCCGCGCCAGCGCCGATTCGCGAGTGTCGCCATGAGCGATCAGCTTGCCGATCATCGAGTCGTAGTGCGGCGGTACCTTGTAGCCGCTGTAGATATGGCTGTCGATGCGGATCCCGGGGCCGCCGGCGAAGTGCACCGATTTCAGCGTTCCCGGACACGGCATGAAGTTGTCGGGATCCTCGGCATTGATGCGGCACTCGATCGCATGGCCGTCGATGCCGATGTCTTCCTGACGGTAGGCCAGCGGCAGGCCGCTGGCGATGCGGATCTGCTCGCGCACGATGTCGACGCCGGTGATCATCTCGGTCACCGGGTGTTCGACCTGCACCCGGGTGTTCATCTCGATGAAGTAGAATTCGCCGTTCTCGTACAGGAATTCGAAGGTGCCGGCGCCGCGATAGCCGATGCGTCGGCAGGCCGCGGCGCAAACCTCGCCCATGCGCGCGCGAGTCTCGGCGTCGATGCCGGGGGCGGGCGCCTCTTCGACCACTTTTTGGTGGCGGCGCTGCATCGAGCAGTCGCGCTCGCCGAGGTGGATCGCGTTGCCGTGGGTATCGGCGAGCACTTGAAACTCGATATGGCGAGGGTTCTCGAGGAACTTCTCCATGTACAGCGTATCGTTGCCGAAGGCATTCTTGGCCTCGGCCTTGGTCAATGCGATCGCCGAAAGCAGCGTGGCCTCGGAGTAGACCACGCGCATGCCGCGCCCGCCGCCGCCGCCGGCGGCCTTGATGATGACCGGGTAGCCGATCCGCTGGGCGAGCCGCAGGGTGCGCTCGTTGTCGTGGTCGAGCGGGCCGTCGGAGCCGGGCACGCAGGGCACGCCGGCAGCCTTCATCGCCTCGATCGCGGTGATCTTGTCGCCCATCTGGCGGATCGTCTCCGGGCGCGGTCCGATGAAGATGAAGCCGGAGTTCTCGACGCGCTCGGCGAAGTCGGCGTTCTCGGAGAGAAAGCCGTAGCCGGGGTGGATGGCCTCGGCGCTGGTGACCTCGGCGGCCGAGATCAGCGCCGGCACGTTGAGGTAGCTCTCCGCCGACGGCGCGGGGCCGATGCAGACCGATTCATCGGCCAGGCGCACATGTTTCAGATCCCGGTCGGCATCGGAATGCACGGCGACGGTATGGATGCCGAGCTCCTTGCAGGCGCGCAGGATGCGCAGCGCGATTTCGCCCCGGTTGGCGATGACGATTTTATTGATCATGGCGGATTCAGGCGATGACGAAAAGCGGCTGGTCGTATTCGACCGGCTGGCCGTTTTCGACGAGGATCTTCTTCACCGTGCCGGCGATGTCGGATTCGATCTGGTTGAGGATCTTCATCGCCTCGATGATGCACAGGGTGTCGCCGACCGCGACACTGTCGCCCTCCTCGACGAACGGGTTGGCGCCGGGCGACGGCGCGCGGTAGAAGGTGCCGACCATCGGCGAGCGGATCAGGTGCCCCTCGATCGGCTCCTCGACCTCGCAACTCTCGCCGGCGGGGGGCGGCTCGGGTGGGGGCGGCGGTGGCGCGATCGCCGGCGCCGCGGCCGCCGCCGGTGGCGCGGCGATCACCGGCGCGACCGCGCTGGCGCGGCTGATGCGCACCGATTCCTCGCCCTCGTGGATCTCGATCTCGGCGACGTCGGATTCTTCCAGCAGCTCGATCAGTTTCTTGATTTTACGGATGTCCATGGGTGACCTCGTTCGGTTTCAGGGGCTCGACAACGTCCGCGCGGCGGCGCTCAACGCCAGCGAATAGCCCTGGGTGCCGAGCCCGGCGATGACGCCGACGGCGATGTCCGACAGATAGGAATGTCGGCGGAAGGGTTCGCGCGCATGCACGTTGGAGATATGGATCTCGATGAAGGGGATGGCGGTGCCGAGCAGGGCGTCGCGCAGCGCGATGCTGGTGTGCGTGAACGCGGCCGGATTGATCAGGATGAAGGCGACCCCCTCGGCGGCGGCGGCATGGATACGCTCGACCAGGCGGTGCTCGGCGTTGCTCTGGAAGCAGTCCAGCGCGAGACCGAGGGCCTCGGCCTCGCCTTGCAGGCGTGCCTCGACGTCGCGCAGGGTATCGGCGCCATAGATTCCGGGCTCGCGCGTGCCGAGCAGATTCAGGTTTGGGCCGTTGAGCAGAAGCAAGTGGGGTCGGGACACGGTTCGGGTTGCGCTGGGTGTCGGAAAACAGGCGTAATTGTCGCGAAACGGCAGGAAAAAGTCTATAAAATGTTTGCCGGGAAAGCGCTCACCCATGGCAGAGGGTGCCGCCGCGACTGGCCGTTTCTTCCGGAAAACGCCGTCAATGTCCTTCCCCAGGCCGACTCAGCGCGCGCCGGCGAGCAGCGGCGCCACGACCGCCTTCCGTCGAGCCGCCTCCCAGGCCCCGACATGGGTGGCGACCAATCGTCCCTGGCGGTTGAAGACCGCCGTGAACGGCAGTCTGCGCAGGCGGTCGCCGAGGCGCCGGGCGAGCTCGGCGCCTCGCATGTCAGCGACCAGCAGCGGGTAATCGATATCCATGTCCTGGCCGAAGATCGCGATCGCCGAGGCGGTATCGAGGCCGATGCCGACGATGCGCAGCCCGCGATCGTGGTCGCGCTCGTATTCCCGTTGCAGCTCGAGCATCTCGTCGATACAGGTCTCGCACCAGGTCGCCCAGAAATACAGCACGACGACGTTGCCGGCCCATTCGGCATTGTTGTGCATCTCGCCCCACGGATCCGGAAAGCGGAAATCCGGCAGGGCGTGGTAGTAATCGGCGCCCGGGCGATGCGCGCGCTGGTCCAGCCATTTCACCAGATAGGCGCCGCTGCCGCCGAGGATGAAGACGATCACCGCGAGCAGGCCGAGGGTGCGTGGGTGCATCAAGGCACCCGCTGGATCTGATCGCGGAACGGCTTCGCTTTCATGAAGCCGACCACGCGCAAGGCCTTGCGTTCACGGCCGTCGCTGCCGAAGAACAGGATCGCCGGCGGGCCGGGGATCGCGAAACGCTTCATCAGCGCCTTGTCGCGCTCGTCGTTGGCGGTGACATCGGCCTGGAGCACGACGAAGTCCGACAATGCCTGGATGACCGCCGGATCGGAAAAGGTATCGCGCTCCATCTCCTTGCACGAGACGCACCAGTCGGCGTAGAAATCCAGCATCACCTTTTTTCCCTGGGCGCTGGCCGCGGCGACCATGCGATCGAGATCGGCCGGGGATTCGACCCGCCGCATTCGCAGGTGCGCCGCCGTGCCGCTCGCGCCGCCAGCGCTGGCGGCGAAGCCGACGCCGCGCAGTGGCTGAACGGTGTCCTTGCCGCCGGTCGCGACGCCGACCAGCATCAGCGCGCCATAGATCAGCAGCGCGAGACCGAATCCCTTCCACAGCTTGCGCCAGCCCGAAGCGCCCTCGGCGAGCGGCTCGAGCGCGCCCAGATAGACCGCCGAACAGATCAGCAGCAGCCCCCACAGCAGCATTGCGACGCTCGGACTGACGATGCGTTCGAGCAGCAGGATGGCGACCGCGAGCAGACCGACCCCGAAGAACGCCTTGATGGCGTCCATCCACGGGCCGGCCTTCGGCAACAGCTTGCCGGCCGAGGTGCCGAGCAGGATCAACGGCGCGCCCATGCCGAGGCCGAGCATGAACAGCGCGAGACCGCCAAGCACCGGATCCTGGGTCTGACCGATGTAGATCAGCGCGCCGGCCAGCGGCGGGGCGACGCATGGCCCGACGATCAATGCCGAGAGAAAGCCCATGATCGCGACGCCGACCAGATGGCCGCCCTGCTGGCGGTTGCTGACGGCGGTCAGTTTGCTTTGCAGGTTGCTGGGCAGCTGGAGTTCGTAGAACCCGAACATCGACAGCGCCAGCAGCACGAAGAGCAGAGCGAACAGGCCGAGAATCCACGGGTTCTGAAACGCGGCCTGAAGATTGGCGCCGAAGAGCCCGGCGATGACGCCGGCGACGGTATAGGTCAGCGCCATCGCGACGACATAGACCAGCGACAACACCAGCCCCTTGCGCACCGTGATATCGGTTCCCTGGCCGGCGATGATGCCGGACAGGATCGGGATCATCGGGAAAACGCAGGGGGTCAGCGAAAGCAGCAGGCCGAAGCCGAAGAAGCTCAACGCGATCCACCAGGCGTTGCCGCCGCCGAGCAGCGCGGCGACCCGGTCCTGCTCCGACAGGGCCGGCCCTTCGGCTGGCGCGCCCGGGGGGGCGGTCGGAGTCGACATGGTGGTCGTGGTGGACGCGGGGGTGGCGTCGAGCTCGTCGGCGCTGTCGACCGGCGGCAGCAACAGCTTCACCTCGCGCCGCTGCGGCGGGTAGCAGATGCCGCGTTCGGCGCAACCCTGGTACGAGACTTTCAGCGTCGCCCCGGTCTCGCCGGTGGCGCCGCGTAACAGCGGGATGTCGATGTCCAGCGCGTGATGATAGACCGCCACGTCACCGCTTTCGCCGCTCGGCAGGATCGCGTTCTTCTTGATCTCGGGCGGCGGCATCCGCCAGGGTCCGAGGCGGGTGGCGGTGGCCTCCAGCGCGATCTTGATTCGATCCTGATAGAGATAGGTGCCATCGGCGATGTCCCAGTGCAGGTGCAGGGTGCGCGGATCCTTCAGGCCCGCCCGGAAGCGGTAGGCCTGCTCCACCGGCTGCACGTCGTCCCCGGCCAGGCCCAGATCGTCGCCCAGGACGCCGAGCGAAGCGAGCGCCTTGCCTTCTTTCGCGGGCGAGGCGAGCGGCGACAACTGGGTGGGTTCGTCGGTTTTCGAGCCGGCAGGGGCGGGCAGGGTGATGTGAAAGCGCCGGTGTTGCGGCGGATAACACAGTCCACCATCGGCGCAGCCCTGGTAGACCGCCTCGATGGTGAGCTCGCGACCGGCGCTGCTCTCGATCGGCAGCTCGACCGAGGCGTGGTGATGATAGACCTCGAGGTGGCCGAAGAACGGATCGTCCTTGGGTTCGGCCGGCGAGAGGCGCGGCTCGCCGAGGATTGCATCACCATCCGGCGCATCGAAGCGGAACTTGCTCTTGTAGAGATAGTAGCCGTCGGCGATATGCCACTCGATGCGCGCGCTATCGGCGTGGACTGCCTTGATTTCCGGCCGGAAGGCCTCATCTACCGGGAGGAAGTCCTGATCCGCGAACAGACGGTTGGGAAGCAAGGAGGCGAGGCCGGCGAGCAGCGCAATGATCAATCGATGGTGCATTGATTCATCCATTCTAGATAGGAAGAAAGGCCGTCGACGATGGGCAGCGCGATCAGCTCGGGCACCTCGTAGGGGTGTAGTTCCGCAAGCCGTTCGCGCAGCGCGTCGAAACGAGTCCGGGTGGTTTTCATTATCATAAGGACTTCGGGGTCTTCATGCAGTTCCCCGCGCCAGCGGTAGAGCGAGTGGACGCCGGGCAGCAGGTTGACGCAGGCGGCAAGCCGCTCGTCGAGCAGTTGGCGCGCCAGCTCCCGCGCGCGGTCGCTGTCGGGCATCGTCGAAAGGGCGAGCAATGGTTCGGACATGATTTTCCCGTGATACTGCATTACCCGTGGCGAAGCGGGTGCTTGCGCCCGCTGTATACTCGTCGCCCATGGGTTTTCGGATTTTCGAGGCCGTTCCTCGCGCCCGTGGGCAAGGCGCGGAAACGAGTCATAGCCCATTTCTATGGCGAGTTTCCGCAACAACGCCCACGGGTGCGAGGCGTATCGCTTCGAGAGTGTAGCCTTACGCGCCTCACTTGTGTATCGCTCTGTTGCACTGATGGCGCCCGCCGGTTCGTTTCGGCGCCAGAGCGTTTTGATTTTCGGCTGGTGCGCCAGCGTAATCCCGACAGGTCCGCTTCCATGATCAATCCTCTTCCGCTTCTTTTATTGTTGTTTCTCATTGCGCCGGCCATCGAGCTCTATCTGATGATCCAGGTTGGCAGCCGCATCGGCGCCGGTCCCACGGTGTTGCTGGTATTGTTCACCGCGGTGCTCGGCGGCTTGTTGGTGCGCATGCAGGGGCTGTCGACCCTGAACCGCGTGCGGCGCACCCTGGCGCGGGGCGAGGCGCCGGCGCTGGAGATGCTCGAGGGCGTGGCCCTGGCGCTCGCCGGCGTGTTGCTGTTTCTGCCGGGCTTCGTGACCGACACTGCCGGTTTCCTGTTGCTCGTGCCGCCGCTGCGTCGCTGGTTGGTGATGCGCTGGGTGAGCGCCCCGGGCCGGCGCGTCGGGCTGCATGCCACCATCGACGGCGAGGCGCGGCGGGTGGGGGCGGGGCGCATCATCGATGCCGAGAGCCGCCGTGACGACGACTGAGACGGGTTCTTCCCCTCTCGAAAAAATTTCTTGCGCCTCTCTTGACTCCACCGGTTTTGCCCCTATTATTAGCACTCACATTTAGCGAGTGCTAGCAAAAGGCGCTCGGGTTCGATGCACTAACCACAATTGGAGAAAGGTCCCCATGAAGATTCGTCCATTGCACGACCGCGTCGTCGTTCGTCGCCAGGAAGAAGAGCGCACCACCGCCGGTGGCATCGTTCTGCCGGACAGCGCAACCGAGAAGCCCGCGCAAGGCGAGGTCATCGCCGCCGGCAACGGCAAACTGCTCGAGAACGGCGACGTTCGTCCGCTGGATGTCAAGGTCGGTGACAAGGTGTTGTTCGGCAAATACGCCGGCAACGAGGTCACCATCGATGGCGAGGATCTGCTCGTGATGCGCGAAGACGACATCATGGGCGTGATCGAAAGCTGATCCGCAACGCGGACCAACCGACAGAATCTTTGTAAGGAAAGGTAGAGAACATGACTGCAAAAGAAGTGAAATTTGCCGATGATGCGCGTGCGCGCATGCTCAGCGGCGTCAACATCCTGGCCAACGCGGTAAAGGTCACGCTCGGACCGAAGGGTCGCAACGTAGTGCTCGAGAAGAGCTTCGGCGCGCCGACCATCACCAAGGACGGCGTCTCGGTCGCGAAGGAGATCGAGCTGACCGACAAGTTTGAGAACATGGGCGCGCAGATGGTCAAGGAGGTTTCGTCGCAGACCTCCGACATCGCCGGTGACGGCACCACCACCGCCACCGTGCTGGCCCAGGCGATGGTCCGCGAGGGCCTGAAGGCGGTTGCCGCCGGGATGAACCCGATGGACCTGAAGCGTGGCATGGACAAGGCCGTCGGCAGCGCCGTGGAGGCTTTGCGCGAGCTCTCCGAGCCGTGCGCGGATGACAAGGCCATCGCTCAGGTCGGCACGATCTCGGCGAACGCCGACGAGGCCATCGGCAACATCATCGCCGAGGCCATGCAGAAGGTGGGCAAGGAAGGCGTCATCACCGTCGAGGAAGGTTCGGCGTTGGACAACGAACTCGAGGTCGTCGAGGGCATGCAGTTCGACCGCGGCTATCTGTCGCCGTACTTCGTCAACAACCAGCAGAGCATGTCCTGCGATCTCGAGGATCCGATGATCCTGCTGCACGACAAGAAGATCTCGAACATCCGCGACCTGCTGCCGGTGCTCGAGGCGGTGGCCAAGGCCGGTCGTCCGTTGCTGATCATCGCCGAGGACGTCGAGGGCGAGGCCCTGGCCACGCTGGTGGTCAACACCATCCGCGGCATCGTCAAGGTATGCGCGGTCAAGGCGCCGGGCTTCGGCGACCGCCGCAAGGCCATGCTGCAGGACATCGCGATCCTCACCGGCGGCACGGTAATCTCGGAAGAGGTCGGCCTGACGCTGGAGAAGGCCACGCTGAACGAGCTGGGTCAGGCGAAGAAGGTCACCGTGACCAAGGAAGAGACCACGATCATCGATGGCGCCGGCGTGGAGTCTGATATCAAGGCGCGTGTCGAGCAGATCCGCGCGCAGATCGAGGAAGCCACCTCCGACTATGACAAGGAGAAGCTCCAGGAGCGCGTCGCCAAGCTCGCCGGCGGGGTCGCCGTAATCAAGGTCGGCGCCGCGACCGAGGTCGAGATGAAAGAGAAGAAGGCGCGTGTCGAAGACGCGCTGCACGCCACCCGCGCGGCGGTCGAGGAAGGTGTCGTTCCGGGTGGTGGCGTCGCGCTGATCCGCGCGCTGGCGAAGGCGAAGTCGGTCACCGGCGACAACCACGACCAGGATGTCGGCGTCGGCATCGCCTGCCGGGCGATGGAAGAGCCGCTGCGCCAGATCGTCGCGAACGCCGCGGGTGAGCCGTCGGTGGTGCTGAACGCGGTCGCCGAGGGAGAAGGCAACTTCGGCTACAACGCCGCCACGGGTGAGTACGGCGACATGGTCGAGATGGGTATCCTCGATCCGACCAAGGTGACCCGTACCGCGTTGCAGAACGCCGCGTCGGTCGCCGCGCTGATGATCACCACGGAATGCATGATCGCCGAAGAGGCGAAGGAAGAATCCGCCGGCGGCGGCGCGGGCATGCCGGACATGGGCGGCATGGGTGGCATGGGCGGCATGATGTAAGCGCCCCATCCGTGACCCCGGCGCTTCCGGCGCCAAGTGAAAAAGCCCCGCTTCGGCGGGGCTTTTTTCGTCTGGGCTATTTCTTCTCTTTCCGTGATCGGGTGTTATTGCTTTCCGTCCGCGCCTTTTTGGTTTTGGACTTCTTTTTGGTCTTTTTCTTGATCTTCTTTTCGACCTTTGCCGTCTTGACGGGCTCGAAGGGCCGCAGTCGCCTGGCTTGCGCCGGCTTTGGAGCGGTGGAAGCGCCCGTCCGGCGGCTCGAGGCCGGGCTGCGCGCGTGTCTTGTCGTCGAGGCGGCTTTCCCGCCGCCCCGGGTGATTCCGCCGCTCAAGGACAGCTCGCGGCGGTTTTTCCGCAGGGTCGCTTCACCGATCCCCGGGACGTTCATCAAATCCTCGATCTTGCGGAATGGCCCGTGCTTGCGGCGATAATCGATGATGGCCCGGGCCTTGACCGGGCCGATGCCATGCAGGTTCTGTTGCAGCGCGGCCGCGTCGGCCTTGTTGATATCGACCTTCGCCGCCCAGCCGGCCGGGGCGAGGCCGACGAGCAGGAAGATGCCGAGGATGAAGAGAAATTTGCGTATCATGGATCGCCTCCTGTGGTTCATGGTTTCCCACGGTGGGTGGGGACAGGCGAATACTGGCCTCGTCGCGGGATAGAAGCAAGTAGGGCAACGAGGGCCTCGGGGGCGCGAGGCGGGCCAGGGGATTTCCCGGAGGATCGATATGAACGAACCTGAGGATCTGGAACGCTTCGCGCGGGCGTGCCCACGGCGGCGCGAGGCGCTGGTCCGGCTTGCGCGCTGGAGCGGGTTCGCGCGCCATTGGCTGCGCGCCGATGAGGAGCTGCTGGCCCGTTTGTGTCGCGATGATCTCGCGCGCGCGCGCAGCTTGGCGGATTATCGCGGGCGGCTGCGTGAACGGCTCTCCGGGATTGAGGATTTCGAAGGGCTGCAACGCGCGCTGCGCCGGTTTCGCAACGCCGAGATGACCCGCATCATCTGGCGCGACCTGAACGGGCTGGGTCCGCTGCGCGAGATCCTGCGGGAGCTCTCCGACCTGGCCGAGAGCTGCATCGATCTGACGCTCGACTGGCTCTACCCGCGTGCCTGCGCCCGCCATGGCACGCCGCGCGACGCCGGCGGCGCGCCCCAGCGGCTGCTGGTGTTGGCGATGGGCAAGCTCGGCGCCTGGGAGTTGAATCTGTCCTCCGATATCGATCTGGTGTTCATTTTCCCCGAGCACGGCCACACCGACGGCGCGCGCGCGTTGGCCAACGAGACCTTCTTCACCCGGCTCGCGCGCGAACTCGCGCGCGCGCTGTCGGCGCGCACCGTCGACGGTTTCGCGTTTCGCGTCGATACCCGCCTGCGCCCGTTCGGCGAGTCCGGTCCGCTGGTCACGAGCCTGGCGGCCTTCGAAACCTATCTGGAGGGACAGGCGCGCACCTGGGAGCGTTATGCGATGATCAAGGCGCGGGTGGTCTCCGGGCCGCCGCGCGAGGCTGCGCGGCTGATGGCCTTGATCGAGCCCTTCGTCTACCGCGGCTATGTCGATTTCGGCGTCATCGCCTCGTTGCGGCGCATGAAGCGGCTGATCGAACGCGAGGTCGGAAAGCGCGGCGCCTGGGCCGACATCAAGCTCGGCCCCGGCGGCATCCGCGAGATTGAATTCATCGCTCAGGCCTTCCAGTTGATCCATGGGGGGCGGGATCGCCGCTTGCGCGTGCGTCCGGTCCTCGATGTGCTCGCGCGCCTCGCCGGGCTCGAACTGCTGCCCGCCTATGTGGTCACGGGGCTGCGCGAGGCCTACGAATTCCTGCGCCGGGTCGAGAACCGTCTGCAAGCATGGCGCGACGAACAGACCCACCGTCTGCCCGCCGACGAGGCCGCGCGTCAGCGTCTGGCCGAGGCGATGGGCTATGCGGAATGGGGTGGCTTCGCGCGCGCGCTCGAGACCCACCGGCGGCGCGTGCAGGGCTATTTCGAGCAGGTGTTCGACTCACCGCAACGTGATGAGGAAGCCGATCCGCCCGACGAGCCGCTGCGCGACGACGCCGCCCGGGTGGCGCGCTGGCTGCTCGAGAGCGGCGCCGATTCGCAGTGGCGGGACGAACTCGTTTCGTGGCTTGCGAGCGGCGAACTGCGTGCCCTCGACGCCCGGGGTCAGCGCCGCCTGGACCGTCTGATGCCGCTGTTGCTCGGCGCCGCCCGCGGTCAGCGGGTCGGTCGCGAGGTGTTGCCCCGTCTGCTCGAGCTGGTGCGTCGCGTGGCGCGGCGCGGCAACTACCTCGAGCTACTGATCGAGAACCCGTTGGCGATCTCGCAACTGGTGCGGCTGTTCGCCGCCAGCCCGTGGATCGCCGAGCAACTGACCCGTTATCCGGTATTGCTCGATGAGCTGCTCGACCCACGCCGCCTGTATGCGCCGTTGACGCCGGAGGCCTTGGGCGCTGAGCTCGAGGCCCTGCTCGCGCATATCGACCCCGACGACCTCGAACAATCGATGGAGCGCCTGCGCCAGTTCGCGCGCGGCAACCGCCTGCGCGTCGCCGCCGCCGACCTCGCCGGCCTGCTGCCGGTCGCCACCGTCTCCGACTACCTCTCGGCGATCGCCGACCGCGTGCTCGACGCCGCGCTGCGCCTGGCGCTGCGCGAGCTGCGCCGCCGTCATGGCGATCCGCAAGACATCGAAGGCGACGACAGCGGCTTCGTCGTCATCGCCTATGGCAAGCTCGGTGGCCACGAACTCGGCTACGGCTCCGATCTCGATCTGGTCTTCGTGCATGGCGCGCGCGCGCCCGCCGGCGTCACCGACGGTCCGCGCCCGGTGCCGAATGAGCAGTTCTATATCCGTCTCGGCCAGCGCCTGGTGCATATCGTTACCACCCGCACCCACTCCGGGCGGCTCTACGAGATTGACATGCGGCTGCGACCGAACGGCGCCTCCGGGTTGCTCGCGGTCTCGCTCGGCGCCTTCGCCCGCTACCAGCGCGAGCAGGCCTGGACCTGGGAGCATCAAGCGCTGGTGCGCGCGCGTCCGGTGACGGGTGACCGCGCGCTGACCGAACGCTTTCAGGCCTTGCGCCGCGAGATTCTGACCCGCCCTCGCGACGCCTCCCGGCTGCGCCGTGAAGTGCTCGGGATGCGGGAGAAGATGCGCGCCGCGCTGGACCGTTCCGATGCCCGTGAGTTCGATCTCAAGCAGGGCGCGGGTGGTATCGTCGATATCGAATTTATGGTTCAATATGCAGTCTTGCGCTGGGCCCATGCGCATCCCGACCTGGCCGACGAGACCAGCACCCTCGGCCTGTTGCGTCGGCTCGCCGGGCACGGCCTGCTGCCGCGGGACGAGGCCGGCGCGCTCGCCGCCGCCCTCGAGCGCCTGCGCGGCCTGGCGCATCGTCGCGCCCTGGCCGGGGAGCCGGCGCGCGTCGCCGACGATGAATTGCGCGATACGCGCGCCCGCGTCAGCGCGGCCTGGCGCCGCCTGATGCGGTCATCGGGTTCGTCCGGCCCGGTCGCGGGCTAGCAGGCTGTTGAAAAACGCGGTTTTTCAACAGCCTGTGCGCGGCACAGGGAAGTGCCGCCATTTTCAGTGGCTGTAAGCCATTGAAAATGAAGGAAGCGGGAAACCGCGTTTTCTGCTTCCGTGGTTGAAAAAGCCCAGGGAAGGGCTTTTTCAACATCCTGCTAGAGAGAGTCAGAGTCTAGGAGTTCGAGCATGCAAACAATGGCCGATCGTGACGGCGTCATCTGGATGGACGGCGAGATGGTGCCCTGGCGCGAGGCCAAGGTCCATGTCCTGACCCATACCCTGCACTACGGCATGGGCGTCTTCGAGGGCGTGCGCGCCTACCACGCCGACCAGGGCACCGCGATCTTCCGTCTGCGCGAGCACACCCAGCGGCTGTTCCGATCGGCCAAGATCCTCGGCATGCCGATCCCGTTCGACGGCGCCGCGATCGACGAGGCCCAGCTCGCGGTGCTGCGCGAGAACCACCTGGATTCCGCTTACCTGCGCCCGATGTGCTACTACGGCGCCGAGGGCATGGGCTTGCGCGCCGACAACCTGCGCGTGCACTGCATGGTCGCGGCCTGGGAATGGGGCAGCTATCTCGGCGCCGACAACATGGAGAAGGGCATCCGCATCCATACCTCCTCGTTCAGCCGCCACCATGTCAACGTCACCATGTGCAAGGCCAAGGCCAACGGCAACTACATGAACTCGATGCTGGCCTTGCAGGAAGCGATCGACAACGGCTATGACGAGGCCCTGTTGCTGGATACCGAGGGCTATGTCGCCGAGGGCAGCGGCGAGAACATCTTCCTCGTCGTCGACGGCGGACTGGTCACTCCCGACCTGACCTCCGCGCTCGACGGCATCACCCGTCGCACCATCATCGAGCTGGCCGGCGAACTCGGCATCCCGGTGCGCGAGAAGCGCATCACCCGCGACGAGGTCTACATCGCCGACGAGGCCTTCTTCACCGGCACCGCGGCCGAGGTCACGCCGATCCGCGAGGTCGACAAGCGCGTGATCGGCGACGGTCGGCGGGGTCCAATCACCGAAAAGCTGCAAAGCCTCTACTTCGACCTCGTCCACGGCCGCGTCGAGGCCCACCGCGACTGGCTGAGCTACGTCTGACGCAGACTCGTTCGCGCCCGCTTCGTCCATCGGGAGCCATCCGGGCATCCACCCGGCGCGGCCTTCTTCCTCCACCGCTTCGGAAGCACACGAATCACGGTCGACTTGATTCCTGTCACGCAAATGACAGCCGGGCCGGCTATGCTGTCGCACACTGGCCGCCAAAGAGTGGCCGATATCCGCTGGAGGAGACTGAATGAAACGCAATACGCTGATTGCGATGCTGCGCGACATGCTGCTCGCCCGCGCCTTCGAGGAGCGCGCGGCGAAGGAGTACACGCAAGGCAACATCGCTGGCTTTTTGCATCTCTATCCGGGCGAGGAGGCGGTCGCAGTGGGCGTGCTGCATGCCGCCGAGCCTGGTGACTATGTGGTCAGCACCTACCGTGAGCACGTCCACGCCCTGGTGCGCGGTGTGTCGGCGCGCGCGGTGATGGCCGAGTTGTTCGGTCGAAAAAGCGGTTGCAGCGGCGGCATGGGTGGTTCGATGCACCTGTTCGACGCCGAGCGCCGCTTCATGGGGGGCTATGGCATCGTCGGCGAAACCTTTCCGGTGGCGACCGGCATCGGCTATGCGATCGCGATGCGTGAGTTGCCGGAGGCGGTGATCTGCTTCTTTGGCGATGGCGCGGTGAATCAGGGCACCTTCCATGAGTCGCTGAACATGGCCGCCTTGTGGCAATTGCCGGTGCTGTTCGTGTGCGAGAACAACCGCTATCAGATCGGCACCGAGATCCATCGGCATTCCGCCGTGACCGAGGTCTACAAGCGCGCCTGCGGCTACCGCATCCCGGCCGAGCGCATCAACGGCATGGACGTGATCGAGGTCTATCGCGCCACCCAATCCGCGTTGCAACGCATCCGCGAAGGGACCGGGCCACAGTTCCTCGAGATCGAGACCTATCGCTTCCGTGGCCACTCGATGGCCGATCCGGGAAGTTATCGTCCCAAGGTGGAGGTACAGGCCTTCCAGGAAGAAGACCCGATTACCGTGGTGCTCGAGGAGACCCTCCCCGATTATCCCAGCGCTGAACACCTCAACGCGATCGGGCGCGACAACATCGAACATCTGCGCAAGCACATCCATGAGGAAGGGCTGCTTGGCATCGGGGAGGTCGAGCAGCTGCGCCGCGAGATCGCCGAGGAGGTCGAAGACGCGGTGCGCTTCGCCAGCGAAAGCCCGGAACCGACGATGGCCGATGCGTTCGCCGCGCTGAACTGCAACCGCGGACAGGAGGTGCTGATCTGATGGCCGGCGAAGTCTTGTTGTGGCAGGCGCTGAATCGCGCGCTGGATGCCGAGATGGAGAGCGACGACAGCGTCTTCACCCTCGGCGAGGATGTCGGCCTGTACGGCGGCAGCTATCGCGTCACCGAGGGGCTGTATGCGAAATACGGTGAATGGCGGGTGCGCGACACCCCGATCTCGGAGGGTGGCTTCACCGGCCTGGGGGTCGGCGCGGCGATGGTCGGCATGCGCCCGGTGGTCGAGATCATGACCATCAACTTCGCGCTGCTGGCGCTCGATGCGATCATCAACATGGCGGCGAAGATCCCGTTCATGTCGGGAGGCCGGTTTCCGATGCCGCTGGTGGTGCGCATGCCCGGCGGCGTCGCCAAGCAGCTTGCGGCGCAGCATTCGCAACGTCTCGAACATACCCTGATGAACGTCCCCGGGCTGCGTATCGCGGTTCCCGCCACGCCCCAGGACGCTTGGTGGCAAACGCGCCAGGCGATTCGTTCCAACGAGCCGGTGATCGTCCTCGAGCATGAGCTGCTGTACTTCAGCAAGGGGCCGCTGGATACCAGGCTGGAGGCGCCGCCGATGCATCGCGCGGCGGTGCGGCGCACGGGAAGCGACCTCACCATCGTCAGCTACTCGCGTACCGCGTTGTTGACGGAGCAGGCCGCCACGCGGCTCGCCGCCGAAGGGATCGAGGCCGAGGTCATCGACCTGCGCAGCCTGCGCCCGATCGATTGGGATCGTTGCGCCGAATCGGTCGCCAAGACCCATCGTCTGCTGATCGTCGAGGAAGACTGCCTGTTCGCCGGCGCCGGTGCCGAGCTCGCCGCGACTCTCGGCGAGCGCTGCTTCTTCGATCTCGACACCCCGGTGCGGCGCCACGCCGGGCTGGATATCCCGACCCCGTACAACGGCGCGCTGGAGGCAGCGAGCATCCCGACGGTATCGAGCATCGTCGAGGCCGCGCGCGCGCTGGCCAACGAAGGAGCCCAAGCATGAAGAGCGAAGCGATCAAGATGCCGGTATTGTCCGACACCATGGAGACCGGTCACCTGGCGCGCTGGATGAAGGCCCCGGGCGATCGGGTGCGCAAGGGCGATGTGCTTGCCGAGATCGAATCGGACAAGGCGGCGATGGATCTCGAAGCCTTCGACGACGGCTGGTTGGCCGGCCCGCTGGCCGCGCCGGGCAGTGATCTTCCGGTCGGCGCGGTACTCGGCTATATCGTCGATACGCCCGAGGTGCGCGAGGTCGAAGCCACGCCGCCAGCGGGCAACGAGGACGCCGCGCCGGCGGCGGCCACGGAGCCCGAGGCCGATCCGCAAACCCAGGTCGAGCCGCCTCTCGCACCGCCCTCCGCCGCGACGCCTCCGCCCGCGCCGGCACGGAAGGTTCCGCCGGCGGATGGCGCTCTCCGCGCATCACCCTACGCGCGCGCGCTCGCGCGGGAACTCGGCATCGATCCCGCCGGCGTGGCGTCCGGGCCGGATGGCGTGGTGCGCAGCGCCCAGGTGATCGCCGCCGCGCTGCGTGGCCCGGAGCCGGACCTCGATGCCGGGCCGGAATGGCACTACAAACTGATGATGCCGATGCACCGCGCGGTGGCCGAGAACATGATCGCGACGCTGCAAACGCCGACCTTCCAGGTCCAGGCCGAGCTGGCGATCGAGCCGCTGCATCAGGCCGCGAAGTCGCGCAAGCTGTCGTTGTCCCTGGCGCTGGCGCGCGCGCTGGCGGTCTGCGTGACGCGCCACCCGATGTTCAACGCGGTCTACACCCCGCGCGGCCTGGCGACGCGGCGGCGCGTCGATGTCGGCATCGCGGTGGACGTGCCCGGCGGGCTGGTCACCCCGGTGATCCGCGATGCCGCGGCCCGTCCATTGGCGGAGCTGGCCGAGGACTGGCGCATCCTGAAGGAGAAGACGCGCAAGCAGCGTCTCGCCGCCGAGGACTACCAGGGCGCGACCATCTATCTCTCCAACCTCGGGGTCTTTCCGGTGGTGCGGCACTTCACCGCGATCGTGCCGCTGGGAGCCGCCGCGATCCTGGCCTTGGGCGCGGCGCGCGACGGCATCGCGGGCTTCACCCTGAGCTGTGACCACCGCGTGGTCTACGGCGCCGACGCGGCGCGCTTCCTGACCAGCCTGGAAGAACTGCTGAACGATCCGGAGAGCTGGCTGGCATGAACACCGAATACGATTTTCTGGTCATCGGCGGCGGCCCCGGAGGCACCCCGGTGGCGATGGCGCTGGCGCGCGCCGGCCGATCCGTGCTGTTGGTCGAGAACGGCCCGGGGCTTGGGGGTACCTGCCTGTTCGAAGGCTGCATCCCATCGAAGATCCTGCGTGAATCGGCGCGCCGCCTGCGCGAGATCCGCGAAGCGGCCCGCTTCGGTTTGTGTCTGCCGAGTCTCGACAGCCGCATCGACTGGTACGCCATCCAACAGCGCAAGCGGCATATCCTGAAGCAGCGGAGCGAAGCCGCGATCGCGCGCGCCGGCGCCTTGCCGAAGCTGGAGCTGGTCTTCGGCCACGCCGCGTTTCGCGATGCGCGGCGCGCGCTCGTTACGCCGGGCGAGGGCGAGCCGGCCGAGATCGGTTTCGGCCGGGCGGTCATCGCCACCGGCTCGGCGCCGACGCGACCGCCGATCCCCGGCGTCGACCATCATCGCGTGATCGACAGCGAGACGCTGCTCGACATCGACCACATCCCCGAGCGCCTGATCGTCATCGGCGGTGGGCCGATCGGCGTCGAACTCGGCCAGATCTTCCATACCTTCGGCAGCCAGGTGACCCTGCTCGAAGCCGCGCCGCGCATCCTCGGCCCGGTCGACGCCGAGCTCGCCGGGCGGCTCGAGGCGCGCATGCGCGACGACGGCATCGAGCTCTTCACCGGTTGTCGGGTCGAACGCATCGACAACACCGGTGGCGGCGTCTTCGTAAGCTATCAGGATGCCGACGGTCAGGCGTGGCATCGATTCAGCGAACAGGTCTTGCTGGTCACCGGCCGGCATCCGCGCGTGGAAGGACTCGGCCTTGAGCATACCGGCGTGCGCCACGGTCCACATGGCATCGAGGTCGACGAACACCTGCAAACCAGCGAGCCGGGCCTGTATGCGCTCGGCGACGTCGTCGGCGCGCCCGCCTTTGCCCACTGGGCCGGCGCGCAGGCGCTGTCCCTGGCGCGCCATCTGCTTGGCCGGCCGGCGGCCTTTCCGCGTCCGCGGTACAACAGCGCGGTGATTTTCAGCGAGCCTGAACTCGGTATTGCCGGTCTCACTGAATCCCAGGCGCGCGAGGCCGGCATCGATTACGCTGTCGCGCGCTACGATTTCGCCGGCGATGCGCGCGCCCAGATCGCCGGTCGCGCCGACGGCCTGCTGAAAATCCTCTACGAGCAAGGCAGTCACCGCGTGATCGGCGTCCACGCCCTGGTCGAAGGTGCCGACGATCTGATCGGCGAGGCCGCGCTCGCGATCCATGCCGGGGTCACCCTCGAAGCGCTCGCCAGCAGCATCCATCCGCATCCGACGCTGACCGAATCCTTCGCCCAGGCGGCTCGCGCCGCACTCGCGGGCTGATCGATCCGCCAACGGTCGGCGGGCGGCGAAACGCCAGGTGAAACGAGGCGCAATGCTCCCGCAGCATCCGCCCCGACAAGGCGGAGGCCCGATCAAGCGTAGCGGATCGGGCAGCGATGCCATTGCGCGGCCCCGCCGCAGCCGGTGCCGCGGTACTTGAGCCGGCCTACAGCGATTTTTTGCCATATGGGCGTAGGTTCGATCAAGCGAGCGGACCGGGCGACAGCGCCAAGCCTTTGAAACCGGGAAACGTCAAGCGGTATGAAGCGCGATGGCTCTGCCCTCGCTTGAATTGGTATCGGGCATTGGCTACAGTGCTTCATTCCGACCGAAACGTTCGGTCATACAGCTGGGGGTGCCCGCGCGGGCTGAGAGATACCCTTGGAACCTGATCCAGTTCATACTGGCGGAGGGAAGCTGGCGCCCGTGGCCCGCTGTTTTCCGCCACGGAGAATCCCATGAGCGCCATTCCCGACGAGTTCATCCGCCGCGCCTCGGTTCTTTCCGAGGCGGTTACGAAGCCGTTTTCCGGCTCCCGCAAGATCTATGTGCAGGGTTCGCGCGCGGATATCCGCGTGCCGATGCGCGAGATTACGCAATCGCCGACACCCGCCAGCTTCGGCGCCGAGGAGAATCCACCGATCCCGGTCTATGACACCTCCGGCCCCTTTACCGACCCGGCAATCCAGATCAACCTGATGAAGGGGTTGCCAGACGTGCGTGGCGCCTGGATCGCCGAGCGTGATGATAGCGAGCAACTGGATGGCCCGAGTTCCGAGTATGGCCGCGCGCGCCAGCATGATCCCGAGCTTGCGCACCTGCGTTTCGAGCACATCCGCGCCCCCCGGCGCGCCCGGGAGGGCTGCAACGTCACCCAGATGCACTATGCGCGCCGGGGGATCGTCACGCCAGAGATGGAGTTCGTCGCGATTCGCGAGAACCAGCGGCTCGACGAGCTGCGCGCCGACCCGCGCTACGCCCGCCTGCTGCGCCAGCATCCGGGCGAGGCCTTCGGCGCGCGTCTGCCGGAGCGTGTGACGCCGGAATTCGTGCGCGACGAGGTCGCCGCCGGTCGCGCCATCATCCCGGCCAACATCAACCACCCCGAGCTGGAGCCGATGATCATCGGGCGCAATTTCCGCGTCAAGATCAACACCAACATCGGCAACTCCGCGGTGACCTCGTCGATCGCCGAGGAGGTCGAGAAGATGGCTTGGTCCGCGCGCTGGGGCGGTGATACCCTGATGGATCTGTCGACCGGCAAGAACATCCACGAAACCCGGGAATGGATCCTGCGCAACTCGCCGATGCCGATCGGCACGGTGCCGATCTACCAGGCGCTGGAGAAGGTCGATGGCAAGGCCGAGGAGCTGACCTGGGAGATCTTCCGCGACACCCTGATCGAGCAGGCCGAGCAGGGCGTCGATTACTTCACCATCCACGCCGGGGTGCGGCTGGCCTATGTGCCGCTGACCGCCGATCGCGTTACCGGGATCGTTTCGCGCGGTGGCTCGATCATGGCCAAGTGGTGTCTGGCGCACCACCAGGAGAACTTCCTCTACACCCATTTCGAGGACATCTGCGAGATCATGAAGGCCTATGATGTCGCCTTCAGCCTGGGTGACGGTCTGCGTCCCGGTTCGATCGCCGATGCCAACGATGCGGCCCAGTTCAGCGAGCTCGAGACCCTGGGCGAGTTGACCCGGATCGCCTGGAAACATGACGTACAGGTCATGATCGAAGGCCCGGGCCATGTGCCGATGCAGATGATCAAGGAGAACATGGACAAGGAGTTGACTGACTGCTTCGAGGCGCCATTCTACACGCTTGGGCCGCTGACCACCGACATCGCGCCGGGCTACGACCACATCACCTCCGGCATCGGCGCGGCCAACATCGGCTGGTACGGTTGCGCGATGCTGTGTTATGTGACCCCGAAGGAGCATCTCGGCCTGCCGAATAAAGACGACGTGCGCGAGGGCATCATCACCTACAAGATCGCGGCCCATGCCGCGGACCTGGCGAAAGGCCACCCGGGCGCGCAGCTGCGCGACAACGCATTGTCGAAGGCGCGTTTCGAGTTCCGCTGGGAGGATCAGTTCAACCTTGGCCTCGATCCAGATCGCGCGCGCGAGTTCCACGACGAGACGCTGCCGAAGGATTCGGCCAAGGTGGCGCACTTCTGTTCGATGTGCGGGCCGCATTTCTGCTCGATGAGGATCTCCCAGGACGTGCGCGAATACGCGGCCGGGAAAGGAATCGGCGACGTCGACATCGCGCTCGAGGTCGGCCTGAAGGAAAAGGCCGAGGAGTTCCGCGAGCAGGGCGCGGAGATCTACAAGGAGGTCTGATGTCCGGCTGTCGGATGCGGGAGGCTGCCGCTTTCCGATGCGCCGCGCTCGATCGGGTCCGCGGTTTTTGAGGGTCGATGACCGCGCTACTTCGCGCCGGGGGGCGGTTGGCCCGCATTTCTCACCAGCGTTCGTAGCGAGACGGATCCAGGGCGTGCCATTGGGTCGTCGCAGTAGAAGGATGGTGAGAAATGCGGGTTAGAGACTGCCCCAGGTGTTCTTACGCTTGCGCATGTGCAGGCGCGGCAGGATCAGCCCGATCAGGATGCCGCCGAAGGTCACCAGCGCGCCGTTCACCAGCCATTTCTGTGCCGAGGTGTTCGAGAGCTCCTGGTTCTCTTGTTTCAGTTCCTCGATCTGCCGCACCAGCGAGACCTGTTTCTTGCGCAGCTCGTTTCGCTCATTGTTGACGCGTACCGCGTTGGCGGAGACCCGTTGCAGTTCCTCGTACTTGCGCGCCAGCTCGTCGCGTTCTCGTTGCAGGCGGGCGTTGCTGGCTTCCAGCTCGCTGTTCTCGCGTTGCGCCTTGGAGAGTCTCGCGGCCAGTTGGTCAGGCTCGGCCTGCAGCGCTTCGAGACGCTGGCGCATCTCGGCGAGTTGCGCGCGCGCGGCGGGTTCCTTCATCAGTTGGTGCAGCAGTACATAGCCGGTCTTGCCGCTTTTTGTGCGTACATGGGCGTAGCCGGTTTTCTTGTTGATCGAGAGGACCTCGACCGGATAGCCGGCCGGCAGGCGGCGCAGGATTTTGAAGCGCGGGCCCTCGCCGGCGCGCATCATGATCCGGGTCTGGTCGGAGATGTAGCGGGTCTCGGCGCGCAAGGGGGCGGCGAGCAGCAAGGGCAGCAGCGTCAGCAGCAATGGCAGTCTAAGGGCGTTCACGTCGATCTCTTGTTGGGAGAGGGGTCCGCCGATTATGCCACAGCCATGTCTTCGCGAGAGAGTGCTCCTAGCCCGGAGCGTCGCCTGCCAGCAACAGCTCCAGCAGCGCCTTTTGCGCATGCAGGCGGTTTTCGGCCTCGTCCCAGACCACGCTTTGCGGCCCGTCGATGACCTCGGCCGCGACTTCTTCGCCGCGATGCGCCGGCAGGCAGTGCATGAACAGTGCGTCGGAGCGGGCCTGGCTCATCACGCGGCGGTCGACCTGGTAGCCGGCGAAGGCGGCCTCTCGGGCTTTTTGTTCCTCTTCCTGTCCCATGCTGGCCCAGACGTCGGTGACCACCAGATCGGCGTCGCGCGCGGCTTCCAGCGGATCGCGCACGATCTGGCAACGCGAGCCGGCCGCGCCGAGGATCGCCGGATCGGGATCGTAGCCTTCGGGACAGGCGATGCGCAGCTTGAAATCGAACTGACGCGCGGCGTTGATGTAGGAGTGGCACATATTGTTGCCATCGCCGATCCAGGTCGCGGTCTTACCCTGCATCTCTCCGTGCTGTTCGTACCAGGTCTGCATGTCGGCGAGCAGTTGGCAGGGGTGCAGCAGGTCGGTCAGGCCGTTGATCACCGGGACTCGCGAATACGCGGCGAAGGTCTCTACGGTGGCCTGCTCGAAGGTGCGGATCATCACCGCGTCGACCATCCGCGACAACACCCGGGCGGCGTCTTCGAGCGGTTCGCCCCGCCCGAGCTGGGTATCGCGCGACGAAAGGAAGATCGCGCCGCCGCCGAACTGGATCATGCCCGCTTCGAACGAGACCCGGGTGCGGGTCGATGCCTTGTCGAAGATCATGCCAAGCACGCGGTTCTTCAGCAGCTCGTGCGGCTCGCCGGCGTGCTGGAGGCGTTTGAGTTCGATCGCGCGCCGGATCAGGGCCATCGGCTCGTTGTCGCGCAGATCGAGCAGGCTGAGGAAATGGCGGGGTGGCTGACGCGGGCTCATCATGCGGCCTCGCTGGCGACGAAGGCGCCGATCAGCCGGCCGAGGCCATCGACCAGTTCCTCGATCTCGGCATCGCTGATCACCAGTGGCGGCAGCAGGCGCACCACATGGCCGGCGGTGACGTTGATCAGCAGCCCCTGGTCGAGCGCGCGGTTCACCAGCCCGCCGCATGGGCGCTCCAGTTCGATGCCGATCATCAGGCCGCGCCCGCGGATTTCGGTCACGCCGTCGAGTCCGCCGACGCGTTCGCGCAGGCTCGCCATCAGGCGTTCGCCGGCGTCCGCCGCGCGCGCCACCAGGGCCTCCTGGTCCAGGGTCTCGATCGTGGCCGACGCGGCGGCGCAGGCCAGCGGATTGCCGCCGAAGGTCGAACCGTGAGTGCCGGGGCCGAGCACCTCGGCGGCCGCCCCCGAGGCCAGGCAGGCGCCGATCGGCACGCCGTTGCCGAGCGCCTTGGCCAGGGTCATCACGTCGGGCGTGACGGCCTCGTGCTGGCAGGCGAACCAGCGGCCGGTACGTCCCATCCCGGTCTGGATCTCGTCGAGCATCAGCAGCCAGTGATGGGCGTCGCACAGTGCGCGCAGATCGCGCAGGTAGCCGTCGGTCGGCACGCGGACGCCGCCCTCGCCCTGGATCGGCTCGACCAGCACCGCGACGACCTCGTCGCTGTTTTCCGCGATCCGGCGGATGGCTTCCAGATCATCGAATGGCACCCGGATGAAGCCGCCGACGAGCGGTTCGAAGCCAGCCTGTACCTTGCGGTTGCCGGTCGCGCTGAGTGTCGCCATGGTGCGGCCGTGGAAGCTGTTCTCGGCAACGATGATAGTCGGCGTGGCGATGCCGCGGGCGTGCCCATGCAGGCGGGCGAGCTTGATCGCGGCCTCGTTGGCCTCGGCGCCGGAGTTGCCGAAGAACACCCGGTCCATGCCCGCCAGCGAGGTCAGGCGCTCGCCCAGCTCGCGCTGGCGGGCGATGCCATACAGATTGGATGTGTGCACCAGCCGCCCGGCCTGCTCGCACAGCGCCTGGGTAACCCTTGGATGGGCGTGACCGAGAGCGCAGACCGCGATTCCGCCGATAGCGTCCAGGTAGGCCTTGCCGTTCTCATCGAACAGGCGACAACCTTCGCCATGGTGGAAGGTGACAGGCAGGCGCGCGTAGGTCGCCATCAACGGGTTGGGCATGGCCGGGTCATCCAGTGTTGCGGAAAAACAAAAAAGGCCGCCCGGAGGCCGCCTTGCCTTGTCCCGGAATCGGACAGGAATTCCCTGGCCGACTTCCGTAAAACCCTAAACCTTAACCTATCCGGGAGTATCCGGCAAGAGTTGGTTTCCCTGGCGTCTCCCCATTTTTTCATCTCATTGCCCCCAGTAAGCCGGGCGCATCAGCGAACAGGTCGGGTGGTGGCGCGGTAGCTCCCGAATGCCGCCTTCGGCGCAACCAGGGGTGGAAGATGACCCGGGCTGCGCTGAACAGGTGTTGCCAGCTGGCCAACAGGCTGTAGAACGGGAAGATCGGAGATTTCCGGGGTTTCTGGCGTCGGGCTTTCTCCAGCCGTTTGCCGCCTTCTTCCTGATAGGATGCCAGCAGGGCCCAAGCCAGACTTGCCAGCGCCACCAGGTTCTGCAACGTAGTGAAACGCCGTGCCTGCACGCCCTCCAGATCAAATCCCTGCTCGGTGAACCGGTCGCCTTCCTCGCAGGCCCAACGGTCCAGGTAACTGTGAATCAATCGCTGCCGTCCAGCTCACCTCGTCATGTTTGGCCAGCATGCGGGAGATCCGTTTCTGGGTGTGGTGCAGCCGACAGGGCTCCTTGAGCGATCGGGCGATCTCCGACTGCTTGAGCGTGCCGCTGGTGAGAA
>Ga0256832_1000068_pt1 | contig 59933 bp, 58 predicted proteins | sample 134614metaG_FD_190534 | JGI IMG/M metagenome (GOLD analysis project Ga0256832, IMG submission 190534) | Hydrothermal vent microbial communities from Lau Basin, Pacific Ocean - 134-614 | ecosystem: Environmental > Aquatic > Marine > Hydrothermal vents | place: Pacific Ocean: Lau Basin | collected...
GGTAAACGGCGGCCGTAACTATAACGGTCCTAAGGTAGCGAAATTCCTTGTCGGGTAAGTTCCGACCTGCACGAATGGCGTAACGATGGCCACACTGTCTCCACCCGAGACTCAGTGAAATTGAAATCGCTGTGAAGATGCAGTGTACCCGCGGCTAGACGGAAAGACCCCGTGAACCTTTACTACAGCTTTGCACTGAACTTTGAGCATACTTGTGTAGGATAGGTGGGAGGCTTTGAAGCGCAGACGCCAGTTTGCGTGGAGCCGCCCTTGAAATACCACCCTGGTATGTTTGAGGTTCTAACCTGGGTCCGTTATCCGGATCAGGGACAGTGTATGGTGGGTAGTTTGACTGGGGCGGTCTCCTCCCAAAGAGTAACGGAGGAGCACGAAGGTACCCTCAGCGCGGTCGGAAATCGCGCATTGAGTGCAAAGGCATAAGGGTGCTTGACTGTGAGACAGACACGTCGAACAGGTACGAAAGTAGGTCTTAGTGATCCGGTGGTTCTGAATGGAAGGGCCATCGCTCAACGGATAAAAGGTACTCCGGGGATAACAGGCTGATTCCGCCCAAGAGTTCACATCGACGGCGGAGTTTGGCACCTCGATGTCGGCTCATCACATCCTGGGGCTGTAGCCGGTCCCAAGGGTATGGCTGTTCGCCATTTAAAGTGGTACGCGAGCTGGGTTTAGAACGTCGTGAGACAGTTCGGTCCCTATCTGCCGTGGGCGTTTGAGACTTGAGAGGATCTGCTCCTAGTACGAGAGGACCGGAGTGGACGTACCTCTGGTGTTCCGGTTGTCACGCCAGTGGCACTGCCGGGTAGCTATGTACGGAAGGGATAACCGCTGAAAGCATCTAAGCGGGAAACCCACCTCAAGATGAGGTCTCACTGGACTTTAAGTCCCTGAAGGGTCGTCGTAGACTACGACGTTGATAGGCTGGGTGTGGAAGCGCAGCAATGTGTGAAGCTAACCAGTACTAATTGCCCGTGAGGCTTGACCATATAACACCCAAACGGTTTGGGTGCTATGTGAGGCAGGCATATCCAGACACCTGATTTCCCTTATTCGTCGCATGCACAGCACGCATGCAAAGCGAGCCGGTTTGCCTGGCGGCCATAGCGAGTTGGAACCACCCGATCCCATCCCGAACTCGGAAGTGAAACGACTCAGCGCCGATGATAGTGTGGGGTCTCCCCATGCGAAAGTAGGTCACCGCCAGGCTTTGAATGTAAAAACCCCGCAAACTATGTGTTTGCGGGGTTTTTTTGTGTGGGGGAATCATCAAAGATCGGTGTCGGGGGGAAGTGGTAACAATGAAGGAGGTTATAGATGATGTCTGTCTTGCTTACATGTTCTCGAACGGAAATCAGGCGAGTGCTATGGAGCAGCTTTCTGATTCTGGTCGCCGCACTGGTGGTTTCCCAGCCGGTTCTGGCGGAAACCGTCAACATCAACAAGGCGGATGCTGCAACCCTCCAGTACTATCTTTCTGGAGTTGGTGAGGTGAAAGCCAAGGCAATAGTCGCCTATCGGAAAAAACATGGCAAATTCAAAACGGTCGACGACTTGGTGAAGGTTCCCGGTATCGGGAAGGCAACCTTGAAGAAAAACCGGAAACTGATCTCCACTACGCGCGGGGTAACGCGTCTGGAAGGTAAAAAGAACAACCTGTCCAGGGCGAAAAATAACAAGACCAAGAGCTGACCCGAATCTCGTGTCACGAGAATGTCATGATCGTGCCGGGGTTGTCGTTCGGTCGCGGAATAGCAGCGGAGTTGATGGCCAAAGCCATCGAGATGGTGCGAATACCGCAGATTATCGTTGAGATCGGTGCGGGACGTATTCGGAGGAGGCTGGCGTTGACACGCGTGCAACTATTCCGGGTTGTTCGCTTCGGTGCGATGACCTGCGTTTGAACCCCGGGAACCCAGGCCCGGTGAAATATTCGGGCTAAAGTATTCGATCATGCTCCAGCCGGGCGGAGGACGGGTGCTCTCTCCTCCACCGGCTGGTTTCTACAACCTGTGGAAGAACAAGGGTGGAATTCAGGCTTTGCGTTCGAAACGAAGAAAGCACATCCCAGGCTCAACCCCTCCTTGGCTGCGGTAGCAGACTATGGGTAGTCACATATGTCTACCCAGTAATCCCTGATGAACTTGTGTCTCTAAATAAAAGTTCCGAATACCAGATCGGTTAAGGGGTTTTGGTCCCGAGTCCTGATCAGGTTTTCCCGGCAACAATGTGCAATTGACATGCTGAGGTGGAGTGCCATTAGGATCACGTACTTAGCGACTCTTCTTGAAGATGACGCCTGCTCCAGGATGCGCGCACGGGGACGTTATCCTTGCATGGCGGCTGAACGACGATACGGCATCGATAGGTAGGCAGCCGGCTCTAAATAAGGGGTGTTGTCATCAAAAAGGCTTTCGGGCTCGATGAACTGGAAGGTTCGGCAAGAAAGGCCTGGGTAGCCCAAGAATTGGAATCAAGCGTCGCCGCCGGTAACCGCTCTCGGTCATGGAACCTTTGCTATCACCGGCAACGCCCGCCAGCGACCATCATCCGCTATCCTGTGATTACTGGACAAAAACCTCCCGAATCAATGCGATCAACCGCAGCGTTCGAGGATCATCGATATGATAATACACCCGGTTGGCATCTTTGCGTGAGGAGAGAATGCCCTTGTCCCGGAGAATGGCCAGATGTTGGGAGATATTGCTCTGAGAGGTGCCCACCTGTTCGACGATCTCCTGCACACTGATCTCATCCTCTCCCAAGGTACAGAGTATCTTCAGCCGTAGCGGATGTGACATGGCCTTGACCGCGCGTGCTGCACGCTCTATGTCCTCATCCGAGGAGATCAATTTTTTGGAAGAAGCTGTATTCAAGTCTGGCGTGTCTGTTTTTATCATGAAGGGTTTCCCGTGTGCTTAGCCGATTGATATCGTGCCTTGTCCGGGGGTATCCCCCTGTACCCCATGCTTATAAATTAACCGTTATACAATTATAAACAATGCTTTCCGGCCCTCTTTTACATAGTTTTCACACAGAAGGTCCAGGGTGTTTCTCACAAAAACGGAACGCCGTGACACAAAAACGTCCCTAATCCTGCTATCCTAGGCGTTCCTTGCCTGCTCGTCTGGCAGGGGGACGTTTTTGATCAAGTCCAGTATTGCATAAATTATGCCGGGACGTAAAGTGAGAATACGAGCAAAAGAAACCGATGCCGCGAGACAGTGATTATCACCCCGTTCTGCTGGTCATACTGGATGGCTGGGGATACAGCGAAAAGACCAAGGACAATGCAATAGCACAAGCGAAAAAGCCGGTATGGGACAGGCTCTGGGAAGAGTATCCCCATACCTTGATTCGGGCCTCGGGAGCAGAAGTGGGGTTGCCGGCCAATCAGATGGGCAACTCGGAGGTGGGGCATCTCAACCTGGGTGCCGGCCGGGTGGTGTATCAGGAGTATACCCGGGTGGATCGAGCCATACACACCGGTTCCTTTTTTACCAACCGTACCCTGACCGATCCCGTCGACCTGGCGAAACGGAAAGACCGTGCCGTTCACATCATGGGCCTGCTCTCTCCAGGGGGGGTCCACAGCCATGAAGACCATATCCATGCCATGGTGGAACTGGCGATCAAACGCGGTGCACCCAGAGTATACCTGCACGCCTTTCTCGACGGCCGCGATACGGCGCCGAAGAGTGCCGGGGAGTCCATACGGCGTATGGAAGAGAAGTTCGAGGCGCTGGGTAATGGCCGCATCGCCTCTATCGTCGGTCGCTACTACGCCATGGACCGGGATCACCGCTGGCCCCGCATTCAGGCCGCTTATGAGCTGATGACAGAGGGCAAGGCGGAGTACGAAGCGCGTAGCGCCAGCGAGGGGCTGGAGATGGCCTATGCCAGGGGGGAGACGGACGAGTTCGTGAAGCCCACCTGCATCATTCCGCCCGGAGAGGATCGGGTCCGCATCGAGAAGGGGGACGTGATATTCTTCATGAACTACCGCTCCGATCGGGCGCGTCAGATAACCCGCCCCTTCATTGAAAAGAAGTTTGACTGTTTCCCGCGTCCCAAACGCATCAAGTTGGGGGCGTTCGTGACCCTTACCGAGTACAGCTCGGATTTCAACGTGCAGGTGGCCTTTCCACCCGAACGGCTGCACAATACCTTTGGTGAATACATCGCAGGGCACGGGTTGCGGCAGCTGCGGATCGCAGAGACCGAGAAGTATGCCCATGTCACCTTCTTTTTCAATGGCGGTGAAGAGGAGCCATACGAAGGGGAGGAGCGGATTCTCATTCCATCGCCGGATGTGGCCACCTACGACCTGCAGCCTGAGATGAACGCCTTCGAGCTGACCGATCGGCTGGTGCAGGCGATTCAAACGCGCCGATTCGATGCCATCATCTGTAACTATGCCAACCCCGATATGGTGGGTCACACCGGCAAGCTGGGGCCGACCATAGAGGCCATCGAGGCTCTGGATCATTGCCTCGGACGGGTGGTCGACGCGGTCCGTGGCGTTGGCGGAGAGGTTTTGATCACCGCGGATCACGGGAATGCCGAGCTGATGCGCAACGAGGAGACCGGCCAGCCTCATACCGCGCACACCCACAATCCGGTGCCGTTCATCTATGTAGGGCGGCCGGCGGAGATGGAGGTCAACGGAGCGCTGTGTGACGTGGCGCCGACGATACTCTACCTGTTGGGGTTGGAGCAGCCTCCGGAGATGACGGGCCGGCGCCTGTTTACTCTCGTGGGTTGACTGGCCAGCTGCATACCTCTGAAGGTGAAGGGTTCGGATTACTCTCAGCCTTTTTTCCATCTCACAGGGAGAGGTGGTTTCCGGACTGTTCGCAAACCGAAGGATGGCGCACGTGAAGGAAAAGGGGGACGCCAGAGGACTGGGTGGACCGTTTTCGTGGCGACGTTGATCTCGCTGGTTTCGATGGTCGGTTACGGCAGGGCAGAGGATACAGCTGGCCGAAGGCTCGAGCAGCTGCGCGAGCAGATCGATCTATTGGAGCAGGATCTGGGTGGCCTCGAGCAACGGAGTGAGAAGGAGCAGAAAGCGTTACGAACGGTCGAAATCGAGATCGGGCGGTTGAGCCGGAGGCTCCGGCTCCTGAAAGGGAAGTTGCGCAAACAACATAATCGGCTGCAGCAACTGGAGATGCAGCGGCGACAGTATGAATCGGCGGTGGAGAAACAGAGGCGTTCTCTCGAGAGACAGCTCCGCACAGCCTACATGATCGGACGCCAGGCCTATCTGAAGATGGTGCTGAACCAGCAGGAGCCCTGGAAGCTGGGTCGGGTACTGATCTATTACGACTATTTCAACCGTGCCCGGGCCGAACGGATCCACCGGCTTCGCGAACAATTGACCCATCTTCGCCGACTTGCCACGGAGGCGAGGGAGGAGCGCTCCACCATTGCCCGGTTGACCGAACAACGGGAGAGAGAGAAAAGAGCCCTGGACAGAAGCAAGCGAAAGAGAGAAGAGGTGTTGGCCGCACTACGGCAAAAGATCGGCGAAGGGCGCGCCAGATTGGAGCGGTTGCGGAAGGACGAGGCGGACCTGAAAGCGCTGCTCCTTCGATTGAAACGACAGGCGAAGCAGTCATCGGGGCCTTCGCCATTCGGAGAAGGGAACAGGGGCCGTTTCCTGTGGCCCGTGGACGGTCCCATCAAGGCGGCCTTCGGCTCTCCCCGGACCCGCGAGCTGCGCTGGAAGGGGGTACTCATCGATGCCCCGGAAGGGACGCCGGTGAAGGCCATCTCGGCAGGCCGCGTGGTGTTTGCCGACTGGCTGCGGGGTTATGGTCTGCTGGTGATCGTCGACCACGGCTCCGGCTACATGAGCCTGTACGGACACAACCAGAGTATCCGCAAGGAAGAGGGCAGCCAGGTGGAAGCGGGAGAGGTGATATCCACGGTGGGTAACAGCGGTGGCAACGTACACAGCGGTCTCTACTTCGAGATCCGCCGTGACGGTCAGCCGGTGGATCCAGCCCAGTGGTGCGTGGCGCGGGAATAGAGAACTGAAGTATAATTGAAAGATCTGATGGTTGGAGAGCGACGACGCATGATATCTAATCGAAACATCATCATTCTGATATTCGGGATCACGGTTGGCGTAATGCTTTCGCTGGGGCACGGCGTGTGGGCCGATCGCAGCGAAGGCCGGGGTTCGCTCTCCCTCCCGCTGGCGGAACTGCGCACCTTCTCCGAGGTGTTTGGCAAGATAAAGAGCGACTATGTGAAGGAGGTCGATGACAAGAAGCTGATCGAGGGGGCCATTCGCGGCATGCTGGCCGATCTCGATCCTCACTCCGCCTACATGGACGCGGACTCCTTCAAGGAACTGCAAGTAGGTACCACGGGGGAATTTGGTGGTCTCGGCATCGAGGTGGGAATGGAAGATGGCTTCGTCAAGGTCATCGCTCCCATCGATGATACCCCCGCGCAGAGGGCCGGGATTCAGCCCGGAGACCTGATCATCCGCCTCGACGATTCTCCGGTGAAGGGGATGACCCTTGGCGAGGCGGTGAAGATCATGCGCGGCAAGCCCGGCACCAAAATCACCCTCACCATCGTGCGTGAAGGGGAGGAGAAGCCGCTCACCATTACCATCACCCGGGCCATCATCAAGGTCAAGAGCGTCAAGAGCCGGATACTCGAAGATGGCTTCGGCTACGTGCGTATCACCCAGTTCCAGTCCCGAACCGGCAAGGATCTGAACAAGGTGCTGAAGAAGCTGAACAGGGAGAGTGGCGGTCAGCTCAAGGGGTTGGTGCTGGACCTGCGCAACAACCCCGGGGGTGTGCTGAATGCGGCGGTGGATGTCTCGGATGCCTTTTTGAACAAGGGCACCATCGTCTATACCGATGGCCGTATCAAGAACGCCAAGATGCGCTTCAATGCCAGACAGGGCGATTTGCTGAACGGGGCGCCCATGGTGGTGTTGATCAACGGTGGCTCCGCCTCCGCGTCGGAGATTGTCGCCGGGGCGCTGCAAGATCACAGAAGGGCTGTCATCCTCGGCCAGCCCAGCTTTGGCAAGGGTTCGGTACAGACCATCCTTCCCCTGCCGGGCGGCACGGCGCTGAAGCTGACCACCGCGCTCTACTACACCCCTTCGGGCCGTTCCATACAGGCGGAAGGGATCGTTCCGGACGTGGAGCTGGAGAGTGTCAAGCTTGCCAAGGCGGAGCATGGCCTTCGGATGCTGAAGGAGGCTGATTTGGCTGGGCATCTCGAAAATGGCAGTGCCAAAAAGCCCGGGCAGAAGAAAAAGAGCAAGAAGGATGACGGGGAAGAAGCATCGTTGGCGGAAACCGATTACCCTCTGTTTGAAGCTCTCAATCTCCTCAAAGGGCTATATATTCTGAGAGAATACGACGATTAGCCGGAGGGAAAGGAATGGAGAGAGTTCTCGTTCCGCTGGCGGAAGGCTTCGAAGAGCTGGAAGCGATTACGGTCATCGATCTGTTACGGCGGGCTCGCTTCGAAGTGACTGTGGCAGGTCTGGAGTCAGGGCCGGTCAAGGCGAGCCGCGGGACGGTCGTTCTGCCCGATACCGATTTGGATGGCGTGATGCAAACCCTCTTCGACATGGTGGTGCTTCCGGGAGGACAGCCCGGCAGCGATCATCTGGAAGGGGATCGGCGAATCCGGCGGTTATTGCGGCAAATGAACGAGGAAAAGAGATACATCGCCGCCATTTGTGCGGCTCCCAAGGTGTTGGCCAATGCGGGTTTGCTGGCAGGCAAAAAGGCCACCGCATATCCTGGAGTGCTGGAGCAGCTACCGCGAGCGGAGGCCATCCTGAGTTCGGAGCCCGTGGTCCGTGACGGCAATATCATTACCTCTCGCGGGCCGGGGACCGCCATGGATTTCGCCCTGACGTTGATAGAAGTGCTGGCCGGGAAAAACCGGCGGCATGAAGTGGAAGTCCCTTTGCAACGCATCGGGTGACATGAAAAGCAGGAATTCGCTTCCCCCAATATAGAACATCGGGAGGGTGAAGCAGCTGGTCGGATGTGCATTTTTCATTGACCCCACGCCCGGTAGTCCTTATACTGCCCGCCCTAGAGTGAAGGCCCGGGCGATTGGTGGTATCCCATCGGGCGAGGGGCCACCACTGGGCACATCCAGGGTGTACTGAAAACAGATGACTTTTGCAGCAAAGGTGATGCAGGTCACCGTTCGCAGAGTGCTGGCGATCCAGATGCTGATCGTGATGGGTGTCTCGGCCGCTTACCTTGCAACGGCTGGGATCCATATGGCCCAGTCGGCTCTCTACGGCGGGAGCATCGCTTTGCTCTCGACTCGGCTGATGGCTTGGCGTATCACCAAGGCGGCGGATGCCGCGGCACAGGACAGCAATCGGGGTGCGCTGGTTATCTATGCCGGTGCAGTGCAACGTTTTGTTCTGACCCTGGTACTGATGGCCTTTGGGATGGGTAGTTTGAAATTGTCCCCGCTGGCAGTTCTCGCAGGGTATGCCGCTGCGCAGCTTGCCTACACCTTCAACAAGGTGGACACAAGATTGAGAACATAACCTCTGGAGCAGAAGAGTGAGTGGAGAAGCACAAAGTCCCGCGGAGTATATCCAGCATCACCTGGTCAACTGGTGTGTGGGTGACTGTGATCCGGTAACCCACCAAGCGGCCGGCTTCTGGGCCTTTCATGTCGATACGCTGCTGTTCGGGTGGCTTCTGGCCGGGTTGATGGCGTGGGCCGCCTTTGCGCTGGGGCGGCAGCTGACCACGGGGACCCCCGGTACTTTGCAGAATGTCATCGAAAGCGTGGTGGAGTTCGTTCAAACCCAGGTGAAGGACATATTTCCCGGCAGCAATCCTTTGATAGGTCCGCTGGCCATCACCATCTTCGTCTGGGTATTCCTTATGAATGCCATGGACCTGGTGCCGGTGGATCTGCTGCCTTTGCTTGCGCGGCTCGTGGGCATCGAATATCTCAAGGTGGTGCCGACCACCGACCTGGGAACCACATTTGCGCTGGCGCTGAGCGTCTTTGCCCTGATCATCTATTACAACATCAAGATCAAAGGCCCGGTGGGGTATCTGAAACAGTTCCTGTTTCATCCTTTCGGCAAGTATCTCATTCCGGTGAATATCGTAATGACCACCATTGAAGAAGTGGCGAAACCAGTGAGCCTGGCCCTGCGACTGTTCGGTAACATGTTTGCGGGTGAACTGATCTTCATGTTGATAGCGTTGCTCTCCTTTGCCTGGTGGATGTTGCCGGCGCAGGTGGCTTTGGGGAGCCTCTGGGCCATCTTTCACATACTGATCATTACGCTGCAGGCTTTTATCTTCATGTTGTTGACCATCGTCTATCTGGGGATGGCGCATACGGCGGGTGAAGATCACTGATTTTCGTTGGGCCTTTTGTTTTTAAACTGTTTTTACACTCAAGGAGACCTCTAGATGAATGCTGAAGTACTTGCTTCCGTTTATGCCTCGACCGCTATCGGTGTTGGTATCATCCTTGCCGCAGCAGGGCTGGGTTCCGCTTTGGGGTGGGGACTGATCTGTTCCAAGTTTCTGGAGGGAATTGCCCGCCAGCCGGAGATGCGCCCGCAGCTAATGGGTCAGATGCTCTTCACCGGTGGTCTGATGGAAGCGTTCCCGATGATCATTCTGGGTATGGCCATGTGGTTCGTATTTGCAAATCCGTTCGCAGATGCCGTCAAGGCAGTCATGGGTGGTTGATTGGGTCGGAAAAAGGCGCACGATATACGAACCGTGAGGAGTCAATAAGGTGAATATAACAGCCACATTGATCGGCCAGATCCTTACCTTTGCGGTACTGGTGTGGTTCATCCAGCGCTACCTTTGGGAGCCCTTGACCACGGCCCTCGCTGAGCGCCAGAAGAAGATAGCCGATGGTCTGGCGGCCGCAGAGCGTGGCGAACATGAACAGGAACTGGCGAGAAAGCGGGCGGCGGAGAAGATCGCCGAGGCCAAGCAACAGGCCGCGGAGATCGTCTCCCAGGCCCAGAAAAGGGCTGCTGAGATCGTGGAAGAGGCCAAGGAGAGCGCTCGTGCCGAAGGAGAGCGCCTGCTTGCGGCGGCCCATGCCGAGATCGAGCAGGAGGCCAACCGGGCCAAGGAGCAGCTGCGATCACAGGTGGTTACGCTGGCGGTTGCCGGGGCTGAGCGGGTTCTCAAGGAAGAGGTCGATGCGAAGGCCCACGAGAAGCTGCTTGCCGATCTGGTTGCCCAAATATAGACAAGGGTGGTTCAACGCTTATGGCTGAAAAAACCACGATTGCCCGGCCCTATGCAGAAGCGGTATTCCAGCTGGCACAGCAGCAGGGCGATCTCAAGGGGTGGTCCGAAAGACTGCGGCTGTGTGCCGCTGTGGCCAGCAGTCCCGAAGTAAGCAAGCTGATAGGTAATCCCAAGGTCGATGGTAAACAGCTGGCGGGGCTGTTTTACGAATTGTGTGGCGAGAAGCTGGACGAATACGGCAAGAATCTCATCTGCACGCTGATCGAAAACAACCGGCTGGCCTTGCTCCCCGAGATTTCCCAGCTCTATGAGCAGGAGCGGGCGGAAGCCGAAGGGGTTGTTACCGCCGAGGTGGTTTCCGCGTTTGCCCTCAATGAAGAACAGCGCGAGCAGATTGCCGACTCGTTGAAGAAGCGGCTGGGGCGGGATGTGGTGCTGGAGTGTCAAGTGGACGAGAACCTGCTGGGCGGAGCAGTCATCCGGGCCGGGGATCTGGTCATCGATGGGTCGGCCAAAGGGCAGATCGAGCGTTTGAGTCATGCGCTGCTGCGCTAGGGCGTGTCGAATTAGAGGACGATAGAAATGCAACTGAATCCTGCTGAGATCAGCGAATTAATAAAAAAGCGCATCGAGGGTTTTGATACGGTTACCGAAGCCCGCACCGAGGGTACGGTGGTGAGTCTTTCGGATGGTATTGCTCGGATACATGGATTGTCGGATGTGATGTCCGGTGAAATGATCGAGTTTCCAGGGGATACCTATGGAATGGCATTGAACCTGGAGCGGGACTCCGTCGGTGCCGTTATTCTGGGCTCGTACGAACATATCTCCGAAGGGGACAGCGTAAAGTGCACCGGGCGTATTCTGGAGGTGCCCGTAGGTGAGGCACTGCTGGGCCGCGTTGTCGACTCGCTGGGTAACCCCATCGATGGCAAAGGGCCTGTCGAAGCGGAGAGAACCTCTCCCATCGAAAAGATCGCCCCCGGCGTCATCGAGCGTCAGTCCGTAGACCAGCCTGTGCAGACCGGTCTGAAAGCAATCGACTCCATGGTGCCCATCGGCCGGGGGCAGCGGGAGCTGATCATCGGCGACCGGCAAACCGGTAAGACAGCGGTTGCGATTGATGCCATCATCAATCAGAAAGGCACTGGAATCAAATGCATCTATGTCGCCATCGGCCAGAAGGCCTCCTCGGTGGCGGCAGTGGTGCGCAAGCTCGAAGAGCATGGCGCCATGGAACACACCATCGTCGTTGCGGCTACGGCTTCCGAGTCTGCGGCGATGCAGTACATCGCTCCCTATGCTGGCTGCTCCATGGGTGAGTACTTCATGGAAAAAGGAGAAGATGCCCTGATCGTTTATGACGATCTGACCAAACAGGCCTGGGCCTATCGTCAGGTCTCGCTGCTCCTGCGCCGGCCGCCGGGTCGGGAGGCCTATCCGGGTGACGTATTCTATCTCCATTCCCGTCTGCTGGAGCGCGCGGCGCGGATCAACGCAGAGTATGTGGAGAAGCTGACGGGTGGCGAGGTAAAGGGAAAGACCGGCTCTCTCACCGCGCTGCCTATCATCGAGACCCAGGCCGGTGACGTTTCCGCGTTCGTTCCCACCAACGTCATCTCCATCACGGACGGGCAAATCTTCCTGGAGACCGACCTGTTCAATGCCGGTATTCGGCCGGCCATCAATGCCGGTCTTTCGGTGTCTCGGGTCGGGGGTGCCGCCCAGACCAAGATCATCAAGAAGCTGGGCGGTGGTGTACGACTCTCTCTGGCCCAATATCGTGAGCTGGCCGCGTTCGCCCAGTTTGCCTCGGACCTCGACGAAGCTACTCGTAAGCAGCTGGAGAGGGGGCAACGTGTTACCGAACTCATGAAGCAACCTCAGTACTCGCCGCTCTCCATCGCTGAGATGGCTTTTTCCCTGTTTGCCGCGGAGGAGGGTTATCTGGACGACATCGAAGTCAACAAGGTGGTGGACTTTGAGCAGGCGTTGCACGCCTACCTCCGTTCGTCGCAGAAGGATCTGCTGGACAAGATCAACGCCAGCGGCGACTACAACGACGAGATCGCCGGTGCGATGCGTAAGGCGATGGATGACTTCAAAGCCAACCATACCTGGTAAGCGAGGCATAATCGATGGCCGGTGCTAAGGAAATACGTACTCAAATAAAGAGTATCCAAAACACGCAGAAGATAACCAAGGCCATGGAGATGGTGGCGGCGAGCAAAATGCGCAAGGCGCAGGATCGGATGCTCGCCTCCCGCCCTTACGCCGAGAAGATCCGGAACGTCATCGGCCATCTGGCAAATGCCCATCCCGAGTACCAGCACCCTTTCCTGGTCGAGAGAGAGGAGGTGAAGCGGGTAGGATTCATCCTCATCTCCACCGATCGCGGTCTTTGCGGCGGGCTCAATGTGAACCTGTTCCGGGTCGCGGTCAAGGCGATGAAGGAGTGGAGTGACAAGGGGGTCGAGATCGATGTCTGTGTGGTAGGCAACAAGGGTCTGGGCTTCGCCAAACGTCTTGGTGCCAACATCGTCAGTGAAATTACCCATCTAGGGGATCAGCCGAAACTGACGGATCTGATTGGTACGGTGAAAGTGATGTTGGATGCTTATCATGAGGGCCGGATCGATAGGTTGATGCTGTTGCAGAACTGTTTCGTCAACACCATGACCCAGAAACCCGAGGTGCGCCAGCTGCTTCCGATAGAAGCCGCGGATGACGAGGAGCTGAAGCATCACTGGGACTATCTCTATGAGCCGGATGCCAAGGAGGTGCTCGACGGGTTGCTGATGCGTTTCATCGAATCCCAGGTATATCAAGGGGTGGTGGAAAATATCGCTTGCGAAATGGCGGCGCGGATGGTGGCTATGAAGAGCGCGTCCGACAATGCGGGTGAGCTGATCAAGGATCTGCAGCTGGTTTACAACAAGGCCCGTCAGGCGGCCATCACGCAGGAGCTGGCCGAGATAGTCGGCGGCGCGGCTGCAGTATAGGGTGAAGTGGGGCTGGGTGCGATACGCCGCACCGCGGAAGAGATTCTAAATTCAAGGGGTACCACGAAAATGAGTTCTGGAAACATCGTACAAATCATTGGCGCTGTGGTGGATGTGGAGTTCCCGCGGGATTCCGTGCCCAAGGTCTACGATGCGCTGGTCAACGAGGAGATCGGTCTGACTCTGGAGGTTCAGCAACAGCTGGGTGACGGAGTGGTACGTACCATCGCTCTGGGAAGCACCGACGGACTGAAACGGGGCATGCGCATGGAGAATACCGGTGAACCCATCAAGGTTCCGGTCGGCAAGGGTACATTGGGCCGTATCATGAACGTTTTGGGTACCCCGATCGACAATGCGGGTGACGTGGAGTGCGATACCAAGTGGCCGATTCATCGCAAGGCCCCCAGCTATGACGAGCAGGCAGGGGGCGCCGAGTTGCTGGAGACCGGGATCAAGGTCATCGACCTGCTGTGTCCTTTTGCCAAAGGGGGCAAGGTGGGGCTGTTCGGCGGCGCCGGCGTGGGCAAGACCGTGAACATGATGGAGCTGATCCGTAACATCGCCATCGAGCATAGCGGCTATTCGGTGTTTGCCGGTGTGGGGGAGCGGACCCGCGAAGGTAACGACTTCTATCACGAGATGAAGGAATCCAACGTTCTGGACAAGGTCTCCCTGGTCTACGGACAGATGAACGAGCCTCCCGGCAACCGCTTACGCGTTGCGCTGACCGGTCTCACCATGGCCGAATATTTCCGTGACGAAGGGCGTGACGTGCTGATGTTCATCGACAACATCTATCGTTATACCCTGGCGGGCACCGAGGTGTCCGCATTGCTCGGCCGTATGCCTTCTGCGGTGGGGTATCAGCCCACCCTGGCCGAGGAGATGGGTGTACTGCAGGAGCGGATCACCTCCACCAAGACCGGATCCATCACCTCGATTCAGGCGGTGTACGTGCCGGCCGACGACCTGACCGACCCCTCACCGGCGACCACCTTCTCCCATCTGGATGCCACGGTGGTGCTCTCCCGTCAGATTGCCGAGCTGGGTATCTATCCCGCCGTGGACCCGCTGGACTCCACCAGCCGCCAGCTGGATCCACTGGTCATTGGGCAGGAGCATTATGATACCGCCCGCGCGGTGCAGAACACCTTGCAACGTTACAAGGAATTGAAGGACATCATCGCCATTCTGGGAATGGATGAGCTGTCGGAGGATGACAAGCTGGTCGTGGCACGCGCGCGCAAGATCCAGCGTTTCCTCTCTCAGCCATTCTTCGTCGCCGAGGTATTCACCGGCTCGCCCGGAAAGTATGTGCCGCTGAAAGACACTATCGCGGGGTTCAAGGCGATTGTTGAGGGTGAATACGATCACCTGCCGGAGCAGGCCTTCTACATGGTGGGTAGCATCGACGAAGCGGTAGAGAAGGCCAAGAGCATTTAGCCCTTGCCAAGTAGGAGTAGTATATGGCTATGACCATGCACGTCGATATCGTCAGTGCCGAGCAGGAGATCTTCTCCGGCTCCGCCGAGTTCCTGGTTGCTCCAGCGGAGATGGGGGAGGTGGGTATCATGCCTCGCCACACCCCCTTTCTATCCACCTTGCAGGCTGGCGAGGTGAAGGTGACCACCAGCGAAGGAGAGGAGTCCTATTACATCTCCGGTGGTATGCTGGAGGTGCAGCCGCACACGGTGACCATTCTTTCCGATACGGCACTGCGGGCCAAGGACCTCGACGAAGCCGCGGCCCTCGAGGCCAAGGCGCGGGCCGAGCAGGCACTGAAGGACCGCAAGAGCGATATCGATTATGCCAAGGCTCAGGCGGAGCTTGCCGAAGCAGTGGCTCAGCTGCATACTATTCAGCGTCTTCGGAAACGTATGGGCGGGTGATAGTGCTCACTGGCGCCGGAAAAAAGGGTGATTTATCACCCTTTTTTTGCGTCTTCTGGCAGGTGGCGGCGGGAAAAAGAGCTTTTGCTGCTTCAACGGAGGTGCCTGCGAAAGCCGACGTCGTACGTTGTTGTTGCCCCGGCACACGGCGGCCTCTCTTCCAAATCAAATAGTCAGGGGTTGAGGAACAGGCTGGTCCTGAAACCCTGAATGCGATGTATATTGTTGCCGGGTTAACAATAAAGATTTAGGCCGGGTTTCTTTCCATCTGGTCTGTTCTCTTTCATCGGTATTCTCGATTCCGGGGTTTCGGTTTATAACCCCGGCCGCCTAATAACCTTGAAAAGGTGGTAATCATCTTCGGAAGACGGACGGCCGAAGGCCGCTGCGAGGGGGAAGCGTTGGGGGGAGTTGTTTCGGCGGGGGAGTGATGAAGAAAACAAAATGGGAGCTTATCGTTCGAGGGGAGGTGCGGGACGGTTTTTCTGTCAACGAGGTAAAGAGCTCCTTTCTGAGATTGAGTCGTCTGCCGCCCGAAAGGGTTGATGCTCTGTTTCGGGAGAGGAAAGCGCTTCGCAAGTGCAATCTGGATGAAAACCAGGCCAGATTGCAGGCTGAAATCCTGTGGAGAAAAGGGCTGATCTGTAGTTTGCGGCGGGTTGGGGATGCGGAAAATGCAGCGCCTGCCGTTGTCAAAAGTGGCATTCGTCAACCCGTTTCTCCGAAGGCGGCCGCACCCCAAGGCGAGATATCCTCCTCTGTACGAGGCAGGCGACAATTTCGGCTTTCCTTTCTGTTTTTTGGCACCACAAAAGAGTTTTTTCCAATCGGAATCGTCAATCTGTTATTGACCGTCGTGACCGCCGGTCTCTATCTGCCCTGGGCCCGCGTGAGAACCCTTCGTTATCTTTATGGCAGGACGCACCTGGGCGGAAACGGCTTCTCTTTTCGGGGTCAACCGCTGGAGTTGTCGAAAATCTGCCTTGTACCAATGGTAATCCTGATGAGTGCCTTGTTGGCGGCTTGGTTCCATCTGCTGTCGGGAGTGCTCCTCCTGGGACTGCTGGCTCTTCTGTTTCCATGGCTCAAATTGAGGTTGCTGCGCTTCGAGGCGGAAAACAGTTTTTTTCGTGACATCCCCTTCGAATTTACCGGTGATGTCCGGGGTGCCTACGTTGCATACCTGCTCTGGCCAGGGCTGGTATTGCTTAGTGCAGGACTGCTCTATCCCCAAATGGTATATCAGCAAAAACGCTATTTTTTTGGCGGTTTGCGTTTCGGAAAGTCTCCCTTTCGGTTTGCGCTGAAAGCCGCTATCCTCTGGCGCCTCCATCTGGTTGCGATCGGGCTCATTGCTGCAGCTGTGTCGATTGCGCAGTTGATAGTGATGGTTGCTCCCAAGCTGGTTTTTCCCTGGATCGGGCTGTGTATGGTCTTCATTGGTGCGTTTGTCTCTGTCAGGCAGGGCAATGCCGTGCTCAGCGCCGTGAGCGTGGCACAGTACCGTCTCCAGAGAAGATTTACCGTGGTCTCATGGCTTTGGTTGCAATTGAGCAATATCGCAGCGGCGCTTTTTTCACTGGGATTGTTGCTTCCTTGGGCCCGGATTCGCGCAGTTCAATATCGATTACGCCACACCAGCCTGGTGGGCAAGCCGGAACAGCTTGCCAGCCGCCGGTCCAGGTGTCCTGCCACCTGTGAAAAGGAGCTTGCTCCGGTGGCCGATTAACCCGGCAACGATGTGTATGGTATGGCGTTCAGCCGTAGATGTCTGCGGTTATTCATCGATGACGTCTCCGGGCAAGGGGGTTTTATAGGAATCATAAGCCGACTGGAACCCATGTACGGTGCGGGCAAACGATCTTCCCCATCGCTTGGTGTGGCAGGTAAGGCACATTCTTTTCAAAACTCTCGGGTTGTCTGTACCAGCCAGGAACCCCCCCTTGATCTCCTTTTTGTTACCCCTTTTTTCGCTTTGCTTCATCATACTGATGCCGGGGATACCAAACCCTTTCTCTTTTGCCTGACGCTTTACATGGACGCTGCCGGGGCCGTGGCATCCCTCACACTGCACGCCAACCAGCTCCGGGGTGGTGCTGAAATCGGTAAAGCCGGTTTCCACGTTGTACCCGGTAGTGTGACAGCCGAGACAGCGGCTGTTTTTTTCATAACCTGTGGCGAGTAAACGTTCATAGGTGTAAACATGGGGGTCTTTCATCCTCCCGACGAAAAACTCCCTATGACAAAGACGGCACTTCTTGTTGGAGACGTAATAGTAATCCCCGGAATTCATCGCCTTTTCATAAGCCCGATCTCCAAGCGCCTTGCGCAATGGGTTGAGAGTGGGCGATGGATCCCTCAATTCCTCCTGGATACGATTTTCTTTCCCTGACAGTGGTTGTGCCATCAAGAGGAAGAAAAAACAGAGAAGCGGCGCGGCAAGCAGGCTTGCCGGGTTGTTGTGATGAACCTTCATGGTTATTGTCCCTGCGCCCGTAAGCCCTACAATTTGCAGGTGTATCAATAAGATACGTTGCCTGCTCACAGTATAGCGAATATCTCCGGCGTTGGCGAAGGGTGAGGCGGCGGCGGGGAACGTTGTAAGTCAGGCGACAGAGGAGCCAAACAGCTCGGAGAGCTTCTCCCCCGGGTTCTCGGCCCTCATGAATGATTCTCCAACGAGAAAGGCGTCAACTCCGTTGTCACGCATCAAGGTGACATCTTCGGCGGTATGGATGGCGCTCTCCGTAACCACCAGATGGTGAGGGGAGACCAGGGGCAGCAGCCTCAGGGTGGTTTCCAGCGATGTTTCGAAGGTGTGGAGATCGCGGTTGTTGATCCCCAACAGGGTAATTTCTAGCGGCAAGACCCGCTCCAGCTCCTCTCTGTCGTGGACCTCCACCAGCACGTCCATGTTCAATTGATGCGCCAGGGTGGAGAATTCGGCAAGCTGGGCGTCACTCAAGGCGGCGACGATCAGCAGGATGCAGTCCGCCCCCAGGGTCCTGGATTCGTAGATCTGGTAGGGGTCGATGATGAAATCCTTGCGCAGGACCGGTAACGTGCTGGCGGATTTGGCCTGCTGCAGATATTCGCCGCTGCCCTGAAAGAAGTCCCGGTCGGTGAGTACCGAGAGGCAGGTGGCCCCTCCCTTTTCATAGCTGCTGGCGATCTCCGCCGGATGAAATGCCTCCCGGATCACTCCCTTGCTGGGCGAAGCTTTCTTGATCTCCGCGATTACCGCGGGTTGCCCGGATTCGATCCGCTGGCGGATGGCATCAGCAAACCGGCGGGGCGGGGGTGTGACTGCACACCGCTCGATGAGCTCTTCCTGGCTCACCATGTTGCGGCTCTCGGCGATCTCCTCCGCCTTCCGACGCAGGATGCGAAGCAGGATATCGGGCGGTCTTCCCATCAGAAGCTGTTACTGAATTGAACCAGGGACTCCAGCCGTTTGCGTGCGGTTCCCCTGGCCAGCACCTCCCGGGCCTTCTCCACCCCCTCACTCAAGGTCCCGGCCAGACCGGCCACGTAGATGGCTGCGCCGCTGTTCAGGACAACGATGTCCCGCGCCGGGCCGGGTTTGTCATCCAGTACCTGGCGCATCATCTCCAGGCTCCGCCCTGGTCGATCGACCACCAGACTGTCCAATGGTGCCCGTTGGAGGCCGAACTGTTCCGGCGTGATCTCCATATGACGGAGTTCACCATCCTTCAATTCCACCAGATGGGTCGGGCCGGAGATGGTGATCTCGTCCAGGCCATCCTCTGCATGCACGGCCAGGACGTGGTGACTGCCCAGGCGACCCAGCACCTCTGCCAGTGGTTCCAGCCATTTTTCGTCGAACACGCCCAGCAGCTGCCGCTTCGCCCCGGCGGGGTTGGTCAGCGGTCCCAGCACGTTGAACAGGGTCCGAACCCCAATCTCGCGACGAGGGCCGATGACATGTTTCATGGCGCCATGGTGTTTGGGGGCGAACATGAAACCCACCCCAATCCGTTCGATACATTGCGCCACCTGCTCCGGGGTCAGGTCCAGATTGACCCCCGCTGTCTCCAGCACATCGGCACTTCCCGATTTGCTCGAAATGGAGCGATTGCCATGTTTGGCGACGTGTCCCCCGGCCGCAGCGACCACGAAGGCACTGGTGGTGGAGATGTTGAAGGTAGAGGCACCATCCCCCCCCGTGCCACAGGTATCCACCAGATGTGGAACATCCACCTTCACGGGGGTGACCAGCTCGCGCATCACCGAGGCGGCAGCGGAGATCTCCTCCACCGTTTCCCCTTTCATGCGCAGCCCGATGAGGAAGGCGCCGATCTGGGCGTCGGTGGCCTTCCCTTCCATCAGCAGGTGCATCACCTGTACCATCTCGGTCCCGGTCAGATCACGGAATTCGGCCACGCTTCGTATTGCCGATTGCATGCTCATGGTCATCTTTGTTTATGTCTCAGCTGAGGGGGGAGTGTGAGGAGGAATTTCCCGCCCCTCGCGACCGGCCCCTGCGTCAACATCTGTCCGCCTGTGAGCCGCCCCGGTGTCGAGTACCAAGTATAATGAAATTATGCCTTCCCAGGAACTTTTCCCCCGGGATCCGGTTAATTGACAGCGAATATCGTTTGACTCGCGAGAGGGTTGTCGATAAAATCCCCCGGTTCAGGTGATTGGAAATCCGCTGCCGGATGGGTGAGGCGGACAGAATTTTTTGTGGAGACGAAGAGCATGTACGCGGTAATTCAAACCGGTGGCAAGCAGTACAAGGTCAGCGAAGGCTCGGTCCTCAAGGTGGAGAAGCTGGGGCTCGACGAGGGCGCCAGTGTCGAGTTCGACAAGGTGCTGATGGTTGCCGACGGTGACGAGGTCAAGGTAGGTTCTCCCTATGTGGATGGCAGCAAGGTCACCGCAACGGTCACTGCGGTGGGTCGCCATAAAAAGATCAAGATCGTCAAGTTTCGCCGGCGCAAGCACCATCGCAAGCAGATGGGGCACCGTCAGCACTTTACCGAAGTGAAGATTACCGGCATCAGTGCAGGCTGACGACGGGACACTATTGAGAGAGGCTTCGACAGATGGCACACAAGAAAGCAGCGGGCAGCTCCCGCAACGGTCGTGATTCAGAGTCCAAACGTCTCGGGGTGAAGCGGTTTGGTGGTCAGGCGGTGAAGGCCGGTAACATTCTGGTGCGGCAACGGGGCACCCATTTCCATCCGGGAGTGAACGTGGGGATCGGCAAGGATCACACCCTGTTTGCCTTGGCGGAGGGTGAGGTTCGCTTCGAAACCAAGGGTCCGAAGAAGCGCCGGTTCGTGAGCGTCGTGACCGGATAAACGGTCGGCCTGCCGTACCATTTGCAGGAAAGCCCCGCTCGGTATCGGCGGGGCTTTTTTCGTTGGGATTTGCCCCAATGAGTTGAATGCCTATGAAATTCGTCGACGAAGCAACAATTCGTGTCGAGGCCGGAAAAGGCGGCAATGGTTGCGTCAGTTTCCGGCGGGAGAAATTCATCCCGCGGGGTGGCCCCAATGGAGGTGACGGCGGTGACGGTGGCAGCGTCTGGCTGCTGGCGGACGGCAATCTCAACACCTTGGTGGATTTTCGCTATACCCGCCGGTTTCGCGCGGAGAATGGCGAGCCCGGCATGGGCAGCGATCGTACCGGCAAGAAGGGACGTGATCTCGAGATTCGGGTCCCGGTGGGTACGCTGGTGTTCGATGTGGAGAGCGGCGAACAGCTGGGTGATCTGGTGGCGGCGGGACAGCGTCTGCTGGTGGCTCGGGGCGGGTCTCACGGCTTGGGCAACACCCGATTCAAGAGCAGTACCAACCGGGCTCCACGGCAGTCCACTCCAGGCACGCCGGGAGAAAGCCGGGATCTGCGCCTGGAGCTCAAGCTGCTCGCCGACGTGGGGTTGCTTGGTCTCCCCAATGCGGGCAAGTCCACCTTCGTACGCGCCGTATCCGCTGCCACGCCCAAGGTGGCGGACTATCCCTTCACCACCTTGATCCCGAGCCTGGGAGTGGTTCGTCTCGAGCCCCATCGCAGTTTCGTTGTGGCGGATATCCCCGGCTTGATCGAGGGTGCGGCCGAAGGGGCGGGCCTGGGGATCCGCTTTCTCAAGCATCTGAGCCGGACGCGCTTGTTGTTGCACCTGGTGGATGTGGCCACCCTCGAGGAAGGCCGCGATCCGGTGGCAGAGGTGCGTGCCATCGAGCGGGAGATGGAACGGTTCAGTCCCGAGCTGGCCGGGAAGGAGCGCTGGTTGGTGCTGAACAAGCTGGATCGGCTGCCGAAGGAGGAAGGCGAAGGCCGCTGCCGTGATGTGGTCGAACGGCTCGGCTGGAAGGGTCCCGTGTTTTTCATCTCCGCCATGAAGAAGGAGGGAACCCGGGAGCTCTGTGGTCGAATCATGGAATATCTGGAGCAGCGGGATGGAGCAGCAGCAACGGCGTCATAGGCTGGGGCAGAGCCGCCGCTGGGTCATCAAGATCGGCAGCGCGCTGATCACCAACGAAGGCGACGGCCTGGACCGGCAGAGGCTCGCCTGCTGGGGAGAGCAGATGGCGGAGCTGGCCGGGCAGGGCAAGGAACTGGTACTGGTTTCCTCCGGCGCGGTGGCCGAAGGGATGCAGCGGCTGGGTTGGCGACGGCGCCCCCATGCCCTGCACGAGTTGCAGGCGGCCGCCGCGGTGGGTCAGATGGGAGTGGTCCAGGCCTGGGAGTCCTGCCTGCAGCGGCATGCCATCCATACGGCGCAGATTCTGCTCACCCACGACGATCTCACCGATCGCAAGCGTTACCTCAATGCGCGCAGTACCCTGCGCACCTTGCTGCGCCTCGGAGTGGTGCCGGTGGTGAACGAGAACGACACGGTGGTCACCGACGAGATCCGTTTTGGCGACAACGACACCCTGGCGGCCCTGGTGACCAACCTGGTGGAAGCGGAGCTGCTGGTGATTCTCACCGATCAGCAGGGGATGTACGACCGGGATCCCCGCCATGCCGCCGACGCCCGTCTGTTGCAGGAGGTGGCGGCCGACGATCCGCGACTGGAGCGGATGGCCGGGGAAGGGGGAGCGCTGGGCAGGGGCGGCATGCGAACCAAGGTGCGAGCCGCTCGGCTGGCGGGCCGTTCCGGTGCCGCCACCATCATTACGTCGGGTCGGGAGCGGCAGGTGCTGCAGCGGATCGCAGCCGGGGAGCCCTTGGGAACTCTTCTGCTGCCCGGCAGTGCCCCGCTGGCCGCCCGCAAGCAGTGGCTCGCCGGCCAGCTCCAGCTCTCCGGGAAGCTGTATCTGGATGCGGGTGCAGCAAGGGTGCTTTGCGAAGAGGGGCGCAGCCTGCTGGCGGTCGGGGTCACCGGTGTGGAAGGGGGGTTCAAGCGGGGAGACCTGGTGAGCTGTGTCGGTCCCCAAGGCAAGGAGATAGCCCGCGGACTGGTCAACTACAGTGCGGCGGAGACCCGCACCATCATGGGCCATCCCAGCGATCGCATCGAGTCGCTGCTGGGATATGTCGGTGAACCCGAACTGATCCACCGGGACAATCTGGTGCTGGTGTGACGTGATTCGGGGGAGCAGGATGGGCCCGGCCGGCGCCCACGATACGACCCTCTACTGGGCGGCGTCGCTCATCACCCTGGGGGTGGTGGCCAACGCCTGGGCCTGGTTCACCATCGGCGCCCTGCCCGATGAAGCCTACTACTGGGTCTGGTCGCAGCGCCTGCAGTGGGGATATTTCGACCACCCGCCTTTGGTGGCCTGGCTGATCCGCCCGTTCACCGCCCTGTTCGGTGATTCCATCGTGGCCATCCGCCTGCCCGCGGTGCTCGCCTGGCTGGTGAGCGGCTGGCTGGCCTACCATCTCGCCTCCCGAATCTACCGTCAGCCCCGGGCCGGCATGCTGGCCCTGCTGGTGTGGACCAGCCTCCCCATCGTGCAGGCAGGATTCCATGTGGTGACACCCGACACCTCCCTGGTGTTGTTCGGCTGGCTGAGCTACTACTTCGTCTGGCGGGCGGTGGATCGTCGTTCCATGGCGGACTGGCTGCTCACCGGCCTCTGCACCGGGCTTGCGCTGCTGGGGAAGTACCCCGGCGTCTTGTTGTTCGGTGTGTTCTTTCTGGCGCTCCTCTCCTGCCGCGAGGGGCGGCGGGAGCTGAGCACGCCGGGCCCTTGGCTGGCGGCGGCGATCGCGGCGCTGATGTTCCTGCCGGTGGTCTGGTGGAACAGCCAGCACGACTGGATATCCTTTGCGTTTCAGCTGGGCCACGGGGTCCAGAGTCGGCTCGTCGATCCCTGGCGGATGTTCTCCATCTTCCTCGGCGGGCAGCTTGGCGTGGTGTTGCCGTGGACCTTTTTCGCCATGTTCTACGCCAGCCTGCGTCCTGCCCGCTGGGGGTTGCCGGCGGGGTCGTTCGTCTCCCGGCTGCTGGTGATCGGGTTCTGGTTGCCTCTGCTGCTGTTTGGCAGCGCCGGGCTCACCGCCAAGGCGGAGGCCAATTGGCCCTTGCTGGCCTATCTGCCCGGCTGCCTCTTGCTGGCGGGGGCGCTGTCGCGTTGGCTCTATCCCGGCGGGCATCCCCGAAAAAGGGCGATCGCTGTCGTGAGCGTGGCCTATCTGGTCGCTTTGTTGCTGGTGAACGGTATCCGGTTTCCCTGGTGGCTGGAGCAGGCGGGGGTATCGCTACCGCCGCAGCGGACCCAGCTGAGCCAGAGCTACGGCTGGGCAGAGGTGGGGCGCGACCTGAAACGGCTGCTCGCGACGGAGTTCCCGGAGCGGCGGTGCCGCGTGATGGGCGCGAGCCACCAGGAGACCGCCATGCTGGCGCTGTTGCTGGGGGACGCCACCGCTGCGGTCGCCTCCCCGCACGCCCGGTTCAGCCAGTACACGCTCTGGGCGCAGGAGGGCATCGATTCCGGCATGCCTTGTCTCTATGTCCGCCAGTTCGATCGGGCCGAACAGATCGTGCGACGGGTGGATCTCGGGCCGCTGGGCCACTGGCGCAGGATTTACCTGCTGGAGCTGCACAACCCGGATCTCACCGAGCGCTGGTTCGGTTTCTTCGTGCCCGAGGTTCCCGCCCCCGGCGGAACATGAGCAACGCTCCCAGCAGGGTCGAGGCGCCTATTGCCAGCGCCCAGCCGCCCACCTCCGTGAGGGTCTCCCCGGCGGTCATCCCCGGCAGGGAGAGGGTGGAGAGACGGATCCCCTGAAGCAGCACGCCGGCGCCGGATATCCCCAGCAGTGTGGCGCCGAGCAGCGGGAGCGGGCGCCATCCCCGACTCCGCAGCCAGGTGGCTGCCAGCAGATACAGAGCGCCCCACACCCACCATGCGGCCAGGCGTGGCGGGGAGAGCTCCATTCCGTAGCGCAAGGCCGCGCTGAAAGGGGCAAAGAGGGTCTGCCAGGTGGAGGGTGGTCCGAGGTAGCCGGCCACCACCGGCTGGATCTCTTCGACGCGTCGTTGGCGCAGGGCGTCCACTACCGCCTCCGCCTTTTCGCTGCGCGAGAGCCGTTGGGCATCCGGCACCCGGACGGTGGTCCAGGTGCGCCAGAACCCGCCCCAGCCGTGCCAGTCGGAGGAGGCCACCAGTACCAGATTGCGGTTTCGGGCCTCCGCCAGAATGGCGTCTCGTACCGGCAAAGGGATATCGGGGTGGCCGGCGTTGGCGATCTCGAAGCCGGTGATGCCATCGGCGGCGAGCCGGTGCACGTCGGCCACCGAGAGCCTCCAGGCGAGGGCGATGACCGGATGCCGTTCGAGATGGTCCAGCCACTGCCTGGTCCACTCCGGCCGGGAGGGGACCCAGCCCACCGCGAGGACGAAGGCATCACCGGGCTCCCGGACCTCGGTGCCCGGGATGGCCCAGGGAAACCGCTCGTCATCGTCGCGGGAGGCCGCGGTGGAGGTCTCGGTGCCGGAAGGGTTGTTGTGCTCCGTGAAGGCTACTACATCGAAGCCCCGGGCGCGGTGCAGCGCCAGGTTCTGTTGGGGGGTCACCAGTCCGTCGTGGGAGTAGACGGTATGGGTCTGCAGATCGGCGACCACGAGTTCGGGATCGGTGGTGATCAGCGTCCAACTGGGCAGGGGGACCAAAAGGGCGAAACAGAGATAAGCGAGAAACATCCCGGCGGCGATCCCCCCATTGCCGAGCGCGTATCCCAGATGGATCGGCCTGAATGACCCCTCTCTGCGCCAGCGCCGGTAAAGGGTGCAAAATGTCGCGAGAGCGGTGATCCAGAGCAGAGTGGCAACGGCGGCGATGCGTACGTCCGGTTCACCGGCCAGAGCCTGGCCGGGGGCTGACAGGGGTTCGATGAGAGCCCCCCATACCGGGAAGTGGAGTTCGACCCCCTGTGCCGGCCGCCAGTCCCGGGCATCGAAAGGGCCTTGGGGGTCGGATGGCAGCAGGGCCAGCAGGGTCAGCAACAGGAGCAGCAGAAAGCCCCATCTCTCTCGGGCAGGTGGTGTCATGGCGCTGGTGTCGGAACGGTTAGCGGGAGTGGCGGATTATACACCACGGCGAATTCTTGACCGATTTGATTGGGATATATATAGTTAGAAAGATCCTTGATTCATGCCATGTGGAGAATACATCATGAGTGAAACGGCCGAATTGGAGAGCCCGGTCATCTTTACCGAGAGTGCCGCCGCCAAGGTGCGGGAGCTCATCGAGGAAGAGGGGGATGAAAACCTCATGTTGCGGGTTTTCATTTCGGGCGGTGGCTGTTCCGGGTTTCAGTACGGCTTCACCTTCGACGACACCGTCAATGAAGGGGACACCCGAGTGGAGAAGAACGGGGTGACGCTGCTCATCGACCCAATGAGTTTCCAGTACCTGGCCGGAGCGGAGATCGACTACACCGAGGGGCTGCAGGGCTCACAGTTCGTCATCCGCAATCCCAACGCAGTGACCACCTGCGGCTGCGGTTCCTCTTTCTCCGCCTGAAACCCCCGGGCGGAAGACGCCGGTGGCCGCCGGAGCGAGCCCCGAGCGGGAGCCTCTTTTGGTTGGCCAATACGTCGTGAGGCGCGCGGCTGTCTATCGGTTGAGGCCTCTTCTCTGTTATTCTTGTCCCTGCTTTGGAGCCGTCCGGCACGCAGCACACCCCATTCGCAACGACACCGATTTTGGAGCAAGTGGCCTATGAGCGAGTATCTACCTGGGCTGGAGGGGGTTCCCGCCACCAAATCGAACATCTCTTTCATCGACGGAGAAAAGGGGATCCTCGCCTATCGGGGCTATCCCATCGAGCAGCTGGTGGAGAAGAGCAATTTCGAAGAGACCGCCCTTCTGCTCCTGGATGGGGAGCTGCCGACGGCCGATGTCCTGGCCTCGTTCGACGAACAGCTGCGGCGTAATCGGCGGGTCAAGTACAACATCCGCGAGATGATGAAGCATCTGCCGGCCACTGGTCACCCCATGGACATGTTGCAGACCGGCGTGGCCAGTCTCGGCATGTTCTATCCCGGCAGCGAGTGTCTCACCGGCGGGAGCTGCACCGATCTGAACTACGTGCACAACATGACGGTGAACATTCTCGCCTGCATGCCGGTCATCGTCACCAACTGGGAGCACCTGCGCAATGGCTATGATCCCGTGCCACCGCGCACCGACCTCAGCTATGCAGAGAACTTTCTCTACATGTTTACCGGGGAAGACCCGGATCCGGTTCTCGCCCGAATCCTGGATGCCTGTCTCATTCTTCACGCCGAGCATACCATCAACGCCTCCACCTTCGCCGCGCTGGTGGCCGGTTCCACGCTGGCCGGTCCGTACAGTGTGATCGCTGCGGCCATCGCCACGCTGTCGGGTCCGCTGCATGGCGGGGCCAACGAGCGGGTGCTGGAGATGCTGGAGGAGATCGGTTCTCCGGCCAATGCCAAGCCGTGGCTGGAGAAGAAACTGGCCAGGAAAGAGAAGATCTGGGGAATGGGGCATCGGGAGTACAAGGTGAAGGATCCACGAGCCCCCATCCTGCAGAAGCTGATGATGGAGCTGATGGAGTATCGGGGCAGCAAGGCGAGCCTGAAGCTGGAGATCGCCCTCGCACTGGAAGAGGCGGCACGGGAGCGCCTTGCGGTGAAAGGGGTCTACCCCAACGTGGACTACTATTCCGGGATCCTCTATGACGAAATGGGCATCCCCTCCGATCAGTTCACCCCCATCTTCGCAGTTTCCCGCGCTGCCGGGTGGCTGGCCCATTGGCGTGAGCAGCTCAGCGACAACCGAATCTTCCGGCCGACCCAGGTCTATACCGGGGAGCCGCTGCGGGACTACGTCTCCATGGAACAGCGCTGATTTTCGGGGGGCGGGAGGTTCATCCCGAACGGGGAATGTTGCGACCGTAGAATATCTCCAGCATTTCACGCTGGATGCGCCGGTGGAGGCGGTTGCGTTCCGCCGGGCTCAGATCCTTCGCTTCGATATCGAACAGATAGTTGTCCAGGTCGAACTCCTTGAGCATCATCTTGGTGTGGAAGATGTTCTCCTGATAGACGTTGACGTCGATCATCTCGTAACGTGCCTTGGTATCCCTGGCCAGGTAGTTCTGGATGGAGTTGATCTTGTGATCGATGAAGTGCTTGTTCCCCCTCACGTTGCGGGTAAAGCCGCGGACCCGGTAGTCGATGATGACGATGTCGGATTCGAAGCTGTGAATCAGGAAGTTCAGCGCCTTCAACGGGGACACCTTGCCACAGGTTGAGACGTCGATATCCACGCGGAAGGTGCTGATTCCGTTGTGGGGATGGCTCTCGGGGTAGGTGTGAACCGTCAGGTGGCTCTTGTCCAGGTGAGCGACCACGGCATCCGGCAGCGGGCCCGGTGCCGCCGTGTTGGATAGCTTTTCCGACGCGGTTGGTTCTTCCGCGATCAGCATGGTGACGCTGGCCCCCTGGGGATCATAGTCCTGGTGGGCGATGTTGAGGATGTTGGCGCCGATGATCTGCGCCACTTCGGTGAGGATTCCGGTCAGCCGTTCAGCGTTGTACTCCTCGTCGATGTATTCGATATAGGCACGTCGCTGCTGAGCCGTGCTGGTATAGCAGATATCGTAGATGTTGAAGCTCAGCGTCTTGGTCAGGTTGTTGAAGCCATGCAGCTTCAGCTTCTTGTTCAGCCTGTTGATCACCCTTGGTATCTCTTCATGGTTTTCCGGCAAGAGGGGGATGATAGATCATCTGCACGATATTTCCATCCGGATCGGCGCAATAGAAGCTGCGCGCGCCGTCCCGGTGTTGCTTGACCTCGCTTTTCATCGGGACCTCGTGGGAGAGCAGGAATTGGTACCACGCCATCACCTGCTCCGGGTCCTCCAGGATGAAGCCGATGTGATCCAGATGCTGGGTTCCGGAGAAATCCCGATCGCTCCGGTGGAGCGCCAGGTTGTCGTTGCCCGAGGTGAGGTAGACGTTGTCCGGGTCGGGGCGCCACTCCACCCGCATCCCCAGCAGTTCCACGTAGAATCTCTCACACGCCTCGAAGCGGTTGACGTAAAGGGCGACATGGCGCAGTCCGGCGGTAGGTGCGGGTCGGTTCATGCTTCGACGATCTCGTAGTCGTGGGTGATCTCGGCGGTCTTGCCCAGCATCATGGAGGCGGAGCAGTATTTTTCGGCGGAGAGTTTCACCGCCCTTTTCACATGAGACTCCTCCACTCCTGTGCCACTGACGATGAAATGGACATGGATGCGGGTGAACACCTTGGGGATGCTTTCCGAGCGTTCCGCGGTGATCTCCACCACGCAGTCCGTTACCGGCTGGCGCGCCTTCCTCAAGATATGGATGACGTCGAATGAGGTGCATCCGCCCAGTCCGAGCAGCAGCATTTCCATCGGACGGGGTCCGAGATTACGGCCACCGTTTTCCGGTGCACCATCCATCACCACCGCATGGCCGCTTTCCGACTCTCCGAGAAAGGTGACCTGCTCGACCCATTTGATTCGTGCTTTCATACTCTCTCCTTGGCAGCCGGTAGCGGAGGTAGCCGGGCATGCCGGTTGGATGCCGCCATTATCGGCGGATTTGGTGAAGTGGTTTGTTGCTCAATCGTACCGGGATTGTTATAACACATCGGTAACAGTTTGGCTTAATCCCTGATATTCGCCATTTCTGTTTGAAAAGTGGCTGCTTACGGAGCCAAGCCTGACTCTTTGTCTTGCCCCAGCTGGAGCCAGGGGTGACAGGGTAATCCAGACGGCTTGCCGTGGCAGGTTACACCCTTATATTAAACAACCCGATGGTAGAAGATGGAACAACCTGATCAGGAAACAATCCAGCGCTTTTTGAGCCATTGTCATCGACGCCGTTACTCTGCCAAGCAGACCATTATTTGCGAGGGTGATCGTTCGGATGTGCTCTACCACATTATCCGTGGTTCTGTCTCCGTTCTCATCGAGGATGAGGAGGGGCACGAAATGGTGTTGGCCTACCTCAACGCCGGGGACTATTTCGGTGAGATGGGTTTGTTCGACCCCGATCAACACCGCAGCGCCTGGGTACGGGCCCGGACGGAGTGTGAAATCGCGGAGATTGGTTATGGAAAGTTTCGCCAGATTTCGGCCCAGTTTCCGGAAATCCTCTATGCGCTGGCGTCGCAGATGGCGATCCGTCTGCGCAATACCAGTCGCAAGGCGGGTGATCTGGCCTTTCTGGACGTGACCGGCCGGGTGGCCGGGGCGTTACTCGATCTGGCACGTCAGCCGGACGCGATTACCCATCCGGACGGCATGCAGATCCGCATCACCAGGCAAGAGCTGGGGCGAATCGTGGGGTGCTCGCGGGAGATGGTGGGGCGGGTGCTGAAGGATCTCGAGGCACAGGGGTTGATCACTGCCCGGGGCAAGACCATGGTGATCCACGGTACGCGCTAGTCGCTACCCCCCTGAAAATGAAAAAGCGCTCCCTGTCAGAATGACAGGGAGCGCTCCGGCTGGGGAGCAGCCTGAAAGGGTCACTCCTCGATGTCGGCAATCACCGAAGGCGGCGTGGCCGGCAAGCGGGGCATGGTCTGCTCCGGGAACTCCCCCGTCAGGCTGTTGAGGAAGGCGACGATGTCTGCAACATCCGCGTCGCTCAGATCCTTGTTGAGCTGGGTCTTGGCCATGACCCGCACCGCTTCATCGAGCGTCTTCACCGAACCGTTGTGGAAATAGGGTGCGGTGAGCGCGATGTTTAGCAGGGTGGGAACACGCCACATGTGCCTGTCCGCCTCCTTTTTGGTCGCTTCGTAGCGGCCCCCGTCTTCCATCAGCTTGTATTTGCTGACGTAGGGGTTGTCGGTGAAGGTGGGGAACTTCACGAAGAAGCCCTCACCGAGGGGCTTTTTCGGACCCGCAAAGGCCGGACCCGAGTGACAGCTCGTGCAGCCCGTCTTGGCGAACTTCTCCATGCCGGCGATCTGCTGCGGTGTCAGAGCCTTCTTGTCCCCCTTGACGTAGCGGCTGTAGGGGCTGTTGGGGGTGATCAGGGTGCGTTCGTAGGCGGCGATCGCCTTGGCGAAGTTCTCGATGTTCACCACATCACCCTTGCCGAACGCCTTCTCGAAATAGGGTTGGTAACCGGGGATGGCTTTCAGGCGCTTTTCGACCAGGGTCTGGTGATCCTTGATGCCCATCTCGATGGGGTTGATGACCGGCCCCTTGGCCTGCTCTTCCAGGGTGGGTTCCCGTCCGTCCCAGAACTGAACGGAAAGGTAGGCGGCATTCCATACTGTCGGAGCGCTACGGCCTCCTTTCTGGCCCTTTACACCCACGGCGACGGGACGGTTGTCTTCCCCGCCCAGCATCACGTTGTGGCAGCTGTTACAGGAGATGGTGCCGGTCGAGGAGAAGCGGGGATCGAAATAGAGCATCTTGCCCAGCTCCACCTTGGCGGCCGTGGTGGGGTTATCTTCGGGTGTCGGGGGGGTATCGGGCAAAGTCTCCCACTGCTGCGCCATCGCCGGAGCGGCGACGAGGGCAGCGATCAACGCAGAAAGTTTGGCAATCTTCATCTTACAGCTCCTCTTGTCGATATGGTTTTTCCGGTAAGTGGATGTCTCGTTTCTCCCCTATATTTAGACACGGTCTAAATCCAAAGTCAACTCTCTCTTCGTGTGAGTTTGCCAAAGGGCTGTAAGAGCTGGATATAGCACGGTATATGGGGGCAAAAGGAAGAAGGATCAATGGCTGGCAGATGGGAGGTTGCAAAAAGGGGGGCTTTCGGTGGCCGGATAGCAGCTTTTTCGCCACACCCTCTTCAGGGAAGGAGATGTTCGTTACGGTAGAGATCGACAATCTTCTCCCGGTCGCGGATCTTGTAGATCCGATCCCCATCCACCATCACTTCCGCTGGACGGGGGCGGGAATTGTAGTTGGAGCTCATGGTGAAGCCGTAGGCGCCCGCTGAGCGCACCGCCAGCAGGTCTCCCTCTTCCAGCGCCAACTCCCGCTCCTTGCCGAGGAAATCTCCGGTTTCACAGATGGGACCGACCAGATCGTAGAGATGCTTCTCGCCATCCCGGGGGCAGACGGGAACGATGGATTGCCAAGCCTGATATAGCGCCGGACGCATCAGGTCGTTCATGCCGGCGTCGATGATGGCGAAATTCTTGTGGGCGGTGTGCTTGAGATACTGTACGCGGGTGAGCAGGATGCCGGCGTTGCCCACGATGGCGCGTCCCGGTTCCAGGATCAGGCGCAGTGCCCGGTTTCCCAGCGCCTTCATGATGGCGGCGGCATATTCGGCCGGTTCCGGCGGGGTTTCCTGGTCATAGGTGATCCCCAGGCCGCCCCCCAGATCCAGATGCTCGATGGCGATACCGCGTCGTTCGAGCCGATCGATGAGCAACAGCAGTCGCTGCAGGGCGTCGATGAAAGGGGCCATGCTGGTCAGTTGGGAACCGATGTGGCAATCCACTCCCAGGATCTGGATGTTCTCCAGTGCCGCCGCCCGCTCGTACAGGCAGAGGGCTTCATCGATGGCGACGCCGAACTTGTTCTCCTTCAGGCCGGTGGAGATGTAGGGGTGGGTTTCGGCATCCACGTCCGGATTGACCCGAATGGAGACGGGGGCCCGTACCCCCAGTGCCCCTGCCTGCTGGTCGAGGCAGAGCAGCTCTGATTCCGATTCTACGTTGAAACAGTGGATCCCGACCTGCAGGGCACGGTGAATTTCGTCCACTCGCTTGCCTACCCCGGAGAACACCACGCGGCCGGGATCTCCGCCCGCCTCCAGTACCCGTTCCAGCTCACCCAGGGAAACGATGTCGAAACCGGAGCCGAGCCGTGCCAGCAGGTTGAGAATGGCGAGGTTGGAGTTGGCCTTCACCGCATAGCAGATCAGATGGTCCCTTCCTGCCAACGCCCTGTCGAAGGCGTGCCAGTGACGCTCCAGGGTGGCGCGCGAGTAGACGTAGGTGGGTGTTCCCCAGGTCGCGGCGATCTCGGTCAGGTCCACCTCTTCCGCGAACAGCCGGTTGTCCCGGTAGTTGAAATGATCCATGGTGGTCGTCTATCGATCCTGCTGCGGTTCCTGAGATGTGTCTGGCAGGTAGAGCGGTCCCTTCTGGCCGCAAGCCGCGAACAGGAGAGATGCCACCAGCAACAGGGTGATTCGTATTACACGGATTGTTCGCTGCTTCCCGCCCATCTTCGGCAGTATAACCCCAAACGGTGTCGGTGTTGCAAGCAGCCGGAGGGGATGGAAGCGGGCTGCGGAAAGTTGGGTTACAATAGCGCCCCCCATGTCCTGCGATACCTCCTCCAACAATGACTCTCTCAATCCCCGCCAGCGGGAGGCGGTGCGCTACATCGACGGTCCCCTCCTGGTGCTGGCCGGGGCGGGCAGCGGCAAGACCCGGGTAATCACCCGCAAGATCGCCTACCTGATTCGGGAGTGCGGCATCTCTGCGCGGCACATCGCTGCCGTCACCTTCACCAACAAGGCGGCACGCGAGATGAAGGAGCGGGTGGGGGGGCTGCTCGATCGGCGACTGAGTCGTGGCCTCAAGGTTTCCACCTTTCACACCCTGGGACTGGGGATCCTCAAGCGGGAGCTGGAGGTATTGGGTTACAAGCCGGGGTTTTCCATCTACGATTCTGTGGACACCCTGGCCCTGATCCGGGAGCTGATGCGGCGGGACGTGGGAGATGAGAAAGGGGCCGCAGAGCGGGTTCGCTGGTACATCTCCCGCTGGAAGAGTGATTTCGTGACCCCGGAGGAGGCCGCAGGGGCAGTGGACGAAGGGGATCCGTTGTCCCTCGTCGCTGCCCGGCTCTATGGCGAGTACAGCAGACACCTGAAGGCCTACAACGCCTTCGATTTCGACGATCTGATCATGCTTCCGGTGCTGCTCTTCGAGCAACATCCAGAGGTGCTGGAGCGCTGGCGCAATACCATCCGTTATCTGCTGGTGGATGAGTACCAGGACACCAATGCCACCCAGTATCGCCTGGTGAGACTGCTCACCGGGGTGCGCGGTGCATTGACGGTGGTTGGAGACGACGACCAGTCCATCTATGCATGGCGGGGCGCCAATCCGGAAAATCTGGCGCAGTTGCAGGAGGACTTCCCCAATCTCAAGGTGATCAAGCTGGAGCAGAACTACCGCTCCATGGTCCGCATCCTGCGGGCGGCCAACCGATTGATCAGCAACAATCCTCACCTCTTCGAAAAGCGGTTGTGGAGCGAGCTGGGGCATGGCGATCCCCTGCGGGTCATTCAGGCGCGGGACGAGCAGCACGAGGCCGAAAGGGTGGCGGCGGAGATCCTGCATCATCGTTTCGTCCATCGTACGGCGTTTCGCGACTATGCCATCCTCTACCGGGGGAATCATCAGTCGCGGCCGTTCGAACGGGCCTTGCGGGAGCACAACATCCCCTATCGTCTGACGGGGGGAACCTCTTTCTTCGCCTACACCGAGGTAAAGGACCTGATGGCCTATCTCCGTCTGCTGGTCAATCAGGATGATGACAACGCCTTTCTGCGAGTGGTCAACACGCCACGCCGGGAGATCGGTCCGGGGACACTGGAAAAACTGGCCGGTTATGCCGGCGACCGTGGTATCAGCCTGTTTGCCGCCTGCTTCGAGCTGGGGCTTGCCCAACATCTACCCGCCCGCTCCATGGAGCGGCTGCAGCGCTTCGCCGACTGGCTGGTGGATATCGCCGATCGTGCCGCTCGCGGGGACCCGCTCGCGGTGGTGCGGGAGATGCTGACCGACATGGATTACCGCCAGTGGCTGGAGGACAGCTCCCGGGATGGCAAGGCGGCGGAGCGGCGCTGGGAGAACGTGGAAGAGTTGCTCGAGTGGATGCGGCGAATCGCGGAGGATGCCCCGGGACACAAGAGTCTGGCGGAACTGGTGTCCCACATGACGCTGATGGACATCCTCGAGCGGAACGATGACGATGCGCAGGAAACCGATGCAGTGGCATTGATGACGCTGCACGCCGCCAAGGGGCTGGAGTTTCCCCATGTCTATCTGGTGGGGATGGAGGAGGAGCTGTTGCCTCACCGGACCAGCCTCGACGAGGGGCGACTGGAAGAGGAGCGCCGCCTCGCCTACGTGGGGATCACACGCGCACAGCGCACCCTCACCTTCACCTGCGCTGCACGCCGCAAGAAGGGAGGGGAGCTGGTGGAGTGTGAACCCAGCCGGTTTTTGGAAGAGTTGCCGCAGGAAGACCTGGAGTGGCTCGGGGGCCTCAAGCAGCGCAGCAACCTGTCACCGGAAGAGAGCCGCCAACGGGGCCGGGCCCATCTAGCACAGATGCGCAGCATGTTGCAGAAAGGGAATGCCTAGCCCGAATATTTCACCCGGTCGCTGAAATTTCGCTCCAGGTCGCCGTCATCGAGCGAACTACCCGAAATACGGGCAAGATGTCATCGGGCGGGTTTCGGTCCGATGAACACACTCTCCCGTTCGGCGGAGAGTTTGGGATTTTCCGGGCTCTCGATGTGAAAGAAGATGGGCACCGACTCTGCATTCAACGCCTTGCGCGGCACCCTGACGAAGACCCGGATGGCCGAGGTTTCGCCCGGAGGGATGGCAAACGACTGCCTGGTGCCATGCAGCCTTGTTCCCGGAGGGCCGGACACCTCGATTTTCACCGGTACCTCCTGCATGCTCTTGTTCAATACCTTGAGGGTGTATTTGTTCTGAATGGAGCCGTCACTTTCCAGCACATAGAGCGGTTGCCGCTCATGGATCACGGTCAGGCTCAGGGCGTCCAGCGTGCTCAGACCGTAGACGATGCCAGCCGCTGCCAGCAGCATGATGGTGCCATAGACCCAGACCCGAACCCGCTTGTAGAGAGGCAGGACCTCACCCCCTTCCAGCTCGTCCAGGGATGCATAACGGATCAGGCCGCGGGGACGGTGGACCTTGTCCATCACCTGATCGCAAGCGTCGATGCAGAGGGCGCACATGATGCATCCCTCCTGCAAACCGCGCCGGATGTCCACCCCCATCGGACAGACCGCGACACACTGCCGGCAGTCGATGCAGTCCCCCAGCTTCGGCTGATCGGGCCCCTTTTTCTTTTGCAGGCGACCACGCGGCTCACCCCGCTTGACGTCGTAAGCGGGGATGATGGTGTGCTTGTCCACCATCGCCGACTGGATGCGGGCGTAAGGGCAGAGCCAGAAACAGACCTGTTCGCGCATGAAGCCGGCGAGAAAATAGGTACCACCCGTGAACAGGAGGATGGTGGTCAGTGCGGCGGGGTGGAGTTCGAAGGTGAAGATATCCTTCCACAGCTGGTAGGCGTCGGTGAACCAGGCGGTGAACGAGATACCGGTCAGGATCCCGATGGCGATCCAGATCAGGTGCTTGGTAACCTTGATGCGGATCTTGCGGGCATCCCAAGGGGCTTGTTCGAGCTGACGCCGCTTTTGTGGAGGGCCTTCCAGCTTGTCCTCCAGCCAGGTGAAAACATCGGTCCACACCGTCTGGAAACAGAAGAATCCGCAGAACACCCTTCCAGCCAGCGCCGTCGCCACGGCCAGCAGGATGGCGAAGAAGAGCAGTACCAGAGAGAGCATCCAGAGGTCCTGCGGAAGGATGGTGGCGCCGAAGATGTGGAACTGCCGGTTGGGGATGTCGAACAACACTGCCTGCCGGCCATCCCAGCGCAGATAGGCACCGAAGAAGAAGATCAGCCAGACGCTGCTGGTCCACCACTTGATGGTGCGCCATTTGCCGGGGATGCGTTTGGCATGGATGGTCTTGCCACCCGTGTTGACCTCCCAGTAATCCGCTTCGTCATAGAGCGCCTCGACGGCGTGCCGTGCGGCAGTCTCACGTTGGTTCTGCTCCATATCGTCCGATCCCTTCCGGTTTCTGGCCGCGGTAAAAAAACGGGAATGTTTGGTTCTGTATGATAGTCGCTGGTGGGGCTGTTACCCAAACAGCCCGGGTGATTAAACGCTAGCGCATCGCCGGCATTTGTCGCATTGAAAATTGTCAATCGGCGCTGCTGACCGGGCCGTTTTCCGCGATTTTCTCCAATCCGGGAATGTCACAACGATAGCGGGTCTGGGAAAGCTGGGTAAGCAGACCCTGGCGCTTGAATTCTGCGACGATGCGGCTGGCGGTCTCCGTGGTCAATCCCAGCATGGCACCCATGTCCTCACGGCTGAAGAGCTCACACTGTTCATTCTCGGTGTTGTGCAGCCGCAAAAGCAGGCGGGCCACCCGCTGTCTTGCCGAACCGGTCGAGAGCTCCGTCAGCCAGGCGTCGGCCTCCATCAACGCCCGTTGCCAGCGAGACATCAGTTCCCGGTGCAGGGCGGGGTTCTCCCGATCCATGCAGCGCACGATCTCCACCGGCAGGCGGCAGACCTCCGTGCTTTGCAGTATCACCGCATCGTGCTGGTAGCGTTGATCCAGCAGCGCCTCGAGTCCGGCCACGTCGGTTCCTCTGAGTAACCGTACGATGCGCTGGCTGCCGTCGGGCAGGTACTGGACGAGTTTGATCAGCCCACGCCGGATGGTATACATGAAGTTTCCCTCGTCACCAGCCCGGTAGAGAAGAGCGCCCGCGGGAAGGGAAAAGATATCGATGGGGCTATGGATGCACTCGAACTCCTTCTCCCCAAGGCCGGAAAAAAGCACCGAATCGCGCAAGGTGCAGGTCTGGCAGTCGGCTACGCCGCTCCATGCCTCTTGAGGGGAAAGTGTTTTCATGGCAGTTGACCGTCACTCCACAAGTTGCGGGAAATGATGCCTATGTTAGGGGATAACGGTGGGGGGATACAGTGGGACGATGCAGATAACCCTCGGACTACATTCTGAGGGAGCGTGAGGGTGTGACGGAGTTGCTTTTCCCTTCTATCGTCTCCATATACAAAAGAGGTCCCGAATTTCCCGCCGAGAGGAGGATGGCAAAAGATGAAGCTGCCGATTCCTGATCGTCGTGCCGCCGGTCGCGCCTTGGCCGAAGCGCTGGATCGATATGCCGGTCGCAAGGATGTCATCGTTCTGGCGCTCCCGCGAGGAGGGGTTCCAGTAGCAGCCGAGATTGCCAGAGGATTGGATGTGCCCCTGGATGTGATGCTCGTCCGCAAGCTCGGCGCTCCCTGGCAACCCGAGCTGGCGATGGGAGCTATCGCCAGCGGGGGAGTGCGGGTGATGAACGACGAGGTGGTGCGGGGAATGGGGATCTCGCCGGAGGCCATCGAACAGGTGGCACAAGAGGAGCTGAAGGAACTGGAGCGGCGCGAACGGGCCTATCGGGGGAACCGGCCCTGGCCCGATTTGACGGACAAGACGGTGATCCTGGTGGATGACGGACTGGCCACGGGGGCCACCATGCATGCCGCTATCGACGCCGTTCGTGCCCAGAATCCGGCACAGATCGTGGTGGCGGTACCGGTGGCCCCACCAGACACGGTACGAACCCTGGAGCCGTTGGTGGACGAGGTGGTCTGCCTGTTTCAGCCGGAACCTTTCATGGCCATCGGGCAGTGGTACCAGGATTTTTCACAATTGACCGATGCAGAGGTCCAGGCGTTGCTGGAAGAGCAGGAAGCAGCGCCGTCCTGAGCGGGGAGAGGTTCCCATGCGTTTCGAAGAGATTCCAGAAGAGGAGTGGTCGACGTTCTGTGAGTCGTTCAGCCGGCAGCACCATGGCTGGCTGGTGACGGTGAGTGAAGCGGACAGTGCTGCGCTCGACTACGATGTGCAGTCGGCCCTGTCGGGGGAGAGGGTGCTGGAGGCGGAACAACCGCTGCAGTCGGTGAAACTGGAACGAAACCGTCGGACGGCCATCTTCGTCGAGGTGGGCGAGGATGAGCGGCGCACCTTCACTGTGGAGGATGTCCGCCGGTTGTGGCGGGTATGGGTGGGTGAGGCCCATGAGGGAGCGCGTGTCGATGACAGGAAAGGAAGATCGCTGCTGGTGGAGTTCCGGGCTCCGGCGGCTCCTGAGGCGCTGGACGGTTTGGCGGCCTCCGAGCGTTGAGAGCTCCTTGGGCGGGGGTTGCCGGGTCATGAAAGAGGGAATGTAGCCATGTCGTTCACCGATGAGCCCCCCGTACGGGAGATCGTGATCCAGGCCGGTGAAGTCGGCCTTCCCGCCTTCCTGGCCGTGCCGGAGAGTGCACGAGGGATCGTGTTGTTCGTTCACGGCAGCGGCAGCAGCCGTTTCAGTTCGCGCAACCGGTATGTCGCGGAGGTGCTCAACGAAGGGGGATTGGCGACGTTGTTGTTCGACCTGCTGACCCCCGAGGAGCATGCCGTCGATGTGGTGACTGCCGAACTGCGTTTCGATATCGGCCTTCTCAGCCATCGCACCATCGCCGCCCTGGATTGGCTCGCCGCGGAGCCTCGGCTCTCTGCTCTGCCAGTCGGGTTGTTCGGTGCCAGCACCGGTGCGGCAGCGGCGCTCAACGCAGCGGCGGCGAGACCCGATCAGGTTCGCGCCGTGGTATCCCGGGGAGGGCGGCCGGACCTGGCGTTGTCGGCGTTGCCGGAAGTCCGGGCCCCGACCCTGCTCATCGTGGGCGGCCTCGACGAACCGGTGATCAAGATGAACGAGGAGGCGGCCAGACATCTCGAGGCGCCGTGGGAGCTGGTCATCGTGGAAGGGGCGACCCATCTGTTCGAGGAGCCGGGGGCCCTGGAACAGGTGGCGGCCCTCGCCAGGGACTGGTTTTTGCGCCACTTGGGGGCAGCGCAGGAATGAGTCGCCGTCTGCTGTTGTTTGCACTGGAGGGCAGCCACCCTTTTGGCCGGAGAGTGGCGAGCCATCTGGGAATCGAGCTGGCCGCCTGTGAAGAGCGCGAATTCGACGACGGCGAGCACAAGACGCGACCTTTGGAGAGCGTGCGCGGGGGGGATGTGTTCGTCATCGCCTCGCTCTACGGCGACCAGCGGCTCTCGGTCAACGACAAGCTGGTGCGCCTTCTGTTTTTCCTCGGTGCGGTGCGGGATGCGGGTGCGGGGCGTGTCACCGCGGTGGTTCCCTATCTCTGTTATGCGCGCAAGGATCGCAGGACCAAGTCCCGCGATCCCGTCAACACCCGTTACACCGCGGCCCTGTTCGAGGCGATGGGGGTGGACAGGGTGGTGACGCTGGACGTGCACAATCTTGCCGCCTATCAGAATGCCTTTCGTTGCCGTACCGAACATCTGGAGGCGCGGCCACTGTTCGTGGATCACTTCGCCGCCCGGCTGGAGAGGGGGCGGGACGAGGTGGTGGTCGTTTCGCCCGATGTCGGCGGCATCAAGCGGGCGGACGCCTTTCGGGAGTCCCTGGCGGCACGCCTGGGACGAGAGGTGGGCAGCGCCTTCCTGGAAAAGCGGCGCAGTGCCGGTGTGGTGAGTGGCGAGGCGGTGGTCGGTGAGGTGGAGGGACGCTGCGTCATTGTCATCGATGACATGGTGGCCGGGGGGACGACATTGGTGCGCGCAGCCGCCGCATGTGCCGAACGTGGGGCCCGCTCAATCCTGGCAGCGGCCAGTCACGGCCTGTTCACCGGGGAAGCGGAGCGGAAACTGGCCCGCTCTGCGTTGGAACAGCTGGTGGTGACCAATAGCGTGGAGCCGTTTCGGCTCGATGCCGGGTTTGCCGGACGGAAGGTGAAGCGGCTCGATTGCAGTGGCCTGGTGGCGGAAGCGATCGAGCGGTTGCATACGGATGGTTCTCTGGTGGAGCTGCTGGAGAGATGACTACATCACAGGGAGGCCGGCAGGTGGCGCCACGCCAGCTCCAGATAGGCTCGCGTCTTGTCGATCCACTTTTGCACCGAGTCCCGGGGTGGATGGTCTGTGAGATGGGAGGCCGACAGCCTTGCCCGCAGGTGGGCCCGGGTGGCCTTGAAGAAGGTGACCAGTTCGCTCTCCGGTTGCTCGCCGGTGAGTGAGCGGTAGACCCCGAAAACCCGATCGCCGATCCAGGCCGCCCCTTCGAATTCGCACTCCAGCGCCAGAAATGCCAGTTCCTCTACCGGATCCAGCAGGCGAAATCCCCTGTTGAACTCCAGGCGGTCGATGAACAGGGGAGGATCGGTGAGGCAGATGTGCTCCGGGCGCAGATCGCCGTGGGCCTCGACCACCCGGCGGGCACTCTCCTTCAACAGCGCTTTGCGCCGCTCGACGAACTCGAGTAGCCGATCGCGCAACCGCTCCAGCGCTGCGGGCTCCAGATCCCGATCCACGGCGAGCAGCGTCCGATGGTTGAGCCAGGTTTCCTCCACGAAACGTTGGCGATAGGTCTCTTCGGGCTGGGGTTCGGTGTGGGTCTGCCGGTAGAATTCCACCAGGATTCCGGTGAATTGGTCTACCTCCGCCTTCGTCACATTCCCTCGGTCGATGCGTGCGTCGAGCATGCAATCCCGTGGCAGTCGCCGCATCTTTACCAGCCACTCCACCGTCTCTCCAGCTCCATTCAGGGCCAGGGAGCCATCTTCCGTCTGAACCAGTGCCACCTTGCCAAGGTAGACCCCCGGCGCCAGTGGCCGGTTGAGCCGGATCTCCTCGTCGCAATCCAGACGCCGTTTTTCCAGGGTGCTGAAATCCAGGTAGCCGGTGTGTATCGGCTTGTGGAGCTTGTAGACGTGCCGGTCGGTGAGGAACACCCACGACATGTGGGTCTCGATGGTATCCACCCGGGCTGGCTGTTCGGGATAGCTCTCCGGTTTGCTGAGGAAGGCGACTTTGGTAGCGAGTGTGGGCTGTCTGGCGGTCATCGATGTTCCCTTATTGAGCGTCTCGTTGTGGTTGATGTCGGTACAACTGACCCTCGAGCGATTTCAGATCGCCCAACACCCATACCCCTGATATCTTTCCCTCCCTGAAATGGAACAGCGCTGCTCCTTCCCACTCCACCTTGGAATTGGTTGGCGGATACCCCATGAATTCACCAACATGAACTCCGGAAAACCTCATTCTGGCGAATGCTTTGGACTGTTCCGCCACTAGCTCCAGAATGTCACATCTGTAATCATCCAATGCGCTGTGGACCTCATCGAGGTATTCGCTAAAACCAGAATACCCTGTCTTTTCCCGGTCCAGCGAGCCACGAAAAATGAGTGACTCGTGAATAATATCTGGAATGGCCCCTTTATCATGCTGATTCCAGATGATTTCGTAAAACTTTTTTACCTGTTCCTTCTCGTGGCTCATCGAGTTCCCTTTCAAACACAACAACCATCGTAACCACCGCTCCCCCCTCGGAGGAGCCCAAACGGGGCGGTCTATTGCTGGAGCGCAGGGAGGTGCACAAGCAGCCTCCTCCCGATTTCGCATGTTTTGTTTCGAACGGGGGATCGCAGCGGCGATTCGAGTTGTCACCAACCCTCTTCATTTTACCGCTGCAGCATTTCTTTGATTCCATGGCAATAAAAAACCCCCCGAAGTCGGAGACTCCGGAGGGCTTCTCCCTGGGGGGGAGGGATAGGAGCCTTCACCAGCAGGGCGGTCCGTGTACGGCATGGCCAACTGCCTTCATTCTCAATGACAGTAAGTCATTGAGAATGAAGGCAACCGAAAACCGCAATCATTGGTTTCCGCAGTAAAAAAGGCCAAGGATAGCTTATTCTACATTCTGCTAGAGACTCACTCCCAATGATTTTAACGTATCCATCGTCAAACCGCCACGTGCCAATCCCTTTTCCCGTTGATAGGCATCGATCGCCCGAAGGGTGCAAAGCGTTTTTCCGGGGTACAGCGCGTTTTGTTGCTCAATCCCCCGTTGCGGCCCGGGCCAGGGCCATCGGATCCAGCAGCTCGCGAACCCTCTCTTCCGGGAGATCGGTCATCTCCAATGCCACCTCCACGATCGGGCGCCCTTCGGCGTAGGCCTTTTTGGCGATCTCGGCGCCCCGCTCGTAGCCGATCACCGGATTGAGGGCGGTCACCAGGATGGGGTTTCGTTCCAGTGAAGCCTGGATGCGCCCCTCATTGATCTCGAAGCCCCGGATGGCCTTGTCTGCCAGCAGCTCGAGGGCGTTGGCCAACAGCTCGATGCTCTGGAGCAGATTGTAAGCGATCACCGGCAGCATGACATTGAGCTGGAAGTTCCCCGACTGCCCCGCCACGGTGATGGTGGTGTCGTTGCCGAACACCTGCGCACAAACCATGGTGACCGCCTCCGGGATCACCGGGTTGATCTTGCCCGGCATGATGGAGCTGCCGGGCTGCAGGGCGGGCAGGGTGATCTCGGCCAGGCCCGCAAGCGGTCCGCTGTTCATCCAGCGCAGATCGTTGGAGATCTTCATCACGCTCGCCGCCAGGGTCCGGAGTTGTCCGCTCATCTCCAGCGCTGCATCCTGGCTGCTCAATCCCTCGAAGCAGTTTTCCATGCGGCGGAAGGGAATGCCGAAGCGCTTGCTCAGCCGGTCTGCCACGCGGTCGCCGAATGCGGGGTGGGTGTTGACCCCCGTACCCACCGCCGTGCCCCCGATCGGCAGGGCCTGGAGGCGGGGCAGGCTGGCTTCGATGCGCTCTCTGGCGTGATGGATCTGGCTCGCCCAGCCGGAAAGCTCCTGACCGAAGGTGAGTGGCATGGCGTCCATCAGATGGGTGCGGCCGGTCTTGACCACGTTCTTCAATTCCCCTGCACGCAGCAGAATGGTCTCCTCCAGGTGCAGCAGGGCTGGGAGCAGTAGGTCGTGGAGAGCAGCGGCCGCGGCGATGTGGATGGCGCTCGGAAACACGTCGTTGGAGCTCTGCCCCATGTTGACGTGGTCATTGGGGTGAACCTCGACCCCTGCCTGGCAGGCGAGGTGGGCGATTACCTCGTTACAGTTCATGTTGCTGCTGGTGCCGGAGCCGGTCTGGAAGACATCCACCGGAAAGTGCCCGTCGTGAAGGCCCGCCGCCACCGCTTCGGCTGCGCTGCGAATGGCATGGGCGCGCGTCTCGTCCAGCAGCCCCAGTTCGTGGTTGACCACGGCGGCGGCCCGCTTGATCTCGCCCAGGGCGCGAATCATCTGGCGAGGCAGCCGCAACCCGCTGATGGGGAAGTTTTCCACCGCCCGCTGGGTCTGGGCCCCGTACAGTGCATCGGCCGGAACGCGGAGTTCACCCATGCTGTCCCGTTCGGTTCGGTAGTCTGCGTCGCTCATGGAATTCACCCGATTGGAGTGGATTGGGAGGCCTTCCCGGCCGCCGGCCAGCCCGGCGTTACCTTGACCTCATACCCTAAAAAGCCGATTATACGCGTTTTTACCACAATCATCGTGCTCTTGAACGGGAGCGAAAAAGACGGGAATTTTCATGAACGCCGCTGACAAGAAACGGCTGCTGCGCGAGATGCTTTTCGCGCGGCGTTTTGAAGAGCGCTGCTATGAGGCCTATGTGGAGCGCAAGATCGGGGGGTTCCTCCACCTCTATCCAGGCCAGGAGGCCTGCGCCATCGGTGTGCTGGAGGCGGCTCGTCCTGGCAGGGACTATGTCATCACCGGTTATCGGGATCATGTGCACGCCATCAAGTGCGGTGCCGATCCGAAAGAGGTGATGGCCGAGCTGTACGGCAAGGAGACCGGCTCCAGCAAGGGCCGGGGTGGGTCGATGCACATCTTCGATGTCGAGCATCGGTTCATGGGGGGCTATGCCCTGGTGGGCGGACCCTTTCCCCTCGCAGCCGGTATCGCCAAGGCGATACAGATGAAAGGGGGTGACGACATCTCCATCTGTTTCCTGGGCGACGCCGCGAACAATCAGGGGACCTTTCACGAAGCGCTCAACATGGCCAGCGTCTGGAAACTGCCGGTGCTCTACGTCTGCGAGAACAATCTATATGGTATCGGTACCCGCATCGACCGTTCCACCGCGGTGGTGGATCAGTACAAGCGGGTATGTGCCTATGACATTCCCGCCGCCCAGGAGGATGGCCAGGACATCGAAAAGGTCTATGCCGCGGCCAGGACTGCGGTGGAGCATGTCCGCTCCGGCAAGGGGCCCTACTTCCTGGAGCTGCTCACCTACCGCTATCGCGGTCACTCCATGTCCGATTCCAATGCCTATCGGGCCAAGGAGGAGGAGCGGCAGTGGAGCAAGCGGGATCCCATCATCATGCTGCGGGATCGCCTGATCGAGGCGGGAGAGCTGACCGCGGAGGAGTACAAGGCGATGGATACCGCCATACTCGACGAGATAGAGGAGGAGATCATTCCTTTCGCCGAGCAGTCCCCGGAGCCGAAGGTGGAAGAGCTGGAGAAATATGTGCTGGCGGAGAACGATCCCTGGGTGCATGGGGGAGGCAACTGATGGCTGAGATGATGTACTGGGAGGCAATCCGCCGTGCCCACGACGAAGAGATGGCCCGGGATCCGCTGGTGATCTGCATGGGCGAGGACATCGGCGTGGCCGGAGGTACCTACAAGGCGACCAAGGGGCTGTACGACAAATATGGCCCGGAGCGGGTGATCGATACCCCCATCTCCGAAAACGGTTTCACCGGGCTGGGAATCGGCGCCTCTTTTCTCGGTGTGCGGCCCATCATCGAGATCATGTCGGTGAATTTCGCCTGGCTGGCGATGGATCAGATCTTCAACACCGCCGCCAAGGTGCGCTACATGTCCGGGGGGCAGCTGGAGGCGCCCATCGTCGTGCGCTCTCCCGGAGGTACCGCCCATCAGCTGGGTGCCCAGCACTCGGCGCGGATGGAGAAGGTGTTCATGGGGATCGCCGGTCTGCGTGTGGTGACTCCATCCACGCCGAAACAGGCCTACGGATTGCTCAAGTCGGCGGTCCGCTGCCAGGATCCGGTGTTCATCAACGAGCACGAGCTGATGTACAACCTCAAGGGGGAGGTGCCCGACGAAGAGTTTTTCCACCCGCTGGAGGGCTCCGAGGTGGTGCGACAGGGAAGCGATGTCACCCTGTTCGGCTACAACATCTCGGTCCACTGGGCGCTGCAGGCGGCCGAGGTGCTCTCCGAGCAGCACGGCATCGAGGCCGAGGTGGTGGATCTCTATGCCCTCAGCCCGCTGGACCGTGCCGGCATCGCCGCGTCGGTGAGCAAGACCCACCGGGCCGTCATCGTGGAGGAGGCGGAGCCTGCCGTCGGTGTCGGCTCCGAGGTGATGGCGATCCTCGACGAGGAGTGCTTCTTCGAGCTGGATGCCCCCCCCAAGCGGGTCTCCGCGGTCAACGTACCCATCCCCTACAACCGGCAACTGGAAAAGGCAGCGCTGCCTACGGCCAAGGACGTGGTAGCGGCGGTGCTGGCACTGTTTGCGAGATAGCACAGCAGCTCGCCGGTTTCGTTTCCCACAGAAGCAGCGACCCATCCGGGAGCAACGCGGAAAGAATGGAAAGAGGCAATGGCTGAACCCTATGCGATAAAGATGCCCCAGCTCTCCGACACCATGACCGAGGGAGTCATTGTCAGCTGGGAGAAACAGATTGGAGACAAGGTCGAGCGTGGCGACGTGGTTGCCACGGTGGAGACCGACAAGGCGATCATGGATGTGGAGGTGTTCCGTGAGGGTTACCTCTCCGGTCCCCTGGCAGCCGTGGACAGCACCGTTCCGGTGGGAGAGCCCATCGCCTGGCTGGTCGCCTCCAGGGAGGAGGTGAAAGGCGCGGATGAAACGGCGCCCGCCACGCCAGCCACGGCGGAGTCACGGCAGCCCCCTCCCGCCGCCGGATCCGATTCCGCCCAGGACGGGGCGGGAGGCGCGGCCACCGCCACCGGGCCGGCGGAGGAGCAGCGGCCGGAGGGGACCATCCATGTGATCAAGATGCCCCAGCTCTCCGACACCATGACCGAAGGGGTGGTGGTGAGCTGGGAGAAGGAGCTGGGCGACAAGGTGGAACGGGGCGATGTGGTCGCCACGGTAGAGACCGACAAGGCGATCATGGATGTGGAGGTGTTCCGTGAGGGCTACCTCTCCGGTCCCCGCGCCCCGGTGGACAGCGTGGTTCCCGTGGGTGAACCGATGGCCTATCTCGTGGAGAAGCCGGAACAGGTGGTTCGCGAAGAGGGTCCGGTTTCTTCCGCGGCACCGGCCGGGAAGCCGGCCGCAGCTCCGGCGACCGAGTCATCGGCACCGGTGGTCGCCGCCAGTGTGGGCAGCGGCAGTGGTGCGTCGCCTGCACCGCGCCCATCCAGCGGCAAGGCCAGTCCCTATGCCCGCAAGCTGGCGGGAGAGCTGGGGGTGAACCTCGAGGAGGTGAAGGGCAGCGGCCCGGGGGGGGCGATCACCGCCGCCGACGTCCAGCAGATGCGATCATCCGGTGCGGCTGCCGGCGCGCCGGTGGTGGCGGGCCAACCGATACCCGAGATAGAGGTGCCGGGTGAAGGGCGGCCGATGAACGCCATGGAGAAGGCGGTGGCTGCCACTATGACCGCCTCGCTGACCATGCCCACTTTCCATGTCACGGTCCATGCCCGGCCGGATGCGCTGCTGCGCGCGGCCAAGAAGAAGGGGGTTTCGGTCACCGTGGCCATCGCCAAGGCCTGCGCCGAGGCGATCCGTAAGCATCCCTCCATCAACTGGTGCTATCAGCCGGTGGACAGGCTGGTGGAGCGCGATCAAGTGGATATCGGCATGGCGGTCTCCGCAGAGGGGGGCGGCCTGGTGGTGCCGGTGCTGCGCCATTGCGAATCCCGTACTCTGGAGGAGCTCAATGAGGCATGGGGCGATCTGGTGACCCGTGCCCGCAAGCGGCGGCTCTCTCCGGAAGAGTATGCCAATCCCACCTTCATGGTCTCCAACATGGGAATGCTGGGGGTGAGCTATTTCGACGCCATTCCCACGCCGGGTACAGCGGCCATTCTGGCCATCGCCACCGCCGGTCCGGAGGGCATGCCGCTCACCGTCACCGCCGATCATCGGGTGGTCAACGGGGCCGAAGTGGCGCTGTTTCTCAACACCCTGAAAGAGAAGATCGAACAACCCGAGGCATGGATGGGGCCCGTTGGCCCGGCCATCCCGGAGGGGGATTGGGACTACGACGTCGTGGTCATTGGTGGTGGACCGGGGGGTGAGGATTGCGCCCGGGATCTGGCGGGCCACGGACTCAAAGTGGCCATGATCAACGATGCCCCCTTTCCCGGCGGGGAGTGCCTGTGGCGCGGTTGTATCCCGTCGAAGGCGTGGCGGGCTGCGGCGGATCGGATCCGCGATCGTGCCAACGATGAACATCTCGGGGTCGAGGGGACCACCGGCGCACGGTTGAACTGGGAGAAGCTGGAGAAGACCCGCCGCCACGTGCTGGAGAGCCGTGGTGAGATGGCGCTGAAGACCGATACCGGGGTGAAGATCAAGTATATCCAGGGCTTTGCCCGCTTCGAGGACGAACACCGCCTGTTCGTGGATACCTCAGGCAACCGCGAGAACCCTCATCAGCGGGCCAGGCCGGGTGACGGCTCTCGGGGAGAGCACATCACCTTCGGTGCTGCTGTCATCGCCACCGGTGCCCCGCCCTTCGTGCCACCCATCCCGGGTGCCCGGGAATGTCTCGAAAATGGGGGCGTGCTCACCTCCGATACCGTCTGGAATCTGGACGGCGTGCCGAAGCGGATGGCGGTGATCGGTGGTGGTGCCATCGGCATGGAGATGGCGCAAATCTTCCAGGATTTCGGCACCGAGGTTACCCTGCTGGAAGGGCAGGACCGGGTGCTGGCCGAGGTGGAGCCGGAGATCGCCCGGCAGCTCACGGCGGTGCTCAACGACGACCCCAACCTCACCCTGCATACCTCGGTCAAGGTGACCCGGATCCAGGGGGAGCCCGGTGCCATGACCGTCTGCTACGAGGACGCCGGAGGGGAGACCCACGAGTACCGCTGCGAGCGGGTGTTGATGGCCACCGGCAAGCGGCCGGTACTGGAGCCGCTGCAGCTCGAGGCGGCCGGGGTGGCCGTGGAGAACGGTGTCATCAAGGCCGATTCCCGTTGCCGTACCAGCGTCCCGCACATCTTTGCCGTCGGTGATGTGATCGGTGGGCTGATGCTGGCCCACACCGCGGGCCAGCAGGGGCGGGTGGCCGCTGCCAATCTGTTGGGAGAGAATGCGCAATACGACCAGGATCTGGACTGCGGCGTCATCTTCACCCGCCCCGAGGCGGCCTTCGTCGGTCTCTCGATGGATCAGGCCAAGGCCAAGGGGATCGATGCGGTGGAGGTGAAGATGCCCATGAGTATCGATGCCAAGGCGATGATTACCAATGAGACCCACGGCATGCTGAAGATGGTGGTGGACAAGGCTACCCACCGCATCGTCGGAGTCCACTTCCTCGCCGATCATGCCGACACGCTGATTGGAGAAGGGGTGATGATGGTCTCGGGCAGGATGACGCTCGAGCAGGTGGCGGAAGCGATTCATCCCCACCCCACCCAGACCGAGATGTTTGGCGAGATGGCACGGCGTCTGCTGTCACGGCTGCGGCGCAGCAAGCGGAAATGAACAGGACTTCGCCGCGCCGTTCGTGGTGGCGCGGCGAACTGGTCGTGACAATTTGTTCAGCTTGCTGCGGCGTGGTTCTTGTCGCGTATTCGATTCGCTGGTGCGTCTCGTTCGGTTGGCAAAGAGATAACCCGCGTCCGGATGGGGATGTTTCAGACGGGTCGCTTGCGTCGGGGCTTTGGCGCCGGTTTTTTCAGATCCCGATAGGAATCCCATGCCAGATAGGCCCAGAAGGCGACGAAGATCAGACTGGCAATGACCATCAACAAGGTGTTCAGCATTTCTCCAACTCCACGATGAGCCGTTTTATCCGGCGGTACTGGAAGATTCCGAAAACGGATGCGCCAATCATGCCGCACACCCCGAGGAATACCATCCAGGTGGGTGCCTGTTCGTAGTTAGACACCAGCCAGCCGATAAGTGCCATTACGCCTGCCAAGGCGGCGAAAAACATCTTTTCGTGGAATCCTATATCGGCCTTGATGCGTTCCGATCTTGACATTTTCTTCCGTTCCGGCCGGGATTCCCTTTTCCACAGTATAGCAATGTTGAAACGGTGAAGGCCAAATCGACCCGGTCGGAACGTCGTCCAGTACGCTTTTGTGGAACTCGGAACGGGTGTTGCTTCGGCAACCAATCAGTCGATCAGCAGCAGCTCGAGCAGCGCCTTCTGGCTGTGCAGGCGGTTTTCCGCTTCCTCCCAGACTACGCTCTGCGGCCCGTCGATCACCGCAGCTACCACCTCCTCGCCACGGTGGGCCGGCAGGCAGTGCATGAACAGCGCGTCCGGTTTGGCTGCGGCCATGACGCTTTCGGTGACCTGGTAGGCGGCGAAGGCTTCGGCACGGCGTGACTGCTCCTCCTCCTGCCCCATGCTGGCCCAGACGTCGGTGACCACCAGATCGGCGTTTTCCGCCGCCTGCAGTGGATCCCGCAGCAGGGTGACCCTTTCACCCCCCTCCGCCAGGATGGCGTCCTCCGGCTCGAAGCCGGCGGGACAGGCGATGCGCAGCCGGAAATCCAGCAGCCGCGCCGCGTTGATATAGGAGTGGCACATGTTGTTGCCATCACCGATCCAGGCGACCGTCCGTCCCTGGATCTCTCCGCGCTGTTCCAGGTAGGTCTGCATGTCGGCCAGCAGCTGGCAAGGGTGGTAGCGGTCGGTGAGGGCGTTGATCACCGGCACCCGGGAGTGATCGGCGAACTGCTGGATCTTTTCGTGCTCGAAGGTGCGGATCATGATCACGTCCACCATGCGGGAGAGCACCCGGGCGCTGTCCTCGATGGGCTCTCCCCGCCCCAGCTGGGTGTCGCGGGGGGAGAGGAAGATGGCGTGTCCGCCGAACTGTACCATCCCGGTTTCGAACGAGACCCGGGTCCTGGTGGAGGACTTCTCGAAGATCATCCCCATGACCCTGCCCTGGAGGGGTTCGTAACGTTCTCCCCGCCGGAGCATGGCCTTGAGCTCGATGGCCCGCCCGAGCAGTCGCTGCAGCTCCTCGGGAGAGAGATCGTTCAGGCTGAGGAAGTGACGCGGTTTTCTCATGCTGCTTCGCTGTCCAGGGAGGAAAACGCCTCGATCAGCCGGCAGACCCGATCCACCAGTTCATCCGCCTCCGTTTCACTCAGGATCAGCGGCGGCAGCAGCCGGATGACATTGCCGGCAGTGACGTTGATCAGCAGACGGGCTTCCAGCGCCTTGGCCACCAGTTCACCGCAGGGGCGATCCAGCTCGAGGCCGAACATCATCCCCTTGCCGCGGATCTCCCGGACAGGGGGCAGGTCGGCGAGCGTCTCCCGGAAACGCTCCAGCATGCGCGTGGCCAGACCGGCGGCGCGAGAGGGGATCTCTTCCGTTTCCAGTGTCCGGATCACCGCGAGCGCTCCGCTGCAGACCAGTGGATTGCCGCCGAAGGTGGTGGCGTGGCTGCCGGGCTGGAATACCTCGGCCGCCTTGCCCCTGGCCAGGCAGGCCCCGATGGGCAGGCCGTTCCCAAGCCCTTTGGCCAGGGTCATCACGTCGGGAACGATGCCGGTGTGCTGGAAGGCGAACATCTTTCCGGTGCGCCCCATGCCGGTCTGCACCTCGTCCAGCATCAGCAGCCACTCCTGTTCATCGCAGAGCTGCCTCAGGCCGGGGAGGTAGTCGTCGTCCGGTACGCGGACACCTCCCTCCCCCTGTACCGGCTCCACCAGCACGGCGACCACGTCCGGATCGTTTTTGGCGACATTGCGGATGGCTTCGAGATCGCTGTATTCGACGCGCACGAAGCCGCGCACCAGGGGTTCGAATCCCGCCTGGATACGGCGATTGCCAGTGGCGCTGAGCGTCGCCAGCGTACGGCCGTGGAAGCTGCCGTCGGTGACGATGATGGTTGGTGTCTTGACCCCTCTCTGGTGGCCATAGAGGCGCGCCAGCTTGATCGCCGCTTCGTTGGCTTCGGCCCCGGAATTGCAGAAGAAGGCCTTGTCCATCCCGGCCAGACGGGTGAGTGATTCGGCCAGCGTCTCCTGGAGGGGGATATGGTAGAGGTTGGAGGTATGCAGCAGTTTTTCCGCCTGTTGGCACACCGCCTCACTGACGGCGGGATGGGCGTGCCCGAGATTGCACACGGCGATACCGCTCACTGCATCCAGATAGCGGTTTCCCTCGGTATCCCACAGCCAGGCGCCCTCTCCTCGTTCGAAGGAAACCGGTAAAGGAGCGTAGGTGTCCATGAGTCGGTTGGACATCGGATTCATCCTCCCCAAAACAAAAAGGCAGTCCTGTTCAGGGACCGCCATCCGAATTTCACATTATACCGCACAGATTATGATATTGCAACCACCATCTAACCCTATGACTGGGCTGTGCTTTTACAGATTGCCGGCGACGAATTCCCAGTTCACCAGCTTCCAGAACGACTCGATGTAGCGGGGGCGTTCGTTGCGGTAGTCGATGTAGTAGGCATGCTCCCAGATGTCGATGGTGAGCAGGGGGGTGGAGCCTTCGGTCAGCGGGCAGCCGGCGTTGCTGGTATTGACCACGCCAAGGGAGCCGTCCGGATTCTTTACCAGCCAGGTCCAGCCGGAACCGAAATTGGTCGCCGCCGAGGTGGAGAATCGTTGCCGAAACTCCTCGAAAGAGCCGAACTGCTGCCGGATGGCGTCGGCCAGTGCGCCTCCCGGCTCACCTCCACCGTCGGGAGTCAGGCAGTTCCAGTAGAAGGTGTGGTTCCATACCTGGGCAGCGTTGTTGAATATTCCGCCTGCGGGTGCCTTTTTCACAATCTCCTCCAGCGGCAGATCCTCGAACTCGGTACCGGGGATCAGCTTGTTGAGATTGGCCACATAGGCGGCATGATGCTTGCCATGGTGATACTGCAGGGTTTCGGCCGAGATGTGGGGCTCGAGCGCTTCTCTGGCAAAGGGTAGTTCGGGCAGTTTGTGTTCCACGATGTCGCTCTCCTGTAGTGGTTCTTGAGAAGATGATTATAGACCAACAGGCGACCGAAACATCTTCGAGCGACGCGATCCGGTAGCAAAGACTCCGCGTAGCCGGCACGCGGCTCGGGCTTTTCCATCGGCGTCCTCCCATGGAAAGGTTGTCCGGTGGTCCGTCAAACCGCCGCTCGGTAGAGTGCCAGCAGCTCGGCCGCCTCGTTGCGCCGTTTGCCGTTGCAGCTGATGGAGCGCTGGACCCGGAAATGGAGCAGCCTGGCGTCCCGGTAGATCTGGCGGGCAAAGGGGGTGTCGTGGTTGGAGATCAGCACCGCGACCCCTCTCCGGGCCGCCCGGCGTGCATGCTCGGCCAGATCCTTCTGGCCTTCGAGGTTGAACTCCTCGCTGCTGTATCGGGTGAAATGGGCGGTTTCGTTGAGCGGGATGTAGGGTGGATCGGCATAGATGATTCCCCCGGCAGGCGCCATCTCCATGACCTCCCGGAAATCCCGGCAGACGAACTCAGCCCGCTTGGCCTTGGCATGAAAGATCCGCATCTCTTTGCCCGGAAAATAGGGCCGTTTGTAGCGTCCGAACGGGACATTGAACCGATGGGATCGGTTGTAGCGGCAAAGGCCGTTGTAGCAGTGGCGGTTCAGGTAGATGAAGAGTGCGGCCTTCTCCCGGCGATTGGTGGTGGTGTTGAAGCGCTCCCGCAGCTGGTAGTAGCGCTCTTCGCAGTTGTTCCGCGGGGTGAAGAGTCGTTGTGCGTAACGGATGAACGGTTCACCCTCTTTCTGGAGCTGCCGGTAGAGCTGGATCAGGTCGGGATTGACGTCGTTGATCAGGTAGCGCGGGAAGTCGGTGTTGAGAAAGACGGCGCAGGAACCGGCAAACGGCTCCACCAGACACTCTCCGGCCGGCAGTTCGGGAAGGATGTGTTTCAGCACCCGATATTTGTTGCCCGCCCACTTGAGAAAGGGGCGGACGAAGCGGGTCTGCTTCACCCTGCTCACAGGACCTTGAGATAGACGCGCGAATTGCGCTGGTAGTTGTACATCGCCTGGCGGGTCACCGGCAGCTCTTCCACCGCCGCAATCCGGTATCCCCGCTCCTGGAACCAGTGCGGGGTGTGCGTGGTGAGGACGAAGAGGCGCTCGATGCCGTGCTGGCGCGCCCGCTGTTCCACGAACTCCAGAAGCCGTTCGCCACGCCCCTCTCCTCGATAGTCCGGGTGGACCGCCAGGGCGGCGACTTCGGCCACCTTCTCATCGGGAAAGGGGTGCAGGGCGATGCACCCGATGATGGCGTTGTCCCGCTCCGCCACACAGAAGTGATCGATCTCCATCTCCAGCCACTCCCGGTCACGGGGTACCAGGATGCCTGCCTGCTCCAGGGGGGTGATCAACTCCAGGATCCCTCCCACATCATCGATGGTGGCGGCGCGGATTCCCTCGAAACGCTCCGTCGCCACCAGCGTTCCGCAACCGTCGCGGGTGAACAGTTCCTGCAACAGGGCACCATCGATTCGGCTGTCGAGCAGGTGGCTGCGACGCACCCCTCCCCGGCAGGCCTCGATGGCGCAGGCCAAGGGGGCGGCGATGGTGACGGGGATGGACTGTTCCTCTTTTTTCAATCGCTCCTCCGCCTCACCCACGGTGAGCTCCCGAACCGGGATGCCCTCCGGGGTTCGGAGCCCCTCCTCTTCGAGCAGATAGATGAGTTTCTCCGCCGCCAAGGCCCGGGCCGCCGCCGAGGCCACCCGCTCGGCACGGAGATTGAAAACCTCCCCGGTGGGGGAGTAACCCAACGGTGGCAGCAATACGATGTTGCCGGCATCCAGTTGTGCAGAGATGGCGCCGGAGTCGATGCGTCGTACCTCTCCGGTGTGGCGAAGGTCGATGCCATCCCGGATTCCCAGCGGCCGGGCGGTGACGAAGTTGCCCGACACGATACGGATGGAGGCGCCGGCCATCGGCGAATTGGGCAGCCCCATGGAGAGCAGCGCCTCGAGCTCGAGCTGCAGGCTCCCTACCGCCGTCTTGATCGCCTCCAGCGCGCTGTGGTCGGTGATGCGCAGACCCTGGTGATAGCGGCTTTCGATTCCTCTCTCGGCCAGGATTCGTTCGATGCGGGTCCGGGCACCGAACACCAGCACCAGCCGAACCCCCAGGCTGTCGAGCAGCGCGACGTCGTGCAACAGGTGGGGAAACCCCTTTCCTTCGATGGTCTCGCCGGAGAACGAAATGACGAAGGTGCGGCCACGAAAGGCGTTGATATAGGGGGCGGCGTTACGGAACCAGGGGATGAAAGAGGGAGCGTCGGGGTGCATCTTCGATTGTTTTGGGTCACCAAAGGACGGCGTGACGGTCGTGAACCGGTGGCGCCGCATGGGTTATAATTATCCTTTCAATCCATCGCAGGTGCAATGATGCCCGAATACCGCTCACGAACCACCACCCATGGCCGCAACATGGCGGGTGCCCGCGCCCTGTGGCGGGCCACGGGAATGAAGAACGACGACTTCGAGAAGCCCATCATCGCGGTGGCCAACTCGTTCACGCAGTTCGTCCCCGGCCATGTCCACCTGAAGGATCTCGGTCAGCTGGTGGCTCACCGCATCGAACAGGCGGGTGGTGTGGCCAAGGAGTTCAATACCATCGCCATCGACGATGGTATCGCCATGGGGCATGGGGGGATGCTCTATTCGCTCCCATCGCGGGAGCTGATCGCCGACTCGGTGGAGTACATGGTCAACGCCCACTGTGCCGACGCACTGGTCTGTATCTCCAACTGCGACAAGATCACGCCGGGGATGCTCAACGCCGCGCTGCGTCTCAACATCCCCACGGTGTTCATCTCCGGTGGGCCGATGGAGTCGGGCAAGATGGTGATCGATGGCAAGGAGTTGCACCTGGATCTGGTGGATGCCATGGTGACCGCCGCCAATCCCGAAGAGAGCGACGAGACGGTGGACCAGATAGAGCGCTCCGCTTGTCCCACCTGCGGTTCCTGTTCCGGCATGTTCACCGCCAACTCCATGAACTGTCTCACGGAAGCCCTTGGGCTCGCCCTGCCGGGCAACGGCAGCCTGCTGGCCACTCACCGGGATCGCAAGAAGCTGTTTCTCGAGGCGGGCCGGCTCATCGTGGAGCTGGCCAAGCGCTACTACGAGCAGGATGATACCTCGGTGCTGCCCCGTTCCATCGCCACCTTCGAGGCGTTCGAGAATGCAATGTCCCTGGATATCGCCATGGGGGGATCGACCAACACCATTCTGCATCTGCTGGCGGCCGCGGAGGAGGCAGGGGTTCCCTTCACCATGGCGGATATCGACCGTCTCTCCCGCCGGGTGCCCAATCTCTGCAAGGTGGCACCGGCGACCCAGGAATACCACATGGAGGATGTCCATCGTGCCGGCGGCGTGATGGCCATTCTCGGCGAGCTGGACCGGGCCGGGCTGATTCACCGGGAAGTGCCCACCATACACAGTGCCACCCTGGGGAATGCCCTTGAACACTGGGACATTCGCTGTACCAGCGACGAGCAGGTGCACACGCTTTTTCGCGCCGCACCGGGCCGTGTTCCCACGCAGGAGGCCTTCAGCCAGGAGAACCGCTGGCCGGAGCTGGACCGCGATCGGAGTTGTGGCTGTATCCGGGACGTGGCCCATGCCTACAGCAAGGATGGCGGCCTGGCGGTGCTCTACGGAAACATTGCCGAAGATGGCTGCGTGGTGAAGACCGCCGGGGTGGATGAGAGCATCCTCACCTTTTCCGGTCCGGCCCGGATCTTCGAGAGTCAGGAGGCGGCGGTGGAGGCCATCCTCGGGGACCGGATTGCCGCGGGGGATGTCGTCATCATCCGCTACGAAGGGCCGCGCGGTGGGCCGGGAATGCAGGAGATGCTCTATCCCACCAGCTACCTCAAGTCCAAGGGGCTGGGCAAGGCGTGCGCCCTGATCACCGACGGGCGTTTTTCCGGCGGGACCTCCGGTCTCTCCATCGGTCATGTCTCTCCCGAGGCGGCCGAGGGCGGGGCCATCGGCCTGGTGGAGGAAGGGGACATCATCGAGATCGACATCCCTGCGCGTACCATCCGGGTGGCTCTCTCCGACGATGAGTTGGAGCAGCGGCGGGCCGCCATGGAGGCGAGGGGGGCAGAGGCATGGAAACCGCAGGACCGACAGCGGCAGGTGAGTGCCGCCCTGCGGGCCTATGCGGCGATGACCACCTCTGCTGCCCGCGGGGCGGTGCGGGACGTATCCCAGCTGGAGCGAAGAGGGTAGTCGTTTTCGGGTGGCTTCGGTGGGCCTCTCGCAGGCCGCCGCGGCATCGCCGAGCCGCCCCCGGCAGTTTCACCGATTTCCGGATTCCGGAGATCTGACAGACCTTCTACCAGCCGCCGCGATGGGCCACGGCGGAGCGCCGGCGTCGGCTTCGAAAAGGACGCTGGTAATGGTAAAGTCGAGACAGCCAACCACCCGAGGAGAGAGCCATGCCGCAGACCAAGATCCTGCTCGACGAGAACGAGATTCCCAGCCACTGGTACAACGTGGTGGCAGACATGCCCAATCCGCCGGCGCCGCCGCTGGGGCCGGACGGAAAACCCATCGGCCCGGATGCGCTGGCGGCCATTTTTCCCGAGGCGCTCATCGAGCAGGAAGTGAGCGCGGAGCGCTGGATCCCGATCCCCGAGCCGGTGCGGGAAGTCTATCGCCTGTGGCGGCCCTCGCCGCTCTATCGAGCCCACCGACTGGAGGCAGCGCTCGGTACGCCGGCCCGTATCTACTACAAATACGAGGGGGTCAGCCCGGCCGGCTCCCACAAGCCCAACACTGCCGTGGCCCAAGCCTATTACAACCGGGAGGCAGGGATCAAACGGCTCGCCACCGAGACCGGAGCTGGCCAGTGGGGCTCTTCCCTGGCCCTGGCCGGACAGATGTTCGGGTTGGAGGTACGGGTCTACATGGTCAAGGTCAGCTATCAGCAGAAGCCGTTTCGCCGCTCCATGATGCACACCTGGGGAGCGGAGGTGCTGGCCAGCCCCTCGGATCGCACCGAGGCGGGCAGAAAGATCCTGGCCGAGGATCCCGATTCGCCCGGATCGCTGGGCATCGCCATTTCCGAGGCGGTGGAGGAGGCCGCTTCCCGCGACGATACCAACTATGCGCTTGGTTCGGTACTGAACCACGTGCTGCTGCACCAGACCATCATCGGCCAGGAGGCGAAAAGGCAGTTCGAGAAGATCGGAGAGTATCCCGATGCCATCTTTGCCCCCTGTGGGGGCGGCTCCAATTTTGGCGGGGTGGCTTTTCCGTTCCTAGCCGACAAGGCGGCTGGCAAAGCGGTCCGGCTGGTGGCCGTGGAGCCCACCTCCTGCCCCACCCTCACCAAGGGGCATTATGCCTACGATTTCGGGGATGCCATCGGTATGACGCCACTGCTGCTCATGTACACCCTTGGGCACGACTTCGTGCCCCCCGGGATCCACGCCGGGGGATTGCGCTACCATGGGGATTCCGCCCTGGTCTCCCAACTCCACCATGAGGGGCTGGTGGAGGCGGTTGCGGTGCCGCAACTGGCCACTTTCGAGGCGGGTGTCCAGTTCGCCCGCAGCGAGGGGATCCTTCCCGCACCCGAATCCAACCATGCCATCCGTGCCGTCATCGATGAGGCGCTCCGTTGCAAGGAGAGCGGAGAATCCCGGGTGCTGTTCGTCAACCTCTCCGGCCACGGCCATTTCGACATGGCGGCCTACGACAAATACTTCGCCGGCGAGCTGGAGGATTTCGACTATCCGGAAGAGGCGATCGAGGAGGCGCTGGCGCATCTGCCGAAGGTGGCAGCGGTGGAGTGACTGAAGCTCATGGAGGAAACGGGCAATGAGGAGAGGGTCGAACGGGTCTGTTGTCACAGACATTACCCCCTGTTGCACTAGCGAGTTGAATTCGCGAGAGAAAGAAGATTGGAGCTGGCGAGAGGAGTCGAACCCCCGACCGGCTGATTACAAGCCCCGCGTATTCATGTATAATACCGGGCAGCAGGGATCAGATTCAGCCCTCTATATGGGATAACCATCCATCATTGCGCAGCTGCTGCCTCGAAGCGGCTGCGCTTCTTTCTCTATCAAGCCAAAAACCATGATGGAATAACCATCATGGTTATTTATACCATCCTTTTTTCAAGGTGCGCAAGTAAAACTCTAGCGCATCACACAATAATCACATTTGTAAGTAATAGCATTCCAAATCATTGCATCCAAGGCACCATAATTGATGAGTTGTCCGCTGAAGCAGGGTGGCCTTCAAGATGATAATTGCTCCCTTGTCAAACACATAAGGGAGTATGTAAATGGTCAAAACTGTTTCAGATCTTTGCGAACATTATCTTTCCAGAAAAATTCTTGCCCCAATTACAGCAAAAAATTATCTCAAGATTGTGGCGAGATTCGAGCGCCTAGCTACTCCAGTAATCGCCAGAATCGATGAAGATGTTTGCTTAGATTGGAGGAAACGCATTTTGGAGGAGGCCTCCGTTGAAACATATAACAGCTATCTTCGTTGCCTGAGAGCGCTATTCAGTTATGGGGTTGAAAGGCGGTTAGTATCATATAACCCGTTCAAATATATAGAGTTGACGCCAAACCATCACAGGAGGCCGAAAGGGGTCTCTGCCGAGGGTTATGAGGCGGCGATTCGTTTCCTGGAGTCTCCCAATAGCCTTGCTCCAAACTGGTTTTGGCTGCTATTGGTGAAATTCATGGCCTATACAGGGGTGCGCGCCAGGCAGGTCGTCACCCTTCAATGGCGTGATTTGGATTTTGACGGCCTGGTCATCCAATTGCGCGTTGCAGGAAGCAAAACCCGGCGTGAGTGGGAAATTCCCATGCCATCCAGCTTGGTTGAGCCATTGAGAGATTTGTTTGAAAGATCAAGGATGAATGGGTTGCGGGAAGTCAGGCCAGAAGACCAGGTCTTTAACGTAACCCTCTTTTACAAGCGTTATAAGGGCAACAGCATGTCCATCGCACAGATCAACGGCTTTTATCGGCGTCTATCAGATGCAATTGGCCACAAGATTTCGAGCCGTCGCTTGCGGCATGCCTTGGCAACCAATCTGGCAAATGTCGGTAATCCCGACTTGTTTGCTATTCAGGAACTGCTGGGTCATACCGATATAAGAACAACCCGCAGGTATGTCAAAACCGATGTAGAGCGCATTCGAAGATTATTAAAACAAGCAGGAATAGGAGCTTGAAGCAGGAGCCAAAACCCAAGGCCTGTTACAGGTTGTAGCAGGCCTTGAGGATAAGGAAAAGGTCAGGTATCACCGGCCTGACCTGATTGAAGCCCGCCCAGCAGGGATCATAGTTATCGGCAGGCAGGGCCACGACCCAGAAGAAGGAGTCGTTGCACTTGTGAAGGCCCGTAAGTGCGGGCGCCGATCAAAACCGGCAAGGGCGCTGCTTTTGCCCAAGCAGCCAGGGGTGAATAGCT